>OGXS01001078.1_pt1 | contig 20272 bp, 17 predicted proteins | sample 1576371 | NCBI WGS metagenome assembly OGXS01 (sample SAMEA3541475, study PRJEB24748) | human gut metagenome | biome: human gut; feature: human-associated habitat; material: faeces | place: China | collected 2012
CCTTCCATATTATGTGTAATTTATAACTTATTTCATTTTTTATAAATTCGCGATTTGCTTTTATTGTTAATTATTCTTAAATTCTGTCACTTCCAAACCTTCATTTCTTTCAAGTAAAAGTTTTACAGACCATTCGTTTGTAAATATAACTAAAGGATTGCCCTTCATATCCTTTACTCTCTTAGCGTCTGATGGACATTTTACGTTATTTAGATTAACTGTAGGATCCTTAATCCATCTAATGTGTCTGTATGGAAGTGGCTCTAATCTAACATCACAACCGTATTCATTTTCCATTCTGTATTTCAAAACGTCAAACTGTAGCACACCTACTACACCTACGATTATTTCTGACATTTCAAGGTTATAGTCCTGGAATATCTGAATCGCCCCTTCCTGAGCAATCTGTGTAACACCCTTCATAAACTGCTTACGCTTCATTGAATCAAGGGCAACTAATCTACAAAAATGTTCAGGTGCAAAAGTAGGGATTCCTTCGTATGCAAACTTCTTTCCAGGTGTACAAATTGTATCCCCAATTGAAAAAATTCCCGGATCAAATACACCTATAACGTCGCCTGCATAAGCTTCATTTATAACTTTTCTGTCCTGTGCCATAATCTGCTGTGGCTGAGAAAGCTTCATTTTCTTTCCACCCTGAACATGATAAACTTCCTTACTTGCATCGAATTTTCCTGAGCAAACTCTCATAAATGCAATCCTATCATGATGCGCCTTATTCATGTTTGCCTGAATCTTAAAAACAAATCCTGAAAATGGTTCTGTTACAGGATCAATCAATCCCTGATCAGACATTCTTGGAAGCGGTGACTCTGTCATTTTTAAGAAATGTTCAAGGAAAGTTTCCACACCAAAAGTTGTCAACGCTGAACCGAAAAATACAGGTGATAATTCACCTTTATCAACTAATTCCTGATCAAATTCTGCACTGGCCCCATCTAAAAGCTCAATTTCTTCCTCTAATACTTCTTTTGCTTCGTCTGTGACATAGTTGCTGATTTCCGGGTCATCGAGGGCGATTTCTTTCATCGTTCCCATCTTTGTACCCTTCATTGTGTCTTCAAATAAATCGATTTTCTGGCTTTTTCTGTCGTAAACGCCTGCAAACTGTTTACCGGAACCGATTGGCCAGTTTACCGGACAAGTTGGGATTCCAAGTTCTTTTTCGATTTCATCTAAGAGATCAAAAATATCCCTTGCCTCACGGTCCATTTTATTGATAAATGTAAATACTGGAATATGACGCATGGCACAAACTTTAAAAAGCTTTCTTGTCTGTGCCTCTACACCTTTCGATGCATCAATTACCATAACGGCAGAATCCGCTGCCATTAATGTACGGTAAGTATCCTCTGAGAAGTCCTGATGTCCAGGAGTATCCAGAATGTTGATACAGCATCCGCCGTACTCAAACTGTAATACGGAAGAAGTTACGGAAATACCTCTCTCCTTCTCAATATCCATCCAGTCAGATACCGCATGTTTTGCGGTTGCTTTTCCTTTAACGGAACCAGCCTGGTTGATTGCACCTCCATATAAAAGGAACTTCTCTGTTAATGTAGTCTTACCGGCATCCGGGTGCGAAATAATTGCAAAGGTACGTCGTTTTTTAATTTCATCTATTCTGCTCATTTTTCTCTCCTTGTTTTTTATGCTCCTATACGATAACTTTTATTATCCTGAAGCATTCCGCAATTGAATTACTCGGAAGCTCCATTTAATTTTCCAATTATCTATTTTCAATCTCTCTTTACTCTATGTTGCCTGATTTTTCTATTTCAGGTCAAACAGTACCTATTATCGTATAAAACCATCATTTTCGCAAGTATATCTTTTATTTTTGTTACATATTTCAGATTACATCCTTCTACGTCCCGTAATTTTTCTATTTTAAGCAAAAAAAGCGAGTATCAATACCCGCTTTAAAATCAAGCTGCTCTATCAAATTCCTTCATATACTTTATCACAACAAATATGCATAACAATGCCGCCACTACTGCTATCATGCCACCAGCAATTCCGATATAGGAAATGGACAGATGGGTACAAATACTTCCTCCAATCCATGTCCCGCTTCCGATTCCAAGATTATAGATTCCGGAATAGATTGCCATTGCTACAGAGGAAGCCGCTGCCGGTGCATAAGTAATAATTTCTGATTGAAATGTCACGTTAAATGCCATAACTGCCATACCCCAGAATGCACATAATAAAACAACCGCCATATGTGCTTTTGATATCGGATATAATAAAAGTAATGCTGCCGCCACACTGATCATTACCAGTTTTACGAAAAGATATTTATTCTTGTCATAATAATGGGAAAATAAAAAACTTCCCAAAAGACCTGCTGCACCAAATATAGTAAGTGTTGTTGTAACCCAGTTATCAGAAAGACCAGCCACCTTCTGTAAGAATGGTTCAATATAACTATATCCCGTATAATACGATGTGGCAAATAAAAAGGTAACAAGAAAAATTCCCATCAGCGTTTTATTTTTAAAGATTTCCGGCATCTGTTTTATGGAGAAAGACTCTCCGCCCGGCACTTTCGGGAATACAAAAATCAGGTAAGCGGTTGTGATAAAAGCAATGATTCCTACACAGAAAAATGCCATATTCCAGCCCATATGAAGTCCGATAATTCTTCCTAGCGGAAGTCCAAGAATCATCGCAATTGAGGTTCCGGTTACTACCATACTAAGTGCAAGTGAACGAAACTTTTCTGACACAACACTGACTGCTGCCGGTGATGCGATCGACCAGAATACTGAATGTGTACACGCTACGCCAATACGTGATATCATTAACATTCCATATGAAGCAGAAAAAGCGGACAGCATCTGGAAGATTCCAAAAAGTGCAATCGTTCCTAACAAAAGTCTTTTAAAATCAATCTTATTCAATAGAAGCATCAACGGCAGAGACAGTAACATAACGATCCATGAATATACTGTAATCAGTACCCCCGCATGTGCCTCTGTAATATGAAAGCTGTCGGCAATATCTGTCAACAAACCAATCGGCATAAACTCTGATGTGTTAAATATGAATGCTGAGACTGTGATACCAAGCAGTGGCAGCCATTCTTTAAGTGTCATTTTACTTTGCATAATAATTCCTTTCTAAATAGTAATTTGCCGCAGCCAAAGACAGTCTTCTGAAAGATAAATAAAGCATATTTGTGGCCTCGGAACAAGGTTTGAACATTCGCGCGTCCAAGCGAACATTCAAACCACAGCGACTAAAGTCACAAATATGCTTTATTTATCTTTCAGAGGACATCTCCCCTTGCCTGTAGTAAATATTATTTATTCTGCAGAGCCTTTGTTACCAAAGCAGCGATTTCATCCACCTTCCACGCTGGCTGTGTAGATGCAGAAATCTTATTGCCTCTCTCCCAGATTCCCTGAGCAGATGCAGATTCTTTTGGTTTATACTCTTCGCTGTCATCTTTCCATGCTGGCTGTGTGGAACTGGATACTGTTGTTGGCTTTGGCAGTGGTTTGTTATAGAACTCAAGGTTCTCTGTTAATTCTTTCTTTACCAGAGCTGTGATTGCATCAAGATTCCATACTTTCTTTGTCTCAGCAGAAAGTCCACCTGGTGTATCTGTCACATCCCATGCGCCCTGTGTACCTGCTGCCGGTTTACGAGGAGCTTCGTCTTCGTCTTTCTTCCATGCTGGCTGTGTAGAACTGGAAATTGTTGTTGGTGCAGGAATTGGCTTATTAGAAAATGCAACTTTTACGTTGCTGGCTTCTAATGCCTTTGTTACAAGTGCTGCGATTTCCTGTACATTCCATTTCTCCTTTGCTAAAGAAGAAACACCGCCCGGTGTATTTGTGCTGTCCCATGCTCCCTGTGTTGCTGCAGATGCTTTCGGAGCCATGTCTTTTGACCAGGATGCTGAAGTTGCTGTAGAAGCTTTTGTTGGCTTTGGACGTGCAACATTAGAAAATGCTAACTGGTTCTCTTTGAGAATCTCCATTACCTGGCTATGAATCAGCTCCTGTCTCTTGTTATCTATCATGTCTTTCTACCCCTTTCCCAATATGTATACTTTGGTTTTCTGGTTATGGTGACATCCTCCCCACCTATAGAGGTCGGTTCTCGTTCGATAGCACCGTTGTGCTAAGCATAAGCGAGCTACCCCCGTGTTGTCCCACGGTTGTGTTATGTTATATAAACTGCGGCTATTCAAAGCAAAAAATAAGCATCGCAAATGCGATTCCATGAATTATTTCTGAATAGTCATATTTATTTTATTATAGCACTAATCTAAAGAGAGGATATATGAAAATTGCTGTCTTATTACTGAAATATATTGACTCTTTGCACAGCAGTTTCTTTGATAGTATTACTTATTGCGAACTTACAGTATATTTCCATTATTTGTCTTTTTCTGATAACAAATCTATGATTTCCTCTCGGATTAAATAATGTTCTGCTGTCTCCTTGCCTTCTATAATATCCTCTGCCAGTTTTGCCTTCTTTTCCTGCAAATGAATAATTTTTTCTTCTATCGTGTCTCTGGCAACCAATTTGAGGACATACACTACATTTTTTGCCCGATACGATGTGTTCTGTCTGTAGCCTAATTCTGTGCTGCTACATTCCACCGAGAACAGAAGTATTTCTCATACTTTTACTCTGAACTTTTTCACTGTGATAGCAAAATTATTGTTCTTTAAAGAAATGATAATTCTTCTACAGTGGCGTCTGCCTTGCCTGTGGCAAATCAGAATATATTATTGCATGATTCCCCACAATTTTCTTACTTTCATACATTGCCGCATCCGCCTCACGATATAGCGTATCAAAAGTTGCTCTATCTTTATCCGAACATAAAGAAGCTCCCAGACTCACATTAATTTTCTCTCCCTGCATTTCCGGTATGGAAATCTTATCTATTTGCGTAAATAAACGTTTGAAAAATGATTCCGCTTGTGCTTTATCTGGCATTCCTGGAAGATACATCGCAAATTCATCACCTCCAAGCCGCATGACAATATCATTCTCACGGCAGGCTCGCTGAAGGACTGCTGCAAGCTTAATGAGAACGGTATCTCCAACGGCATGTCCATATGTGTCATTGATTTTTTTGAATTTATCACAGTCTAAAAGGCAGAACAGGCCACCTTTCTTTTTTTCGAGGAATTCTGTAATCTTTCGCTCCCCGCTTCCACGGTTATTAATACCGGTCATGGAATCTGTTTCAGAAAGATACAGCAGCTTTTTCTCCCGGCGTTTCTGTTCGTCAATCACTTCCACACAGTAAAGAACATGCCACAGACGGCCTTTTTCATCGCTATCTACTTTGATAAAGCGCTCGCGGCACCATCCGGAAACTGTACCTATAAATTCATGAACGATTGTGTTTGTTTCCATTAATCGTCTGTCTAATGTTGATAAGTCCACAAACTCCAGTACACTTGATAAATACATTTCTGTACAGAAGTATTTCATAGTTGTATATACTCTTTTTGAAAAATTCTCCTGATCAAGCTCTTCACATTCTTTTTCTACATGTTTTACATTTTTTATCTGCTCATACTTTCCTGTTTTTATATCAATTAAATGCATACATAAATAAATCTCAGAAAGTGCTGAGTAGCTGCTCATACTTGCGTTATATTGCTCTTTTTGAAATGTATTTCTTATTTTTAAAAGAGCAATCAGCATGGTTCCGATCATATCTAAAAACATTGTTAATGCATTGTAATCTACAGCCGGTGGATTATCTACACCGAAAAATCCCTTTATCTGCCCTTTATGGCGTAATGGGCTGACAACTACTTTACAAACATTCTGGTACTTAAGCATATTGTAAGATACCTGATGTACTCCTTTTAATTCTTCAACATCAGAAATAATAACACTTTTTCCCTCATCAAAAGTATCATACCACCAATCAATTACTTCCATATTCACACCCTGCAAATGCTCAATCTGCGGAGTAATTCCTTCTGCACACCATTCATAAGTATTATTTGTTACATGATGCTCCTCGTCATCCTCAAAAATATAAATTCTGTCAGACCCGATATGTTTTCCAAAAAAACTGATAAATTCATTAATTTGTCCCTCGGGAGTATCGTATTCAAGTGCTGAACGCAGTGCCTCATTAATAATTGTTTCGTATTTCTTGATTGACTTCATATATTCCGCCCCTCCCATGATACTTTTGTAAATATTTTTTCTTGATCTACATATATCTTTTCTTAGGTACGCCTGCCAGAAAATCTTTTAAGAATATTCTTGTTCAATTCCTCTGTTTTATCATAAGATGTGTCTATAGCAATTAAAAATACTACTATAATTAAAAAGACAAAAAACAATATATCCTATCATAGTTTCTGGATAATTTTTCATTCTTATCTTATTTTCTCTATAAAGGTCCTAATAATATAGTATAAAAAACTATTTACCTAAAGTATATTTAAAAAATGCTTTCCAGTCTTTTTTAATGCAGACACTCTCTATATTATAGCAAATATAGCAAAATTATTCATCTACTCTTTTCAAAGCACAAACACTCTCCACATGAACCGAGTGGCTGAACTGATCTACCACGGATACCTTCTCCAAGGTATATTTTTCCTCACACAGTATCTTTAAATCTCTTGCTAATGTTGCCGGGTCGCAGCTTACATAGACAATGCGCTTCGGTGCCATATCGAGCATTGTGTTTAAGAGTATCGCATCACAGCCCTTTCTTGGTGGATCAACAACGATGACATCTGGATGAATCCCAGTCTTTTCATACTGTGCAGGTACGACTTCTTCTGCCTTTCCAACGAAAAATTCAACATTATCCATATGATTTAATGCGGCATTTCTCCTTGCATCATCAATGGCTTCTTTAATGATTTCTACACCGTAAACCTGCTTTGCTTTCTGCGCCAAAAAGAGGGAAATAGTTCCGATTCCGCAGTATAAATCCCACACAAGTTCCTGCCCTTTCAGCTCAGCGTACTCTAATGCTTTAGAATAAAGAACCTTTGTCTGCTGTGGGTTTACCTGATAGAAAGAAAGCGGCCCAATCTGGTATTTAATATTACCGATATAATCTTCAATATAATCCTGGCCCCATACAGTCTCACAGCGAAGTCCCAAAATTTTATTTGTCTTATCAGTATTCGTGTTTACGATAATACTTGTCATTCCCTCGATTGTTTTTAAGTCATCTACAAGTTTATCAATATGTTTCAACTGCTTTTTCGTACCATTTACAATAAGACATACCATAATCTCGCCAGTAGTAAATCCTATGCGGGTTAAAATATGGCGCACCAAACCACTGTGATTTTTCTCATCATATGCAGAAATCTTATTTTCTTTCATATAAGTAAGAACTTTTTCAACAATCGGGTGGGTTACTTCTGCCTGAATCGCACAATTTGTATTGGCCACGATGGAGTGGGTACGGCCCGCATAAAATCCGGCAACAAGGTTCCCCTCTTTGTCATAACCGACAGGAAATTGTGCCTTATTGCGGTAATGCCACGGTTCTTCCATTCCGTATACTGGCTCCATCTTCTGCTCAATATCTTCTTTTCCAAAACCGCCGATACGCATCAGGCAGCCTTCTACAAGACTCTTTTTAAAAAAAAGCTGTTTCTCATAAGAAATCTGCTGTAACTTACAACCTCCACACTGTCTTGCGACCGGACATGGCGGGGTTACTCTGTCTTTTGATGGTGTTACGATTTCTACCAGACGGGCATAACCGTAATTCTTTTTTAACTTTGTTATGGAAACTCTCACTTCATCACCGATTACCGTGTCTTTAACAAAGAAAGGGAAGCCCTGGTACTTGCCAAGACCTTCCCCTTCCTTTGTAAAATCTTCGATTGTAAGTGAAATTTCCTGATTTTTTTTCAAATTCAACTTCTGTTCTGATTTCACTTTATTATTCAATCCTTTTCTCCTAAATGACTTGTCGCTCTGATATTGCTTTCAAATAATTTATTGTAACCTTTCCACTCACCGCTCTGACGGCTCTCTTCTGCAAGTGCTTCAATAAACGTCTCCATCTTTGCATCAGTATTATCTGCAAAATTAAGAGCTAATGCCTCAATTAATGCCGGCTTCTTAGGGGAACCGTATTCTAACTCACCGTGATGTGCTAAGATACAGTGCTTTAATTCATTCGCCAGCTTCGCTGGGAAACCATTAATATTTCTAATCTTCTCATCAATCATCATCGTTCCCATTACGATATGGCCGACCAGCTGTCCAACATCTGTATAATCGTTCTCCGGGAAATCAGAAAGCTCATCAATCTTTCCGATATCATGACAGATTGCTGCTGTAATAAGTAAATCTTTATTCAAAACCGGATACTGCGTACAATAAAAATCACACAGTTTCGTTACGCTTAATGTATGCTCTAACAGACCGCCCATAAATCCATGATGTACTCTTTTCGCTGCGGAATGTGCCTTGAACTTGGCTGCAAATTCCTTATCTCCAAAGAAAGCAACTAATAGCTGTCTTAAATAAATGTTCTGTACATGATTCACATAAGAAGATAATTCCTTAAACATTCCGTCAATACTCTTGCTGGAACATGGGATATAATCCTCCATTGCAAATTCGCCCTCTCTGGCTTTACGCAGTCTTCTGACATTGAGCTGCGGACTGCCCTGAAAGCTTGTGACATTACCCTCTACACGGATGTAATCCATCTGTTCAAAATTCTCGATTCCATTATTCAAATCCCAGATTTTTGTGTCAATGACACCAGTCTTATCCTGCAAAATCATGGAATAATAAGTCTTTCCCGCTTTTGTCTTCGCAATATTTTTTACTTTACAAAGGTACACTTCAGAGACATTATCTCCTTCTCTGAGTTCATTAATATAACGCATATACGTTTCCTTTCTAATCCATCTCTTTAATTACTTCACATATTATAGCTTAAATTTAATAGGCTGACAACCAAGAAAATGCTCTATTTCGCAGATTTTTCCGCATTTTTAAAGGCTTTACGCCCCGTCTTCATTGACAAATGAAGTATTTCATGTCACAATTACTTTTGCATTAAATTAAGGAAAGGAATAGTCCGGCACAGTATCGGACTGTAGGTAAGCATTATGATTAGAAAACACATTATTGCACACGGCCGCGTACAGGGCGTTGGTCTTCGCTTTACAGTAACCGGTTTTGCAAAAAAGTACAATGTGACGGGTTGGGTCCGCAATCTCTATGATGGTACGGTAGAGATGGAAGTCCAGGGACTAGACCACCGTGTGGAACTCTTTTTACAGGAGTTATCCTCTGATCGGCCAGGTGGGAATCGCTTCATCCGCATTGACAAATTGGACATTACAAATATTCCTTCTGTAAATGTAGCAGATGAAAAGGGCTTTCGGGCTCGCTACTAACAAGTTAATCTAATATTATCAATATATGAAAATCTTATTCAATCATAACTTACGCAGTAAAACTATGTACAAACTATATACTATCTGGATTATTTCTCTTTACATAGCTCTGCAATACGTTTTCCTGCATAATGCATCCATCACAAATTAAGATGCATATCAAGATTGAACTTAAATTTTTGAGAGGATTTTATTTATGAATACAAAGGCACTAATCACATTAGAATATGATAAAATCATTAAAAAGCTGGAGACTTTTGCTTCTTCGACCATGGGAAAGGCACTCTGTAAAGACCTGCTTCCCTCCTCTGATTACGAAGAAATCTTGTCAGCACAGACAGAAACAAAAGATGCACTGACCCGGCTTTATAAGACGGGTTATCTTTCTTTTCAGGGACTTTCTGATATCCGTCCACATTTAAGATTATTAGAAATTGATTCCACATTAAATACAAAGGAGCTTCTCGACATTGCCCGTCTTCTTTCTATTACAGCACAGGCTGTAGAATACGGCGATACGGAAGATGACATAATGGCATATGACTCCTTAAACAGCTATTTTGGAGAACTTGATTCATTAGAATTCCTTTACCAGAGAATTACACAGTGTATTTTATCTGAGGATGAGATCAGTGATGATGCCTCTTCCGCATTAAAAGACATTCGCCGCGAAATCAAACAGACAAATATCTCCATCCACAATAAGCTGACTTCTGTTATCAACTCACAAAATAACAAGACAATGCTTCAGGATGCGCTGATTACCGTCCGTAATGGCCGTTACTGTGTTCCTGTAAAAACAGAATATCGTAACGCCTTTCCGGGTATGATTCACGATCAGTCTTCTTCCGGTTCTACACTTTTCATCGAGCCGATGGCCGTTGTCCAGTTAAACAACCATTTGAAAGAATTAGATATTAAAGAAAAAATGGAAATCGAAAAGATTCTCCAGTCTTTAAGCGCACAGGCTGCTTCCTGCAGCCGTGAATTAGAGGAAAATCAGAAGATTCTGACAAAGCTTGATTTCATTTTCGCAAAGGCAAAATATGCAAAAGAATATCAGGGAACCGAACCGATTTTCAATACAGACGGAATTGTAGATATCAAGCAGGGCCGTCATCCATTACTTGACCCGAAAAAAGTCGTTCCAATCCATATTTATATTGGCGAGGACTTTAATATGCTTCTGCTCACCGGACCAAATACTGGTGGTAAGACCGTTTCCTTAAAAACAGTCGGTCTCTTCCAGCTTATGGGACAGGCAGGACTCCACATTCCTGCATTTCAGGATTCCCGCCTTGCTGTATTTTCTGATATTTTTGCAGATATCGGAGATGAGCAGAGTATTGAGATGAACTTATCCACATTTTCATCTCATATGACGAACCTTGTCCACATTTTAGACGAAGCTGACCCCAATTCTCTCGTTTTACTCGATGAATTATGTGGAGGAACTGACCCGACAGAAGGTGCGGCACTTGCCATTGCCATCTTAGATGACCTGCATACAGGAAAGATTCGTACAGTTGCAACAACACATTACGCTGAGCTAAAAATGTACGCAATGGACACACCTGGCGTAGAGAATGCCTGCTGCGAATTCGACCTTGAGACTCTTTCTCCAACTTACCGCCTTTTAATCGGTATTCCTGGAAAAAGTAATGCCTTCTCCATCAGTGAACGTCTTGGCCTGCCAGACTACATTATCGAACAGGCACGCTCCCAGATTGATGCGACTGCCATTGACTTTGAAAACATGCTCTCTGAATTAGAGAAAAACAAAGCTGAAATTGAAAAAGAACAGTCTGAACTTTACAAGACAAAACAGGAAATCGAGAACTTAAAGAACAGCCTGAAAGAAAAACAGGATGACATTAAAGAAAAACGAGACAAGATGCTCCGTGATGCCCGCGAGGAAGCACGAAACATTCTCGAAGAAGCCAAGGAAGTTGCTGATGAATCCATTCGTAAATATCACGCATGGGGACAGCATCCAAAGCAGAACAACATGAAAAAAATGGAAGCACAGAGAAGTGATCTCCGAGGCCGCATGAGTAAGCTTGACAAAAAGCTCGCCTATAAGGCAAAGAAGTCTTCCACTATCTCCGATCCTTCTGACTTCAAAGTAGGCGATTCTGTATTTGTAACTACACTTTCTCTAAACGGAACTGTAAAAGAAGCTGCCAACAAGGATGGAGACCTTGTAATCCAGATGGGCTTCTTAAGTTCTGTAGTAAACTACAAAAACTTAGAACTTCTCGCTCCAGAAAAAGTACCGAAACCACAGCATCAGCCAAAAGACCGCTACAGTATCAATAAGGCTGCAACAATCAATCCGGAAATCAACCTTCTCGGAAATACTGTGGATGAGGCGATCGCCCGCCTTGAAAAATACCTCGATGATGCTATGATCGCCGGACTTACTTCTGTCCGGGTTGTTCACGGAAAAGGAACTGGCGCCTTACGAAAAGGTATCCACGAGTATCTCCGTAAACTGAAGTTTGTGAAGTCCTATAAGCTTGCAGAATTCGGCGAAGGGGATGCCGGGGTAACAATCGTAACTTTTAAGTAAATACTAGTTTTTAGAACTAAACAGACGCCGCTACAAAGAAAATTGCAGGCAGTTGCTCAAAAAAACAAAGAGAAGGAGTATTCTAAGCTTGATTTTGTTCCGTTGCGCTAAACGTTCCATCCTGCCTGATAAAACAACCTTGCTCGAAAACGAGCTCGCAAGGTTACAGTCAGGATTCCACAGCGCAAAGTCACAAAATTCAATCTTAGAATACTCCTTCTCTTTGCTTTCTTTTGAGCAATCCGATAAAGGATATATATGTAGCGGCTAGCTACTTCAAGTCCTACTAGTCAGTTGAAAGACAGCTCCCCAAAAAAGCCCATAGCCTATATTTGTGGTCTTAGCGAAGATTGAATGCGAACCTTTAAGGAATATTTAAACCACAGCGATAGAGTCACAAATATAGGCTATGGGCTCTTGGGGGGGGGAGCGTCTCCCTTGCCTGCGGCAACTCAGATTTACCATTCGTATTTGTGGAGTTGTCCTTCGAGTTCCAGTTCTTTGAACCCCTGCTGTCTCAGTGCTTCATACAACACAATTGCTACAGAGTTTCCAAGATTCAGTGAACGGATATGATCAAGCATTGGGATACGAACAGCGGTTTCTTTATGTTCGAGTAAGATTTCTTCCGGGATTCCGGCGCTTTCTTTTCCGAACATAATGTAGCATCCGTCTTCGTATTCTACATCTGTGTATGTCTGTTTTGACTTTGTGGTTGCCATGTAAATTTTTGCTCCGGGATTTTTCGCAAGAAAGTCTTCAAAGTTTACATAGGTGCGGACATCTAATTTATCCCAGTAATCAAGTCCGGCACGTTTGAGCATTTTGTCGTTGATTTTGAAGCCAAGTGGCTCGATTAAATGAAGAACACTCCCTGTTGCTACGCAGGTTCTTCCGATATTTCCAGTGTTGGCCGGCATTTCCGGCTCATGTAATACGATGTTTACCATAATTTATTCCTCTATATTTCTTATTTACTACTATTACAGATTTTTCTCTTTACGTAATCTTTCCACAAAATTAGCCAGACGACCTAATGCCTCTTTTAATTCTTCGATAGAATAAGCATAGGATACTCGAAGGAATCCTTCTCCGCAGTCTCCAAATGCTGTTCCCGGAATGATGGCTACTTTTTCTTCGCGTAAGAAGCGGTTTGCAAATTCATCGGAGGTCATGCCAAATTCTTTGATGCATGGGAACATGTAAAATGCGCCTTCTGGCTCGAAACATTTCAATCCCATTTCGGAGAAGAGTTCTAAGACAAATCGACGGCGCTGATTATATGCATTTCGCATAATCTGAACGTCTTCCTCCCCGTTTGTCATTGCTTCGATTGCTGCGTACTGGCTTGTTGTCGGTGCTGCCATAATCGCAAACTGATGAATCTTTAATATTTGCTGCATGATAAGTTCCGGACCCGTGGCAAATCCCATTCTCCATCCGGTCATGGCAAAGGATTTACTGAATCCATTGATGATAATCGTTCTGTCTCTCATTCCTGGAAGAGAAGCGATAGAACAGTGATTCTGTCCATAAGTAAGTTCTGCATAAATTTCATCAGAAATGACATACAGATCTTTTTCTTTTACGATTTCGGCGATCGGCTCTAAGTCTTCACGGGTCATAATCGCACCTGTCGGATTGTTTGGATAGGATAAAATCAGAATCTTTGTCTTATCGGTAATTGCTGCAAGTAATTCTTCTGGCTTTAACTTAAAGTGATTCTCTTCTTTTAAGTCAATTGTTACAGGCACACCGTCCGCTAACTTCACGCATGGGAGATAAGAGACGAAAGCTGGCTCTGGCAAAATAACTTCGTCTCCCGGATTCAGCATCGCACGAAGAGCAAGATCAATTCCCTCACTTCCACCGACAGTCACAACGATTTCGTGGGCAGGATCGTAAGTAAGTTCATATTTACGATACATGTAGTGTGCGATTGCTTTTCGAAGTTCTAATAATCCGGCATTGGATGTATAGAAAGTACGTCCTTTTTCTAAGGAATAGATACCTTCCTCACGGATATGCCACGGAGTATCAAAGTCCGGCTCACCTACACCAAGGGAAATAGCATCTGGCATTTCCTGTACTAAATCAAAAAATTTACGGATTCCTGAAGGTTTCATCTGTACTACTTTATCGGATAAAGGATTTCTCATGGTGTCACCTTCATTCTGTTTGCCGGCTCTTTATCTATAAGAATCATACCGTGATCTTTATATTTTTTCAGGACGAAATGTGTTGCTGTACCGGCAACTGCTTCTAATGTAGAAAGCTTTGTGGAGACAAACATGGAGACTTCTTTTAAAGTTTTACCCTCTAAAAAGATAGCAAAATCAAAAGCTCCAGACATCAGATAAATGGACTTTACTTCCGGGTAGTTTGTGATTCTCTCTGCCAGCTTTTCAAATCCCTGTCCTCTCTGTGGGGTAACACGCACTTCGATAAATGCTGTTACTTTCTCTGTGTCTGTTTTATCCCAGTTAATAAGGGTAGGATATCCGCAGATGATTCCCTCATTCTCCATTTTTTCGATTTCTTCTAATACAACACTCTCATCGGTTCCAAGCATAATTGCCAGGTCGTGTAAATCTATTCTGCTGTTATTTTCCAGCATTCGTAAAATTTCATGACGCATAATTTTTCTCCTTTATCTAATTTACTTTATAATACTCATCCATCTTCGGCGGCTCTAAGAAACGAGCCTCATCATCATAGCGAATCAGTCTGTCATTTCCTGCGGTCGTCTGTCCAATCACTGCCGCCTGCACTCCAGCATTTTTCAACTGCTCGACAATTCTGGCTCCATTTGCACAGGCAAGAAGCAATGTTCCGCCGGACCGAAGCATATATGGATTTAAATTAAAATATTCGCATACTTCTATCGTATGCTGCTTGATCGGTATATTTTTAAGATCAATAGACAGCCCGACATTGGCTGCCGCTGCCATTTCCCAGAGTGCGGCAAAAATACCGCCTTCCCGCACATCATGTACAGAAACAACTTCTTTTTCCTGTAAAATGTCCTCTACTGCCGTCATAGAGCCATCATCAAATAAATGCTTTGCCGCCTCAACATAGGACGGTGCGTATCTTTCTTCTAATCGTTTCGCATACTCGGCCGCAAGCATAGCCGCACCTTCTCTGCCGACCGTTCCTGCAACAACTAAATCTAAATCCGCATTCACTACAGCTACCTGCTTTGTGTTTCCCTTACTATCCGCTATGCTCTCCTTGCTTACTACAATGTTCTCCTTATTTCTCGTAATACTTCCCATTGCAGTAACCGATAAAATAAGTGTGCTGACATACGGTGACACCGCTGTATGCCCGGAAAGCACTAAAATATTTTCCTGCATACAAAGGCTGTCGATTTCTTTTATCAATGCCTTTAACTGTTTTTCCTCTGCTTCTTCCGGCATAAGAATACTGAGCGAAATCGCTTTTGGGGCTGCTCCCGCCGCTAACATACTATTTACCGCCCCATAGACAGCTCTTTTTGCAGCAAATGTCCAGCCTTCCACCGGATTTACTGCCATTGCCACACCGTTTTTTCCCGAAAATCCCTGTGTAAACTCTGGCATAAATTCCGGTATAAAAAGAACTCCGGCATCCTCGCCGGATGCCGGAGAGCCTTGTTCACTGTGGTTATGCAACTGTCTTAGTACCGAGCGTTTTAAAATACTCTCTTTTACCTTTCCTATCCGCATAATATACTCCCACAGCGGAAGCAGGCTTATCGCCTACTCCGCCTTATTTGCTCCCTCTTTATTATTTCCTGTTGTGCCTGTGCCACTTTCCGTCTTATCTCCTGCCTTTGCTGTCTCATCTTTCTTCTGCGTCGTTGGCTTTGGCACTTCCTTTTTCTTTGTTCCGACACGGACAACGGATGGAGTGGACATATAAGAACTGGAATTCACCTGCGTTCTCTTCGTCTCTTTTCCATCTATGTATACAACCTTCCACAGTCTTGCTGTGTAACCAGTACGTCCATTGGATTCTACAACTCGCTTGCCCTCTTCCATCGTGTTATCCTTGATTACTTTTTCGGAAGGACCTCTTGTAGAAACAGTCTCGGATACATACTCTACCTTTCGGTTTGAAGCACGATATTCCTTACCGTAAATAGTAAATGTAATGCTGCTTCCTCCAGCTACTCCCTGAATATATACCGGATGATCAAGATTATTGGTAAACTTCAGATCCTTATCTGTTCCGGAAATCGCCGCATCCGCAGATAATGGAACATAATGTACCGTCATTGAATGATTCGATCGCTCTGTTACATTTAACTCTGCTCTTAAAACCGCATTGTAAAGTGTTGTAGATACCTGGCAGATTCCTCCACCATAAGTCTGCACTGTCTGTCCATTCGAATAAGAACCTGCAAGATGGTATCCATTATCCGCTGTAAATGGTGCTACTTTTGAATAAACAGAGAAAGAATCTCCCGGATACAGTAAAGTTCCGTTAATCAGGCTTGCTCCATTCTCTACATTAGCGCATCTTCCAGAAGCAGAGCCTGCATAAGATGTTGTAAATGTTCCAAGCACATCTTTAATTGCTGAAAGCTCCTTCTTCGTATGCTTTGCTTTATCTAACGTATAATCCATCGGAAATACAACAGACTTGTGATTCCAGTCTTTTTTGCTAAAGACTTCTGCAAGCTTGTCTGCATTTGCCTCAAAGTCGATATCTACACCATCTACCTGCTTTGTGATAACAAACTTTCCGTCTTTTCTTGTAATAGTGGCATCCTTTTTCTTTGCAAGAAACTTCTTCGCCTTCTTCTTAACAACCTTCCTCGTCTCTGCCTTATCTACAGAAAAGGTAAGTGGAAAATCCATCCCTTCCTTTTCAAGCTTTCTTACTTCAATGACACGCTTAAAGACATTCCCTGTCTTTCCAAAATCATATGCTTTCTCTACCACATCCATATTTGTACATTTCAGGCCAATATCGGAAAGAGCAAATGTACTCTCTTTCTTTTTCACCTGCAATGTAACCGTTTCCTGCGATACCTTATCTACATATTCCTGTACTTTTGCCTTTGCCTCTTCCCGTGTCATTCCGCCGACAGACATCCCCTGAATTGTCATTCCCGGATAGATTGCGTCAATATTAATATACTTGGAATAATAATAATAAAACGCCGCCCCGCCGCCTGCTAAAATAAGAAGAAGCAATACAAGTATGATAATCCCTACTCTTTTTTTCATATTGCACCCTTTTACTTTCTTAAAATTCTATTAAATAAAATATCATTCTACCCTATAGATCATGATTTATTTAATTCATTTCTCTCATTCATATTCAAAAACTCTGATGTGTTTTTGAATCCTACATCATCATTGCTGGAACGACTGTTGTGATAACCATCGCGATAACTACTAATACAACTACAACTGTAGCAATTCTCTGTCTTTTCTTTGTGCCATCTGACTTCATACTAAAACTTCCTTTCTAAAATAAACTATATAAAATGCGTCCGTCTTCATTTTCTAACTTCATATAGTGATTTCGCATCTTTCAAAGATACAGCACTTCAGAACAGAAATCACTATATCTCTCACTCTGACCTTGCTATGGCGCTTGCTTGAAAAATACTTTTATTGTTATAAACATACAGACTTTTTTTGTTCTCCTGAACATTCTTTTTTATTTTAAGTCATTTCTGTCGTACATTCAAGTCTCTATTTTATCAGGATTTACTATCCTATATCATTATCAACAACATCGTAACCTGCTGTTCACTTATTATAATATTTCCCACTCTACAGTTCTAGCCGCCCGATTTAGCGGATTCCTTCTGCTATAATCAAATAAGCAAAACACCTGTTTTTTCTCCACCTGCCCACTCTGCTCAAACTTCTTTATATTAATTTCAAATACTTCGATATGACTTTGGTTGGCTGCCCTCTTTGAATCATAAATTCCTGCCTGCACATCTTCTGGAAAAAGTTTTTCTCCCTGTTCTCTGTATAATGCTTTCCACTCTTTCTTGTATTGTGCAGTATCTTTTGCCCATGCAGGTCTTCCTTTTACATTTTCTCGAAGATACATATCATATAGCATAATCTCATCTAAAGTATCCCATTCATTTTCATCTATATGTTCTCTTAAAAACTCCCGAAGAATATTATACTTTTCGAGTCGGTTGTGATTCAGCTTATGATAGCCTTTTCCCCGGTACCATGCTGAAAACATTTCATAGAAGCGGAATGGACTCTCAAAAAATGGAACAGCATATTTTAAAGTTAATGTATACTGACCACTGTTGTAATAGAGTTCTACAAGCTCCTCCACACCTTTTAATAAAATAATCTCGTCATAAGAGAGCCATTTTGTTCCAAGTACTTCGTATGGCGGCTGATTACGATATAGAATGCTGTACTTTTTGACTTCTTCCTCCATCATCGTTCCCTTTAACACTTTAAGGAATCCAAGCTGAAGCTGGTCTGGCTCATGTGCATATAAATCATCAAATGAGCATCCAAATCTCTCATAATTCTCATATGGCAGCCCGGCAATCAAATCCAAATGCTGATGAATATTTCCCAGTTCATGTACGCTGTCCACATAATGAAAAAGCTTATCTAAATCCATATGCCGATGAATCGCATCAACCGTCTCCCCATTTGTGGACTGCACTCCAATTTCAAGCTGAATCAGACCCGGACGCATCTTTGCAAAAAGCTCTAACTCCTCCTCACCAAGCAAATCCGATGAAATCTCAAAATGAAAATTCGTAATTCCGTTATCATGTTCCACCAGATAACTCCAGATATCAATCGCCCTCTGCCTGTTGCAGTTAAATGTCCTGTCAACAAACTTAACCTGTGGAACTTTTGCTTCAAGAAAAGCATCCAGCTCTTTTTTCACAATCGGCAAAGAACGGAATCTTACCGTCTTATCCACAGAAGAAAGGCAGTAACTACAGCAGAACGGACATCCTCTGCTCGTCTCATAATATAAAATCTTATGTTCAAAAAGATGAAAATCTTCGTACACAAATGGAATCGTATCCATATCCATCAATGTGGCAAAACCTGTATTGATGATTTTCGTTTTATTTTCTATATTGCTCTCAGCATTTCCTAAAGCTGCTTTTCCCGAAAAATCCCGGACGGCAATTCCCTGTAACTTTTGGAGTTTTGACATATCTATATAATTCGTTGGATAGACATTATCTTCTCCTGCGAAATGTTTATCTTCTATATCTTTTTCCTCTTTTACAGCTTGTTTCCTTTCTATGGAATATCTCTTTTCCACAATCCCCGATAAGACTTTTTTACTTTCTGATTGTTTGTATACATCTTTAATCCGACATTTTTCCTCCACTGTTAAGCGAATCAGTTCAGAGAAAACTTCCTCTCCCTCTCCCTGCATAATCAAGTCAAATGTTGGATTCTCCATCAAAAATTTATTCGCTGCATAAGAAACTTCCGGACCACCAGCCCAGATTTTCACATCAGGACTCACTTTTTTAAGCTCCGCCGCCAGTTCTCGCACAAAAGAAATATTCCATATATAGCAGGAAAAAATAACAACATCAGCCTTTTCCTCATATAAATCCTGTAAAATATCCTCTACATAATTATTAATTGTATATTCTTTTAAAATAATCTCCGCTTCTGGAATCTTCTTCCTGTCTGCATATGCCTTCAGGCTGAAAATCGCCAGATTTGAGTGGATATATTTCGCATTAATTCCGCATAATAAAAAGCGCATTACATACTCCTTCCAACAAAAATAAATCCTGCCAGGCAGGTTCTTTTATTCAATACGGGATTCAAACAGAACTTCCCGGCTCTGTCTGAATAAAAAACCTACGGAAATGTACTCCGCAGGCTGCTTTTAATTCGAACCTTTTCAGTATAACATGAGATGGTTGTTTTTAACAGGGGAATGTTGTTTAAATGGCTAAACTGACGCCCCTTATCCTTTGTAATATACAAAATGCTTCGTATCACTGCGTCCAAACTGCTCAACCGCAGCTTGAACTTGCTCTAAGGCGCATTTTTGTATATTACAAAGGATAAGAGGGCTGTCCATTCTTAAACCTCCTAACTACAAACTCCCAATCTGGCAAGTCTGTTAAAAACTTAGAAAAGTGAATTAATGAACTTTCGTTTTCTATAAAGCTATAATCTTCTGAACAATTTCAAAAAACCCCTTGCATTTTCAAAAAAACTGTGCTAAAATAAATTTCGTTGTGAGACAGTACATCACATGCGGGTGTAGTTCAATGGTAGAACACTAGCCTTCCAAGCTAGATACGTGGGTT
>OGXS01001083.1_pt1 | contig 20211 bp, 30 predicted proteins | sample 1576371 | NCBI WGS metagenome assembly OGXS01 (sample SAMEA3541475, study PRJEB24748) | human gut metagenome | biome: human gut; feature: human-associated habitat; material: faeces | place: China | collected 2012
AGTTACTCCGAAGTCTGAGGAGGAAGCTTTCTATGAGGAGCTTAAGCTGAAGTCCCGCGATGAGGCTATTAAGATGGCTGAAGATATGGACATTAAGCTTGAGGGTACTGAGAAGACCGGTAAGATTAAGTCTCTGATTATGAATGCTTTTCGCGAAGAGAAGCTTTCTGAAGCTGAGTAATTAAAGTTGAAGGAGGATCCATTAAATGCCTATTCCAGATCTTTGGCAAATGCTTGGTTATCAAAATAATGCTACAATGTTCATGGAGGCATTTAGTGGAGTCTCCAACACTATACTTACTGACAATCCACAATTTACAAAAGAAGATTTTACAAGTATCTTTCCTGTTTTTCCAATTTCTGATACTTTTGATCCAGAAAATCCATCTATTCCAACTCCATTCTTTGAGTTGGTTTTAGTAATGGCTGATAAGGCTATAAAGTATGATAGATATAAAGGCCAATGGAAGTACTTAATGTGTTTATACTTAGCACATTATTTTACTTTGTTTCTCCAAACACAAAAAGGAGATGCAGATGCTCAAAGTGCTTTACAAGGAGCATTACCAACTGGTGTAGCAACTTCTAAATCTGTTGATGGTTTATCTATTTCTTATGATTTAATGGGAATAACTGATGATCTTCAAGGATATGGAACTTGGAAATTAACAGCATACGGCCAGCAGTTAGTTACTTTAACTAAGATTTATGGACATGCTGGGATGTGGGTGAATGGCTAGTTTTGAATTTAAAGAATCATTTGACAATTTCTTGAAATTAAGAAAAGCCCTAAAGTTTCTCAAGAATAATCCAGTTTATGTTGGAATACCAGAAGATACAACTGAAAGAAAAGAAGAAGGCAATGAAGAAAAGGTTGGTATAACAAATGCTGACCTTCTTTTTATTCATACAAAAGGAAGCCCAGTAAATAATATACCAGCAAGACCGGTTATTGAACCGGCTATAGAAAATTCTAAAGACAAAATAACAAATCAAATGAAGGCGGCTGCGAAAGCTGTACTTGAAGTAAACGAAGAAAAAGCTTTTAAGCATTTAAGCTTAGCAGGAATGTATGCTCAGAATGCTTCAAGAAGTTGGTTTACAAATCCAGAAAACAATTGGCCTCCTAACTCTCCAGCAGTAATTGCAATTAAGAAAAGAAAAGGCAGTACAAATCCTCGACCTCTTATTGATACTGGAGAACTTAGAAAATCAATAACTTATTTTGTTGATAAGGAGGGTACAAGGACTAAATGATAAATGTTTCTGAACTGATAAATGATCCGGACTTTACACAACCAAATGGTGTTCAAGTAAGACGTAGAAAAACTACTGTTGAAGATTTTGAACAAACAGTAGAAGAAACAGAATTCAAAATGATTGGAATTATAACCATTGCAGACGATTTGAAGGCTGAACTTGGAGATAATTTTGACGAGGATTCTGAGTATATAAATGTATTTACTTATTTGCCTCTTTTTACTACTGGTCTTGGAGACGGTAGAAACGGAGCAAATATAGGACAAGGATATTTGTCTGACATTGTTATTTGGAAAGGTAAAGAATACAAAGTAATTAAAGTGAAGAATAATAGCCAATATGGGTATGCTCAAAATGTGGCTGTTTCTACTTCGATAAGAGGTGGTTAAGTGGCTGAAATATTGCAAACTGTAAAAGAAATAGAAAAATTCTTTGCAGGATTATTTGTTGAATATGCTGGAGTAAATAAGAATAAAGTACTTTTAGCATATTCAGAAGAAGGCAGACCGGCTTTTAACATTGATAAAATGGCTTATTTTATTTCTGTTTTTCCAGAAGTGGATGACAGAGAATCTTATAAGCATAGAGAAGAAAAATATATAGATTCAATTGGTAAGTTCAGACAAACTCAATTTTCTCAAAGAACTTTAAGATTGCATATTACAACTTATGGAGAAAATACTGATCAGAGTATAATAAGATTCCAGAATATGCTTTATTCTGCCGATGCAAATTATACTTTATCAAATATGTATCTTCATATAATTCCGGAAAGAACTAATGGTGTAATTAGACTTCAGGAAAGAATAAACGACAGATGGTGGACAAGATACGATATTGATTTATATTTTTACAACACAGTAAAAATTGAAAATGATGTATCTGCATTTGAATCTGTTGATATTAGAACGGAGGTAAATAATTGAGTATTTCTATGAATAACATTGTAGATATTACTGTAGAAGTTAGTGATCCAACTACAATTATTTCTAATTTTAACTTAGGATTGATTATTGGTACTTCTACTGCAATTTCTACTCAAACTCGTTACAAGGAATATCAGTACACTACTTGGCAAACTCAAATGATAACTGATGGCTTCCAAGCTACTGATGATGAGTATTTAGCCGTTCAGAATTACTTTGCTCAGAATCCTGTTTCTGGTTCTGTTCTTGTTGGTGTACAAGGAACTTCTGAGACTCCTTTACAAGCTGTACAAGCATGCAGAGATGCTAATGATGAGTGGTACGGTTTTTGCTTTGCAGGTGATACTGATGATTCCAAGATTGCCGCAATTTCTGCTGCAGTTGAAGCATTTAGTTCTCCAACAGTTTTCTTTTTCCAGACCAAGGATGAAAATTGCTTAAAGTCTGGTACTACTAATATTCTTAAGACTTTACAATCTGCAAAGTATAAGAGAACTTGTGGTAACTATTTTAAAAGTAAGTACGAAGTTTGTGCATTGCTTGGAGTATTCTGTGGCTTAAACAGTATGCAGGTAAATAGTGCATATACTATGGCTTTTAAGACTCTTGTTGGTTTTGAACCTGAAGTTATTGATAACATTCAGTTTACTAACTTACAGAGCTATAATGGCAATAGCTATATTCGAGTAGGTAGAACTTATAGCTTATATCTGCAGGGAGTAACTGCTGATGGTACTCATGTTGATGAAGTATTCTTGCTTGATGCAGCACAGTTCTTAATTCAGGAAAATACTATTGCAGGTCTTGTATCTCGTAGGTTAATTCCTCAAACTGAGTCTGGCTTAAATACTATTATTACTTTCATTATGAATGGTTGTGAAGCTTTGGCTCAAATGGGTGTAATTGCTACGGGAATCTGGACTGGTGATTCTGTAAAGGATCTTAACACTGGTGATTCTGTTCCTGGTGGTTACGTAATTATGGCTGATACTATTGCAAGTCAGTCCGCAGCTGATCGTGAAAAGCGAGTTACTCCTCCTATTTATGTTTGCTTAAAGGGAGCAGGAGCTATTGAGCATGTAGTTATTCGAGTTTATGTAAATCGATAAGGTGGTGAAATAAAATGGCGAGAATTTATACTTATTCGTTTGAAGATACTTCTCTTACTATTTCGCATCCTGCTGTTGGTTCCTTTGATGCTTATGGTACCGGTATTGGTGATATTTCTATTGAGTTTGCTAATGATGTAACTACTCATGAAGTAGCAGCTGACCTGGCAGTTATTGTTTCTAAATCTGTTAAGAAGAATGCAACAATTACTATCAATGCTCTGCAAACTTCTGAGCTTAATACTTGGCTTACTAAGTGGGCAAACTATATTGAGAGTGCACCGACTCAGCAATTTGCTATTGCTTCGGTAGTTCTTAAGAATTCGTCTACTGGTGAGCAGTGGAATTGTACTGGTGTTTCTCATCAGAAGAAATCTGGTGGATCCTTTAAGTCTACCGCCGAGACTAAGCAATGGGTTCTTATGGCTGCAAATGCTGAGCAGCAGTAAAAAAAGGAGTTTATTAAAGAATGAATATTGAAAATATTTCGAAAAGACAAAATTCAAAGTTAATTGATATTAACGAAAGAACTTTTAAGATTAACAAGTTTGATCCGCTTATGGGCAATTACATTTTGCTTCAGTTGGTTCAGTTTGTTCTTCCATTTGGAATCTCTGATAAGGTAGGAGTTCCGGATGCTGTTACGAGTAATGTAAGCAGAGTAAACATGAGTAAGAAGGACTTTCTTGAATTTCAGAGAGATATTCTTTCTGTTTGTTCTGAAGTTCTTCCTGCCGGAGATGCTCCGGTAGTTCGAGATGATGGAACCTATGGTATTATGGATTTTACGTCTCAGATTGCTATTCAATTACTTATTGCTACAGTAACATTTAACTTTTCCGATTTTTTCGGAGAAAACGGGTTGAGCTCCTTATTAGACAACACAAAATAAACTTTTGTTTGTATGAAAATTTGAATCCTCAATTGTATCTGCCAGTTATTTCTGGTATGTGGAAGCAGCATGAGTTGTGGGATGGTACATATACATTTGATGATTGGGCAGATGCAGTTGAGATGATTCAAGTTAAGTCAGAGAACGAAGCCCGTGTAAATGATTATATTCAAGAAAATAGCGGGAGGTGAGTAAATGGCTGGTAAAGTAGAAAGTCTTAAGGAATATCTTGTAAAACTAGGCTGGGATGTAGATGAGCTTGGTTTAAGCAAATTGCAAAATGGACTTTCTAAAGTAGAGAGATCTGCAGATTCTATTGGTAATAAGTTTGTTAAGAATTTTGCTAAAGCAGGAACTGCTGTTGGTGGATTTTTATTAACAATTACTACTGGTACTGCAAAGTTTATGTCTAATGTTGCAACTGCTGATTTAGCAACTGAACGTTGGGCAAGAAGAATGTGGACTACCGAAGAAAATGCAAGATCATTAACTACAGCTTTGGATGCCATGGGTGCGTCCTATGAAGATATATTCTATATGACTCCTGAAGAGTATAGGAATATGCTCGAGTTAAAAAACTTTTCTTCCAGTCTTAAAGCTCCCGCAGATGTAGAAAAAACATTAAAGCAAATACGAGATATAAATCAGGAAATAAATAAAACAAAAATAATATTTGCAAATGCAGCTCAATGGATAGCTTATTATTTAGGTCAATACTTAGGTAAGGATTTCAAAAATGCTGAGCAAGCAATGGAAGAATTCAACAACTATCTTGTTGAAAAATTACCAGTAGTAACAGAAAAAATTGCAAAATATATTTCTTGGGTAGTAAGACTTGCAAAAGTTGCTATTCAATTCATAAAAGATATGAAAGAACGACTACAAAATATATTTGATAAAATGCCTTCAGGATTTAAGACTGCTGCATTAGCAGCTACTGCTTTTCTTGGGGCATTAAAAATGGGTCCACTTGGATTATTCATAGCAGGAATAACTGCTTTATTACTTTTGTTGGATGATTATTATACATATCAACGAGGTGGTAAATCTGCTTTTGATTGGGGTAATCTTTTTGGATCGAAAGATGGAAATAATGAGATAATAAGTCTTGACTACTTTGAACAGTTATTCGGAGACTTAGGAGATACGAAAAGTGCTTTAGGAGATATCAAGCAAACTATTGGAGATATAGGAACAGTATGGTATAATGCTTGGACTGCTTTGAAAGATGCTGGTTTCTTCGATACATTATTCGGCACAATTCTTGAAAGCTTGAATGCAATTCTTGAATTGGTTGCAGGAATAGGCAACTGGATTCTTGTTATTACAGGTAACTGGGATAAGATTGATAAGTCCTCTATGTGGAGGTCCGTAGGTCAAAATTCTTATGAAGGTAACTTTGGCTCAGCCCTTTTTGATATTGCAAAGGGAGGAGCAAAGTGGTTATGGGATACAGGTTTGTTTGATTGGATCCCTGGTTCTAAGGATATTAGGTCTAATATAAGTGATCAAATAGAAGCTGGAACTTATTATACAAATTCAATGTCTACAAAGAATCAAGGTCAGCTTGTTGGAGGAACAACAAATACGACTAATTCTAATGTTAGAAATGATAATCGTAGACAAACAGCAAATATAAATGTCAACGTAAAATCTTATGGTAATTCTGATACCGCTTCGCAAACAGCAAGAGGAGTTTCCAAGGCTTTACAAGATGTTGACGTATTTAAGTAAGGTGGTGAGTTAATGGCTTTATTATTTCCAGGTTTAGTTGCTGGGTCTATAGCTGCAGCTACAGCAGCAACAATTAAGACAACATTAAATAATGCAGATCTTATAAATAATGGTTTGCCATTAAACTCAGCAACAAACACAAAAGGAATGGCAGTTGAAGCCATGATATTTTGCAAGACAAATATTGCAGGATATTTCTTTGATGGCTTTATGTCTGTTGATTATACTCATGAATTAGAAGTTACGAGTAATCCAGTTGAAACTGGTGCTTCGGTCTCTGATCATTCTTATGTAAAACCTGCAGAAATTCAAATGCTTATAAGAATGTCAGATGTTCATCAATCTTTAGTAAAAGGGCAATTTGCTGGAGGCTGGAGCAGATCAATTACAGCTTGGAATATTCTTAAAAAGATACAAACTGATAGAATTCCTGTTCTTGTTGGTACTCAGCTTGGCATGTATTATAACATGCTTATTAAGTCTTTACAAGCTCAGGAAGATCAAAGTACTTATAGAGGACTCTATGTTACGGCAACTTTAGTTGAATTACCAGTAGCAAGAGTAAAAACAGTAAAAATAAGTAGTGCAAGTCAAACAACAATTGAAACTCAAATGGGGCAAATAAATGCAGTTAAAACCAATACTGCAGAAGATGCTTCTATTCTTTACCAAATGGGTTTTGGTGCTGGAGCTGGAACAGGTTCGGGTTTTAGTTCGTCTGCTTCATCTGGTGGTGCCGGTGAGGGAATAAAATTAACTTGCTATTGTTATAATTGCAATGACAATGGAGCAGGCGGTTGGGGAACTACTGCTACGGCGTCTGGCAGAGTTGCTACAGTTGGAGTTACTTGTGCAATGTCTCAACGGACATTAAGAAAATATGGATTAAAACTTGGTAATCAAATTGCTATAAATGGAGTTGGAGTAAGAAGAATAGATGATATAGCTGGTGTAGATAATATCATTGACATTTACGTTCCAGCTACTGGTTCTGTTAGACATTGTAAATGTGCTCAGAATCCTCTTTCTGGTAAAAGAACTACATTTACTAAGATTAGCTAGGAGGTGAAAGTTTTGTATAAGATTCCATTAACAAATTCCCCTAATCAAACATTCAGAGTCACAGTTCCTGTTAACAATGAAAATAAAACTTTTACAATAAAGTTAAACTATAATGATCAGGCAAAGTATTGGAATTTTTCTTTATATGATACTTTTGCTGAGCAACCAATTTTAGTTAATGTTCCATTATTAAGTTCTCAATATGAATTTGCAAATATACTTAGGCAGCAAAGCTATTTAAGAATTGGAAGTATTTATGTAGCTCCATTTCAATTAACCGATAATTGTGCTCCTGATGATGAAGATCTTGGAACTAATTATTTGTTGATATGGGCAGATAATGAAATGAGTGAGTTTGAAGATGGGTGAGTTTATTGTAATAAACACAAAAAAGTATTATCCATTTTCTGGTAATTTTGCTATTTCATCAAACTTTGGAAGTAGACAAGGTGGAGGAAAAGTTTCGAAGCAGCATTATGGACTTGATATGTATGCTACTGGTAGTGATTGGACTATAGTTTCTTGCATGTCAGGTAGAGTAAAAATTGCTGAAGGAGATAATGGCTCCGGATATGGTAACCATGTATGGATTGCAAATGATGATGGATCTGCTTGTTTATATGCTCATTTAGCTTCTTATAATGTTAGAGTTGGACAACGAGTTGCAGGCAAGCAAAAGATTGGTGTAATGGGTAGTACTGGTAATTCAACTGGTCCGCATTTACATTTAGGAGTTTCAACTAATAAAGATTATTCAGCTACGCATCTAAATAAAAATAAATATTTTCAGAATCCAGCATTATGGTTAGGTATGGGCGTAGCCCCTGCAAGAGGAACTAGATATTCTGGTTCTGGTACTCCTACTGGTGGTACTTTAGGAACAACTTCTACCAATTCTACTGAAATATCTACAAGTACTTCTGAAGAATCTTCTGGTTCTACAGTAAACGGCACTATGCTTCTTCCTTCCGGAGAATACTATGAGATAAAAAATATAAAAGGAGCTTATAGTGATTGGCTGTATGGAAGAAGATATAGAGTTTTTGTTGATTTAGGAAATAATCAAGCATTTGATGTTTCTGAATTAAGATGCGAATTCAATGTAGTAAAAACTGCATTTCTTGAAATAAATGAGTCTACATTGACTATTTATAATTTAAGTCCTAACACAGAAAATAAGCTCATAAAGGCCGGTCAAAGAATTATAATTGAGGCCGGATATACTGGTTCACAATATGGAGTAATTTTTGCTGGTAAGGTTGTTCAACCAATTAGATCTAAAGAAAATGCAGTTGATTATAAATTAACTCTTGTTTCAATGGATGAAGAAGTTTATGCTTCTTATGGATTGGTTGGAGTTTCTTTAGTTGCTCAGCAATCTGCAAGAGATGCAGTAAATGCAGTTTTAACTAAAGCAACTTATAAACAACAAGCCGGTGAGTTAACAAATTTCAATATTAAGTATCCTCGAGGAAAAGTAATGTTTGGTAGTCCTCAGCAATTCTTAAAAGATATTGCAAGATCTGAGAATGCTACTTATTTTTCTAATGATGGCAAAGTAAATATTATTTCTGCTACTGATGTACCAAAGGGTCAGATCTTATCTTTTGGACCAGATAGTGGATTGATTGGAACACCAACTCAAACTGAGTATGGAATTAGCTTAAAGGTGCTAATGAATCCAAGAATCGAAATAAACTCCCTATTCCATGTTGATAACAAAAAGATCGAAGGATATAAATACCAACAAGGAAATCCAGTTAGAGGACTCGATCAGGAAGGCATTTATCGAGCAGTAAGAATTAGACATGTAGGTGATACCAGAGGAGAAGACTGGTACACAGAGATAGATGCTATTTCTCAGGCTGGATTATTACCTGGTATGACAGCTTCTAAGGATATTTATGGTTGGTAAATAACTATTTACAGAATAATCAATTTATGATATAATGAATGGAGGTAAACAAATATGCTAACACCAAGACAACTCTTTGGTGGAGATGAACAAAGAAACGATGCACAACGTAGAAATGATGCAGCTAATTTGCATGTTTGTTTACCTTGCATTGTTCAGTCATATAATTCAAAGCAAAGAACAGTAGAAGTTCAACCAGCAATACGTGAAAGATACGTTGATGAAAGTGGTAAAATTCAGTATGTGAATTATCCATTATTGATAAATGTTCCAGTATGTTTTCCGTCTGCTGGTGGTTATCATATTCATTTTCCAATTAAACGTGGAGATGAATGCATAGTAATTTTTTCCGATTTATCTTATGATAATTTCTGGCTACATGGTAATGTGCAAAACCCAGTTGAACAAAGAAGGCATGATCTTTCTGATGGTTTAGCTTTATTTGGTTTTGTTAACCAAGATAAAATTGCAAGAGAAGAATACGGAGAAAATGAAGTTGGAAGAGATTGCTTATGTATGTATAATCAAAATACAGGAACAGGAATAGCAATTGGATCCCTTGGAATTACAATGCATTATTATGTAAAAGATCCTGATTCTGGTAGTCTTGTAAGAACCTCAACAAGATGGGGTGTGTAAATGAAATACAGAAAACTTGATGAAAATGGGGATTATGTATTTGGAAATAATTCCTATGATTATATAGAAAAAGATGAAGCAATAGCACAAGCTATTAAAACAAAGCTTTATTTGTTCTATGGCGAATGGTGGGAAGATATTTCTTTAGGTCTCCCAATGTTCCAAAGCATTTTAGGACAAGTAAGCAATAATAATCTAAGACAAACAGTTATTCTACTTTGTGCAGAGCAAATCAACTTAGTGGAAGGAGTTACAAGTGTAGATTCTATCTCTGTTGATATATCTGCTAGAAAGTTAGGATTGACTATTGACGTAACTACAGAAAATGGAACCACAGTAAATTTGGAGGTGGAATTAAATAATGGCGTATTTTAGTCCATACATTGACGGTACTGGAATGCATATTCCACTTTACCAGGAAATCGTCGATAAGCTTGTAGAAGACATGAAGCAAATATTCGGTGATGATATTTACTTAGAAGCAGATTCCCAAGACTATCAGCAAATTTCTATTTTTGCTAGAATGATTTATGATAGCTACAACCTTGCATTATTGGCTTATAATAACAGAACTCCTAAAGATGCTATTGGCATTGGCTTAGATAATATAGTAGCTTTGGCAGGAATTCAGAGAAAACCAGCTACTGCTTCTACTGTTGTTTTAACAATAACTGGTGTTGATGGTACTAAGATAAGCAATGGCGAAGTATCTGATGATAATGGAAACTATTGGGAACTTCCAGACGAAGTAATTATTCCGTCTAACGGTATAATTGATGTTACAGCGACAAGCAAGGAAAAAGGAAATGTTTTTGCTTTACCGAATACAATTACTAATATAAATACTCCAGTTTATGGATGGTTATCGGTAACTAATAAGCAAGCTTCTTCTGCAGGAATTGACGTGGAAAACGATTTTGAATTAAGAGGTCGTTTTTCTTTATCTGTTCTTGGTCCAAGTTCTTCCATTTTTGAAAGTTTACAAGAATCTTTAGCAGCCATTCCAGGAGTTACACGAGTAAGAGGATATGAAAACGATACTTCTGCTACTTCTACTGGAACTGTACCTCCTAATGTACCGGCCGGAATTCCTTCGCATACAATTTCTTTTGTTGTTGAGGGTGGTAATGATGTAGATGTAGCTACTGAGTTATACATGAAGAAAACTCCAGGATGTGGTACTTTTGGTACAACTACTGTAAAGCTTCAAAGTGTAACAGGTAATATTCTTGCAGTTAATTTTTATCGTCCGAAATATACCAACGTGAAGGTAAAGATAACTATTAAGCAACTTGATGGATATACCAGTGATTATGTAGATAAAATGCAAGAAGCAGTTTCTACATATATTACTGAGATGTCGATTGCAGAAGCACTTTATAATTCGGTTCTTATTTCTGTTGCTCTGGAAGCAATGAATTCTAAAAACTATCCGGCTTATACAGTTACAAAGGTTGAATGCTCTACTGACGATGGATCCACTTGGTCCACAAACGATGTAAATCAAGTTTATTATGGAGCTTTTACTTGTAGTAAGTCTGATGTATCGGTGGTATCGGTATGAAAAAGTTAGAAGAATATTTAGATCTTATTACTCATGAACATGCTACCAAGCCAAAGTTCATAAAGTACAATAAAGCTTACATGGAAAAGATCCTTTCTTGTACTGATGTTGTTGAAGCATTCAATGTTTATTTTAATTTGGATGAAGCAGCAGGAGATCAGTTAGACCAGCTTGGATATAATGTAGGTATCAATAGAGTACTTCCAGTAAATGATCCAGATATTCCACCGGTTTTGGATGATGAAACTTATCGATTGGTTATCAAAAGTAAGATTCAGCAAAATCATTGGAATGGTACTTTGGATGGTTGGAATAAGATCTTAAAAGTAATTTTCCCAGATAGTGCTTATGATATTCAAGATAATTTCGATATGACAGTCACGGTAATGATAATTGATCCGAATTTTAATGCTACTAAAATTGCATTACTTCTGAGAGGTTATTTGCTACCAAAGCCGTCTGGTGTACGACTTAATTATATTGTTGTTGATTCTCCTCTGTTTGGTTGGGATACGGAATCCAACTTTATTAGAGGTTGGGATGATAGTAAGTGGTCTACTACTTAATAGGAGGTTTTCTAAATGGCAGCAATCACTGTTAAGAATATTTTTGCCAATGTTTGTCCAAAAACAAACTTAGGCTATATAAAAGTAATTAAGATTGGTGAGAAAAATGCAGCTACTGAACGTGGTGCAGAATCTCTTACCGCCTCTGAAATTGCTAGTTTAATGGACAAGAATGCTCAGGCATATTATAACATTGGAGATTATTGGTATATTGTAGTATAAAAATAATTTGTATTTTTTTCATTTTATTGTTTACAAGTATACCAAAGTGTGATATAATATAATCAAGGAATAAATAAACACCAAAAATAAACTGGAGGAATTAAAAATGAAATTGAAGGAAATTCTCAAAGTGATCTATCGTGAAGATCTCAACCAGCCCGTTAAGCTTTATATTGTTGAAGCAAGCGGCTACTTAACAAGGTATGCTAAATGCTATAAGGATGCTTTAGAGTTTGCAACTGAATACAAGGACTGCGAAGTGTTTGGAGTGCATGCAGAGCAAGCTCTTGAGGAACCGGTTATTTGCATTAGCATTGAGAATTTTGATTTTTGATATAAAATAAGCAAAAGATTAGGAAGCTATTAACTTAGCTTCCTTTTCTGGTTATTGTGAATAGAATGGAGGTTAAGTAATGGCTACTAATAATATCAAGATATTTGATCAGAACAAAGCTAACATGCTTACTGATGAAGCCTACAATACTAGTACCCAGAGATTGAATGGCGTTCAACAAGGAATTGCTTCTTCTCAGCTTCAGAATAAGACGTTGTATCAAGTATCTCTTGTTGCTTATGCAATTGGGCAAATGATGCAAGCAAATGGCTTAAATGCTAGTGATGCAGATGCAGTATCTACTTTTGCTGGTAATTTATCCAGTACAATTGTGCAGAAGATCCTTGATAAAGCTGATACTACTGAAGCCAAGAACTTTACTGTCAATGATAAGTTCATTACTCCACAGACCTGGAAAGTAGCTTATGATTTTATGAAGGCAGATTCCGATATGGTAACTTCTGCTGTTGATAACACTCACTATATTACTCCTAAGTTGTTAAAAGAAGGGGCTGAAAAATATGGAGGAATAATTGAGTTAGAAAATAGCACTATTGCTAAATGGCGTACTTTTAATAAAGTATTAGAAAATAAGGCAATGGCTTTAACACAAGATTATGAAAATAATTTAGTTGGTTATACGCAAAGAATACAATATATTTTAATAGATAAATTAAAACGTTATTTTTTGTATTTTATTGGTTATTCTGTTTCTGCAGGAATTTATATAACTTCAATTTTATTGTATAGCTACAATGGAAAAGAATTATTAGATAAAATTGAAGACATAAAAAGCTTACTTATAAGCAATCTATCTGAAAATATGTTAGTATATGTCAGCGATAATATTGCACATGCTGTGGATTTTTCAACAGGAAAATTTATAGAAAAAAATTCTTTTAATATAACTGGTAGTGTTCAAAATGAGTATACTAATTACTCTAGTTATTTTACAACAGATATTTACATAACATATTACTATAATAATAATACAACCGGAATAATTTTAAGATATAATATTGCTGAAAATATTTTTACAACATACAATTTTCCAGATTTTGGTACGCAGAGTCCAATTTTAGTTATTGATGATGATGGAAATGCTTATATAATTACATATGCAGGCGATTTTGCAATGAAAATTGCTACTTCTAAAAATAATTTTTCAACTGTATATGCAGGTCCTACTGGTGATGAAATTGTATATACAAGTTTTCAATATAAAAGTGGATATATTTATGTACTTTTATATGATAATTCTAGTAAGCATAAATTGTATAAAATATCAACATCAACATATGCATATAATTATTTGTTTGCTCTTGATGCCGAAGTAAATTATACTTTTTATAATTTACTAGTAAACGATGAAGAAACAGCCCTTTATATGAATGGCATAAAATATGGAACTGGTTCTATGGTTGCAGAAATAAATGATAATTTAGTTTATGATTTAAGAACATTTGTTAGTTCTGGCTTATACGCAATACTTGCTTATAGCACTAGTATAAATTTGACAAAATATAAAAATAATATAGCTACTTCTAATTATAGAATAGTTGTTGATCCTGAATATGCTTACTTTGGAGCTCCAGTAACTGAAATACCAGAAAGTACTTAAGTTAATTTCTTAAATATTCCATAATTGCAATAATTAAATGATTAAAAGGAAAATATCGAAATTCCTCTATCTTGATATGCATAAGATCTTAAATTAGTTATTGTTAATTTATTATTACTTAAATTAAAATTTATATCAACGTCATAGCCTCTATCATAAATTTCAAAATCATTTCCATTTTCCATTATAATCGTTTTCGATTCATATATTGTAGTTCCATTTGCATCAATAATTACAAAAATTATGCAGCAATTTACAGAAAAATCAAAATCATAAATCTTTACTTCTGAAGCACTAAGCAAATCAACTTTAATAAAATTACTATTAGAGTTTATCTTGTAGCCAAATAAATCAAAGCCTTCTTTTAACAACTTAGGAGTAATATAGTGAAAGGAGTAAACATGGAACATATTCATACGTTTACCGATAAAGCAAATCTATTATGGGGAGCGATTATTACGGGTTTATCTTTTATTGTAGGAGATGAAAAAATCTTATTTTTATTTTTCTTGTTTCTCAATGTTGTCGATTGCGTTTTTGGTTATATTAAAGCCTATAAGACAAAGACAATAAAGAGTGGCAAGGGTGCTGAAGGTATTATAAAGAAAGTAGCATATTGGGTAATAATTGCTATTGCATTTATGATATCTGAATACTTTATAGGAATTGGCCATCAAATTGGAGTAGATCTTAGCTTCTTAAATCTGTTTGGCTGGTTTATTCTTGGTGTATATATTATAAATGAAATTACTTCTATTGTTGAAAATATGGTGGTAATTGGAATACAAGTACCAGAGATATTTTTAAGAGGTTTACATGCAGCTAAAACTGCTATTGATGAGGCTGGAAACAAAGTAATACCTGAGGAGAATAAAGATGAAGATTGATTATATTCCTTGCAACAGAGCTAATTATTATACCTCTGGAAGAAGTCTGGATTCTATAAAGTATATAGTTATTCATTACACGGCAAACAATGGTGATACAGCACGTGGTAATGCAAAATACTTTGCAAGAGAAAGTGTAGAAGCTTCTGCTAACTACTTTGTTGATCCAAATGAAGTTATTTGTTCTGTAAAGGATGAATATGCAGCATGGCATTGCGGTGGATCCCTTGAAAGTAGCCACCATCCATTAAGAGGAATTTGTACTAATAAGAATTCCATTGGTGTAGAACTTTGCTCCATAATTCAAAATGGTAAATATGTATTTAAGCCAGAAACGGTAAAACTTGCAGCTAAGTTTGTAAAGGAACTCATGGCAAAATATAATATTGATATTGACCACGTAGTTCGGCATTATGATGTAACAGGTAAAAATTGTCCCGCTCCATTTGTTTATAGTGAAGAACAATGGAAACAATTTAAGCAAATGCTTATTAGTAAGGAGGAAGAAGAAACTATGAGTTATGAGCAATGGTTAGCATATCAAAAGAGATATGAGCAAGAAAAGGCAAATCAAAAGGTTTCTGATTATGCTAAGTCTGCTATGGAAAAGGCAGTAAAGCATGGTATTTCTGACGGATCTAATCCTAAGTCCCATTGTACACGAGAACAAGTAGTAGTTATGCTGGATCGTGCAGGAATCCTCTAAAAACAATTAAAAAACTTTGTATTTACCTGTTTACAAAATATATAAATTGTGATATAATAATATTAAGGAAAAGGAAAGCAACAAAATAAATAATCAACAAATGGAGGAAACTAAAATGAAAGACGTAAAAAGAGAACTTTATATTGATGGTGTTTATTCTGCGCTTTATGGTTTCGACTGGAAAAATAATAAAGCAATTTACCGTCAAGCTGTTAATGGCGAAGCAGTATACATAAAGATCAACTTAGAAAAATAAAATCCCCTGATGAGTCTTGGAAGATTAAGACGAAATCCCCGAAAGGGGATCGGGATTATTCCCTAAAATAAATAAGAAAGGAAATAATCATGGCAAAGTTTATAAAGAAAGAATATACACCAGAAGGCTTTCCATTGTTAACTTATTTATATCGAGGAAAGTAATACAAGGTAATCGACTATGGTTGGCATGGTGGAGAGCCATTAAGTTGGCAGCATAAAAATGAACAAGCTAAGATTGATCAAGAAATTGAAATGGAAAATAAAAGAATGAATTCCGATTTTGTTGAAGAACCTGCTGAAGTTGGTTTGGAAATGTTTTGGAATTCATTTGAAGAATAAGGAGGTGATATAATGGAAATGAAGAGAGATGATTATATTAAGGAACTTAGACCAGGACATATAATTGCCTATAAAAATGAAAAGGGAATGTATACTGGTAAGGTAATGTCTGTATATGAAAATGAAGTAGTAATTCAGACTGTAAATAAGTCTATTTACACTATTGATAAGCAAGACATTACTTGGATCAAGTTAGGATCTCGTTGGCCTACTGGTATTCATAATGCTTTAATAGCTTCGAAGGCAGGTACAAACAATGGCTAAGAAAGTATCTATTGATAAACTCATGCAAGATGTATTCTACTTAAATAATCAGATCAAAGGACTTCAAATGCTTTTAGATCAAAGGAAGTCTGTATTTAAGAAGTACTTTCAAAAAACAGGCCATACTTCTGTTTCTGATGATAATGTTTCTGTTTATACTCAGGAAAGAACTAAGGTTGAATATGATATAAATAAGCTCAAAAAAGAAAAACCTGAAATTGCTAAAAAGATCTTAACTAAAAAGATTGAAGTAACCGATGCCAAGGGGTTAATAGCATTACTTAAGAAATATGGAGTTAGCAAGCAGGAAATGAAAGCCTGCTTAAAGCCATATGCAGAAGTTGACGAAGCTAAACTTACTAAACTCTATGAAAGTGGGACAATTACAGTAGATGATTTGAAAGGCTACTATAATGCTACTTCTAAATTATCTATTGCAATAAAGGTTAAAAATGCTGATGGAGAACTCAAAATGTAATTCTACTGCTTTTGCTGATATACTTAAGCATTATGGTATTTATGAACCAGAAAGCAAATACAAAATTATTTGCCCATTTCATGGAGATGTAAATGCAAGTTTAGAAATAAATCAACAAAAAGAATTTTGGTATTGCTATGGCTGTAATAGGCATGGAGGATCCATCGAGCTTGTAAAAAACTTTGCTGAATTGGAAGGCAAAAAATTAAATGATTTACAAGCAATGCAAAAAATAAAGCAAATAAGTAAATCCCCTATATATAATAATATAAATAATATATATAATAATACTAATAATTCTTCTGTTGATATATCTTATAAACAAGGAATTGATATAGCAAGAGATTATTACTTTAATTTACCACAAACAAATTGGTATAAACCAAATGGTGAAGAAGAAATAATTGATGTTCGTTCTTACATGAACAAAAGAGGATTCAAAAATAAAACTTTATCCAAAGCCGAAGCAAAGGCTACTTACAATAAACTCTATTCCATTTGTTTTCCAATGTATGATAATGGAATTTTTAGAGGTTATGTAATGAGAACTATGGATCCTGAAATTGAGCAAAAACGAAAGTACATGTACAATAAAGGTTTTCGTAGAGAAAGAACTTTAGCAGGAACTTACCAAACCGATACAATAATTCTTGTTGAAGGATTCTTGGATAAAGTAAAAGCAAACCAGATTGGACTTCAAAATGTAGCTGCAATACTTGGTTGGAAAATAACCAATACACAGCTTAAAAAAATACAACGTAAAAAAATCAAAACAGTTCTTTGTGCTTTAGATAATGATGAATGCGGAAGAAAAGGATATAAATATTTAAAGTTTGTATCTAAAACTTACGGATTCAAAGTTATACGTATTCATTATCCTAAAGGCATAAAGGATATGGGTGATATAACTTCTAAAAATGCTGATTATATTCTAAGGCAAGTAAAAAAGCATGGAGGAAGTTAAAACAAAACTATTTACATTCCATTGTTGATATGGTATAATAAATACAGAGGTTAATAAATGAAAGCTTTAGATATTGCATTATTTTTAATGGATGCAAAGTTTAGTTGGCAAAATGCTGGAAAGCATTTAAAGCATGCTAAGCAGTTGGGAATGAGCAATAAAGAATACAAGAATGCAGCTCAAATACTTTCAGAAAAACCTGCTGGTGGTAATATTATTTACTACAAAAGAAAAGATGGAAGAGAAGTTAAACTAAACACTTCAACAAAAGAATATGTTGTTTATAAAGGTGATTCAATAATTACTTACTATAAATTAAACGAAAGCCAATACAAAAGAGCAACGAAAGGAGAATACTAAATGGAATACTTACAATTAGCAGAAGCAAACATTAAAGAAGCATTAAGCGGTAAATATACCGATAATGAAGAAGATGAAGAACTTTATGGTCCAATGAATGGATTCTGCAAAGTATGTGGTAAACCAATTAGAAACTCCGAAGGTTATGTTTGTTGCAATTGTGGCTGGGAATTCGATATTTTTGTTGAAAATGAAAATGATAAATCCTCGGCTAATTTTGAACTAACTATTGATGAGTACAAAGAACTTTATAAAAAGCTTTCTAAAGGAGTAGATTAAAATGGCATTAAACCTTATTAAAAAGATGAAGGAAAACATTGCAAAGTCTGGTTCTTCTCAGAGAGATGTAATGTATATTGCAGCTGATTCGGTAAAGCGAGTTAGATTCCTCCAGGAACTTGATCAGGGTTTTGAATTTCAGTTCCATAGCAACTGGGATCCTAAGATTTATACATTATGTAAGGATCCTGAAGATCATGAGAATTGCGAACTTTGTGAGCAGGGCATTGGAATTATTGAAAACTTTGTTTGGTCTGTTTGGGATTATGATTCCAATTCTGTAAGGCTTCTGGTGTTCAAGGCAAGTGGAATTTCTCCTGTACCGTCCCTGATTGAGATGTACGAGGAATTCGGTACCATTATGGATCGTGACTATAAGATCAAGAAGGTAGGCAAGGGAATGGGTTCTTCCTTTGTTGTTACTCCTCTTGATAAGGCAAAGTTCAATAATAAAAAGGCCAAGGCAAAGACTGAACTTGAAGTCAAGGATATTTTTGAAAAGGCATTTCCTTATGGTGAGTCTGATGATGAAGATGAAGATGATACTGAAGAGGAAGAAGTAAAGGAAGTTAAGAAGTCTAAGAAAAAGTCTAAGAAAGCTAAGAAGAGTCCGGAAGAAAAGCTTCGTGAGGACCTTGAAGAGCTTGACATTGATGATCTGAAGGAAATTGCTTATGAACTTGGTATGAGCAAGAAGGAAGTCAGAAAGCTTGATGAGGAAGATCTTATTGATGAGTTCATTGATAATTACGAAGTAGAAGATATTCAGGACATTATGGAAGACCTCGAGGAAGAAGAGGAAGATGATGACGAATAAAGAATTAAAACCGGATAGTGCTTTAGATTCTTTGTTTATTTATCAAGAAGAATTTCAAAAGATTCTTGGATATGAAAATGTTCCTTTTGACGATCCAATTATGATGAAGCAGCATATACTTGGTTTGGTTGGTGAAATCGGAGAAGTTCTTCAAGCAGATCAACGTTGGAAAGACAATAGCCGTAATGAGTATTATAACCGAGAAGAAAAGATGATGGAAATTGCAGATTGCTTAATTTATTTAATTAACGTTTGCTTATATTCTGGAATCAATGCTTCTGAGTTATATACTTCCACTGTTAATAAAATCAATAAGAATTTTAAGAGGTTCAAAAAATGATTTTAATTGTTGAAGGATCCAATAAGGTTGGTAAAACAACTTTTATCAATGCATTAGCAAATATTCTTGAAGCTGATGGAATTCGAGTAGAAATTCAAAACAAACGTCCAGCTAAAAATAATGAATACGAAGTAACAAAAGAAAAAATGGCAGACATTACAAAAGATGATTTTATCAATGCTTTAAGAAAATCTCTGGCCAATGTAAATTATAACCATGTATATATTTTTGATAGATCTTATATTTCTGAATATGTATATGGTAAAAAGTACAGAGGCTATGAGAATGATGAAGTATTAAAGCTTGATAAATTCATTTCTGAGATTCCTTTTGTTGAACAGATTCTATTGTGTTCTACTTATACTCATATTGAAGATAATGCTAAGGCATTAGAATATCTGGATATTCAGTATAAGATGATGACTCAGGTTATGAAGTGCGAATCTACATTTTCTGTACAGTTTATCGAAAATGAGAATGCAGCTGGAAACTTAGCTGTGGCTTATGCAAAAAGAATTGAGGCGAAAATGAAATGATCAAGGTATATAAACTCGGAACAGAATACTTAAGAAGTTTGAAAGCAGATAAGAATTCTGCATGGTTTGAATTGAACCGGATTAAAGATGTATGTGATGAGCAGAATGGCCAAAACATTCTTGTTGTTGTTGGTGGTAA
>OGXS01001096.1_pt1 | contig 20050 bp, 10 predicted proteins | sample 1576371 | NCBI WGS metagenome assembly OGXS01 (sample SAMEA3541475, study PRJEB24748) | human gut metagenome | biome: human gut; feature: human-associated habitat; material: faeces | place: China | collected 2012
TGAAGACATTCTCGTATAAAATTAAGAATTTTCAAACGGAAGGGTGTGTATGTTAGACGTTATTGGTTTTCAATTTATGTAGTTGCAGACAGATCTTTATTATACTCCGAAACATCTCAATAAATCGGTGTTGTAGAAGGTCTTTTACCTTCTGTTAATAAATACAAAAATTATTAACTAGTATCGTACAACATACACACTGTATATTGGTTTGAATCACGTAAATTATTTGAATATTATAAAAAGAGCTCATGTGTCGGCAACCGTACGGACACGTCTGCACTTAGTGAGTGGATGGTCGTTAGACCATTCAGGAACTTAGTACAGCTACGTGGGAGTCCGAACGCGAGTGGGTTGCTGACACATGAGCTCTTTTTATAATATTCCACCAATAATTTCCGTCATCGAACTAAAACTTGACAAATTATCTCAAAGGACTATAATATATTTTAAATAAATAAACTTCACCGAAATTCGTTGAAGAGAACAACGCTGTTTTTGAATCAAGTGTTTCAGAGAGTCTGCGGTTGGTGTGAGCAGATACATTTTCATGAACAGATATCATCTCTAAGATGCGGACTGAACATTACTTGACATTAATATTTTGAACCAGTAAGTCTCGCCGGAATCCTCCGTTATAAGGAAAGCGTATGATAGTACGTTAAGAGCTGTAATTTTATTGCAGAAATTGGGTGGTAACGCGGATTAGTTCGTCCCTTTTCAGGATTTTTCTGAGAAGGGGCTTTTTTATTGCATAGAAAATTTCGATGAAATAAAAAGTCCTCTGAGCAGGATTCTTTCTTGATTTATAGCGAAGGGCGGTGAGGAATATCAGGAGGTAACATAATATGAAACAACTACAAAAACTAAGCAAATTTTTATCAGACTACACATCTATCGTTGTCATCGCAATCGCAGTCATTACATTTTTCCTGCCATCGTTGATGGGGTGGGTGAATTTTCAATTATTCACGGATCCAGTAGCAAATAAATTCACGAGTCAGTCTATCATTATTGGTGTCATCATGTTCAGTATGGGATTGACACTGACAACAGAAGATTTCAAAATTCTTGCACAAAGACCATTTGATATCTGTATTGGTGCGATCGCTCAGTATCTGATCATGCCATTCCTGGCATTTGCAATTACAAAATTACTGAATCTGCCAGATGGAATCGCTCTTGGACTGATTCTTGTAGGATGCTGTCCTGGAGGAGTATCATCAAACATTATGTCCTATCTTTGCGGTGGAGATGTTGCATTTTCTGTTGGAATGACAACTGTATCTACAATCCTCTCTCCAGTGATGACACCACTGATGGTATCCTTTCTGGCAAGCGGAGCCAAGATCACAATTCATGGATTACCAATGTTTGTATCTATCATAGAAACGGTTATCGTACCAGTAGCGATCGGGTTTGCATTAAACTACGCATTAGGAAAAAATGAAGCATTCAAAGAAGTTCAGAAAGTCATGCCGGGTGTGGCAGTTCTTGGACTTGCATGTGTTGTTGGTGGAGTTATCTCATCACAGGGATCAAAATTCTTCCAGTCTGGAATCGTGATCTTTGTTGCAGTACTTTTACACAACGGTTTCGGATATTTCCTTGGATATTGTGCGGGAAAACTTACTGGAATGAACACAGCAAAGAAACGAACAATTTCTATCGAAGTTGGAATGCAGAATGCTGGATTAGCAACAAACCTTGCAACAACAACAGCCCAGTTCGCATCAACACCAGAATCAGCAATTATCTGTGCAGTATCTTGTGTATGGCATTCAATCTCTGGAACATTACTTGCAGGTATGTTTGCACAGTATGATAAGATAAAGAGTGGGCATAAAGAAACTGCTACAGCAAAATAAATATTTTTATTAAATGAAAAAGAGACATCCAAAGTAGCTTCTAAAGGGAAAAGTGGGACACTTTCTATTGTATTTCAAACAGAAAGTAATGTTATTATGCTTCATAAACATTCCAACAAATCGGTGTTGTAGAAGTCCTTTTACTTTCTGTTAATAAATACAAAAATTATCAACCAATACCGTCTAACATACACAATGTATAGTGGTTTGAATGACGTAAATTATTTGAATATTATAAAAAGAGATCATATGTCGGCAACCGTACGAACACGTCTGCACTTAGCGAGTGGATGGTCGTTAGACCATTCAGGAGCTTAGTACAGCTACGTGGGAGTCCGAACGCGAGTGGGTTGCAGGCACATGATCTCTTTTTATAATATTCCACCAATAATTTCCGTCTTCAAACTACAAATCAGAACTTTCCTTCTTTAAACGCCCGCATCATCTCATTCGTCAAACTAAAATCATTCGGTTGCAATTCAATTTCATCACGAGATTTCCACTCAGCAAGTTTCAATTCCGAAGCATCCATATGAATCTCTGTATCTCCATCTACCTCACAATAAAAACCAGCCAGCAGATCATCCACAACACCCCAAGGCTGAGATTTATAATATTGAATATTCTTCACACGAATACCAGCTTCTTCCATGACCTCTCGTGCAACAGTCTCTTCCAAAGTCTCACCAATCTCTGTAAATCCAGCAATTAATGCAAAAGGAGTGAATCCTTTGCGGTATTTTGTAAGCAGGATCTTGTCACCATTTTTAACACCAACGATCACAGCAGGCACGATTCTTGGATAGATCAAGTGACCGCAAGATGGGCATTTTAAAGCACGTTCTGTGGAAGAATGAACGGTCTTGTGTCCACAGCATCCACAGAAACGGTTTGTGCGGTACCAGTTATAAAGATGTAAACCAGTGATCGCCGCAAACGTGCGGTATTTTGGACCAATCTGTAAATTGCGAAGCTCACGTACGGTATTGAATTCATAATCTTCAGGAATTTCTTCCGGAGCTTCACTTAATAAGAAGTAGTTGTCATCATCCACAGAGAAAAGATATGTAAGAGTTTCTTCTGTAACATGAGTATCATTCACAAAATCACTCAATCTAGGGAATGATAAAAATAGATGTTCCTCATTTAAAAGAGTTGGTCTTGCAAGTTTCTTACCATCACCGGTATAGATCATTTCATCCAGAGAAAATAGATCTTCCTGCCCCATTTCTTCTAAGTCTTCTTTCTTTAATAAACGATGAAGAAGACCTTCCTGTGTAAAATATAAAATAATGCTGTCAGCATCTGGTTTTTGATCTGGATGATATTGATTGTTTAGTTTATGTGGATAAATATCTTGTATCATATGTAATAAAATTCCTCGTTTCCATTAAAATTCAAATAAAAAAAGCACTTTTATCATAACAGAATGAGGATGAAATGAACAGAAGAAAAATAAATAAAGACAAAAGATAAAAATAATGATATACTGATAAACAATTAAGTTATAAGAGCAAAAAATAAATGGGGGGGTATATAAGTGGAGATGAACAAACTATGTAGTTGTATTGTTCCATGTTTTAATGAAGAAAAAGTTATACCAATCTATTACGATGAAATGCAGAAAGTTATGAAGCAAGAAGAAAACATTGAATTTGAAATTATTTTTGTGGATGATGGAAGTAAAGATGGTACATTAGAGATTATGAGAAAATTGAGTGAGCAGGATCCTAAAATACATTATATTTCATTTTCCAGAAATTTTGGAAAAGAAGCTGCTTTATATGCAGGGTTAGAACGTGCAAAAGGTGATTATGTTATTACCATGGATGTAGATCTTCAAGATCCACCATATTTAATTCCAAAGATGATTCGATGTATTGAAGAAGAAAACTATGATAGTGTGGCAACAAGAAGAGTGACAAGAGAAGGAGAACCTGTTATTCGTTCTTTTTTTGCAAGGCAATTTTATAAACTCATCAATAAGATTTCGGATTCAAATATAGTAGATGGAGCAAGGGATTTTCGTATGATGAAACGAAAGATGGTAGATGCTATTTTGACAATGCCAGAATATAACCGTTTTACAAAAGGAATCTTTGGATGGGTAGGATTTGAGACAAAATGGTTGGAATATAAGAATGTAGAACGTGTCGCGGGGGAGACGAAGTGGTCTTTTTGGAAGTTGTTTCGTTATGCTTGTGAAGGAATTATGGCATTTTCAACAGCACCATTGGTGGCAGTATCATTGATGGGTGTGTTTGTATGCATTATTGCATTTTTATTTCTGGTATTTGTAATCGTGAGAGCTGCAGTATTTGGAGATCCCGTTGCTGGATGGCCGTCATTAGTATGTATTATCAGTTTTTTAAGTGGTATTCAATTGTTAGGAATGGGAGTTGTTGGTATGTATCTGTCTAAGACATATCTGGAAACAAAACATCGACCGATTTATATTGAAAAGGAAAGTCATTAATAATAATGAAAGAGGAATCGTTTAAATGAAATTAACTACAAAGAAACAGCTTATGGCAAGATATACGATCTTATTTGCAATTATAAGTCTGATTGTATTTTATCCATTCTACAAAAATGGAGTGACATTTATATGGGGAGCAAAGGGACAGGATGGATTATCCCAACACATCAACGCGCTGATGTACTGGGGAGAATATATCCGCAATTTCTTTTCTAATATCATCCACGGACATTTCAGATTTCCAATGTGGGATATGAGCATTGGATTTGGAGCAGACATTCTAGGAACATTAAATTATTATGCGATCGGTGATCCACTCAATCTGATTTATGTATTTTCCAATAAGTCAAATATAGAATTATTGTATAACTTTATGCTTGTATTTCGTCTGTATCTGGCGGGAGTAGCATTTATCGCATTTGGACATTATCTGAAAAAAGATGGAAATGGAATCTTAGCAGGAAGTATTGTGTATATTTTTAGCGGAACATTTTTTTCATTTGCGATACGTCATCCGTTTTTCCTAAATCCAATGATCTATCTTCCATTATTATTGATGGGAGTCGAGAAGATTTACAGAAAAGAAAAACCATATTTATTTATACTTATGGTAACGGTCGCAGCGATTAGTAATTTCTATTTTTTCTATATGCTAACAGTTGCAGCAGTGGTTTACGCATTGATCAGATTTCCAGAATATAAAGAAGCAGGATTTTTCAGAACTCTTGGAAGATTTAGCGGGTGGTATCTGCTTGGAATTGGTCTTTCCGCAGTAATCTTACTGCCTGTATTAATCGCATTTTTAGGAAATGCGCGAACTACTTCGGATGTAAATTATTTCAGTATTTTCTTATATAAGAAATCATATTACAAACAAATATTCTTGCAGTTTGCAGGTTTCCAGAAGATTTATAAAGGAACAAACCTAAACTATGCAGCTTTAGGATATTGTGCAATTATTGCACTGTTCCTGAAAAGGAATAAAAAGCGGTTTTCATACAAGGTAGCAGTGGTACTTGGCATTGTCAGTCTGTTATCACCAGTGTTCGCCTATATTTTGCATGGATTTTCTTATCCGATGAATCGATGGACATTTATACTGGCATTGATTGTTGGAATGACAGTCACAGAAATCTATCCAGATCTATTTGTACTGACGAGGATCCAGAAAACAGGAATTCTTGCAGGAGCCGTTTTTTACATAGTATTTGCCCTTTTCTTAGGCGATAATATGGTAAAAGGGAAATATGAATTGGCAATACTTGTAGCTACAGTACTTGCATTGTTTGTACTCAATGAGTGTAAAATGTTTGGACAGGAGAAATATAAACATTTCATTTTGTATGCAGTATTGATCTTAACAGCAGGAACTGCTTCATATGTACAGTATTCTCCAAAATATGGAGAAACAATCTCAAATTATGTAAAATCCGGGCAGGTATATGAGATGTTGTGTGGAAAGGAAATGCGGCTGATACAGCCAGATAAATATAAGATACAAAATGGTGTGTATCGTGCAGAATCTCTGGATAACAAGATAACGAACTGGAGTTTAAATGCGCATATTCCGGGAATTACGAATTATTATAGTGTGACAGATAAGAATGTCTCAGAAACTATGCAGGAATTCGGATTAAAATCCTATCAGTATAAGTTCAAATTCCGCAAACTTGACATGAGACAAGGCCTCATGGATTTATATGGAGTTCGTTATGTAATCTGCACCAAAGAAACAGGAGCTAAATTATTATCAGATTATCAGTTGTTAAGATCAAAAGATGGGATGCAGTTGTATGAAAATAAAAATGTATTTCCATTTGGATATACTTATGATGGATATTTGTCATCACAAACATATAAAACTCTGAACCCAGCACAGAAAGAACAAGCATTACTTCAAAGTGCGATTCTGGAAGACGACAGCAAGAGTGCGGATAAACTAAAGAAGATGACAATCCCAGAGAACGTAACAAGTCATGTTGTTGGAGAAAATTATCGCATTCATAATAAAAAAGAAAAGGAAAAAATTATTCAAATTAAGATTCCCAAACAATATATCAAGGCGAATTCTTATATTTATCTGCAAGGAGTCAGTACAGAAGCATTGGATGGAAAAAGCAGTAGACATGTATTAGGAGTTGGGATGAACAAAAGTAACTTCCAGCTTCTTTATGGAGGTAAACAGGTTCATTTATTTAATGCAGAGAAGAATTCCAGTTACGATATTGGGAAAAGAGATTATTTGGTCAAGATGAGCAGAGATGCAGTGAAAGATCGGGAAGATACATTGACATTAAAATTTAAGTTGAAAAGTGATTATTATATTGATCGGATTTCGATTCTTACAGTGGATCAACAGACAGAGATAAAACAGATTCAAAAGAGAAAAAAAGCAGATCATCTGACCAATATTTCATATGATGGGGGAAATCATTTTTCAGGAGACATCACGGCATATCAAAATGAGATACTTTGCATACCAATCACATATCACAAAGGTTGGAAAGCATATGACAATGGAAAGCAAGTGAAGAGTGAGCAGGTCAATGGAATGTTTGAAGGAATCTATTTAAACAAAGGAGATCATCATATTACATTAAAATATGAAACCCCAGACCTTAAGATCGGTGCAGTTGTGTCGTTATTTAGTTTGATCATATTATTTATCATAAGTAAAAAGAAGAAATTTCAGTAATTAAGAAAAGTTTTCATTTACCAAAAAGAAAGGTAAATGAAAGCTTTTTTCTATAAAAGAGGAAACGAGATGTATGAAATAAAAAAATGACCAATGTTCAATAAATTATTGACTTTTATCAAGGAAGTGCATATAATAACCAATGATTCAAAGAGGTATGACCTCTATATAAGTAATAAAAATGCAAGGAAGGAGCAGCTGTGATCATGTTAAAACGAGAATGGCAGAAAATTTCAAAGAACCCCTGGATGATTATCATTTTGATCGCGATCATTACGATTCCTGCAATTTATACATCTGTATTCCTTGGTTCCATGTGGGATCCATACGGAGATGCAGATCAATTACCAGTAGCGGTAGTCAATCACGATAAGAAGGTAAATTACGAGGGAAAAACATTACAAGTAGGAGATGATCTGGTAAAGAATCTGAAAGATTCAGGATCACTGGATTTTCATTTTGTAAGTGACAAGAAAGCAGAGGAAGGATTGAAGAGTGGACAATACTATATGATCATTTCCATTCCAGAAAATTTCTCAAAGAATGCAACAACATTAATGGATAAGAATCCAAAACAGATGAAACTGACATACAAGACAAACCCAGGTACGAACTATGTAGCATCCAAGATGGATGACAGTGCCATGGCGAAGATTGAGAAGTCAGTCAGAGAGAAAGTAACAGAAACTTATGTAAAGACTGTATTTGACCAGATCAAGACAGCCGGAAGCGGTTTCCAGAAAGCAGCAGATGGATCTAAAAAGATCGAAAGCGGAGCGAAGAAGCTGAAAGCTGGAAATGATACGATCGAACAGAATTTAAAGAAATTAGCATCTAGCACATTAACATTCCAGAATGGAGCAAAATCATTGTCTGTAGGATTAAAAACATATACAGCAGGTGTAGCCAAAGTTGACAGTGGAGCAAAATCTTTAAAATCAGGAACAAAGACATTGAAAAATGGAGTTGCAGCTCTGCAGACAGGAGCAACTCAGTTATCCAATGGCTCTAAATCCTTAAAATTAGGAATCTCCCAGTACACAAACGGAGTCAGCACAGCACAGGCTGGAAGCAAACAGCTTGCAGCGAATAATAAAGCATTAAATGCAGGTGTTGAGAAATTATCCAGTGGAAGTAAGGATTTAAAAGATGGAACTGGAACATTATCAGCAGGTCTTAAAAATCTGTTGGGTCAGACAAAAGAAACATCCAATGGACTTGGAACTCAGTTAAAAGAAAATGAAGCGAAGAAAGATGGAATTATAAGCAAACGAAGCAATTTCGATACACAATTAGAAGCATTTAATACAAAATTAAATGAATTAAATCAAATGCTTTCTGCTGGATCAACCGCATCAGAGACATCAACACAGACAGCAAACAATGAAACAGCTAAGAAGGCAGCAAGCAGTGCAGCAAATGCAAAGTCAAGTGTATCTGATTTAAACAGCAAAGTAAGCAAGTTAAAGAATTCATCTGTACTTGATAAATTAAGCGAAGAAGATAAAAAAGCATTATTAGCTGAAATCGACGAGGTAGATAGCGCAACATCTGATGTTGAAAATAATGTTGATGAAACATATACAAATGCACAGAAAGCGGCAGATACAAAAACAACAGCAAAAACACAGTCCGCAAATAGTGAACAGCAACTTGCAACAGTGAAAGCATATGTTAGTTCTTTAGCAAAATCATCTAAGCAACTTGCAGAATCATCCCAGACACTTTCTGGATATGAAAAAGCGATGATGAATGGTCTGTATGAAGGTTTAAACGAAGTAAAAACAACATTAGACCGTCAGGGAACAACTCAGGATACAATGGGTATGATCCAGGCGTTGACTCAGTTATCAGAAGGTGCCACAAAAGTACAGACAGGAATGACAACCTTAGAATCTGGAATCAACGACAGCACAAGCGGATTAAAGATTGGAATTGCCAACTACACAGCAGGAGTTGAAAGTCTGAACACAGGACTTACAACATTAACAAACAATTCCAAAGCATTAAATAGCGGAGCAACGCAGTTGAATAGTGGAATTGGTCAGGTAAGCTCAAAACTTCCAACATTTAAGTCAGGAACAGCAAAACTTTACAAAGGAACGAAAACACTGAAATCAGGAACAGCAACCTTAGTTGCTAACAACAATACATTAAACAGTGGAGCCGGACAGTTAGCATCTGGAGCTGGACAGATCGCAAGTGGATCAAGTCAGTTAGCAGCAGGATCTACAACTCTTGGAAATGGAATCGGAACACTTCAGAGTGGAAGCAAGACATTAAAAGATTCCTTACAAAAAGGAGCAGATCAGGTTAACAGCATCAAAGCAACCAAGAAGACAAACAAAATGTTTGCAGCACCAGTAAAAGCTAAGAATGTAGAATATTCACACGTTGATAACAATGGTCACGCAATGGCACCATATATGATGTCCGTTGGATTATTCGTAGCATGTATGGCATTTACATTAATGTATCCTTTAATGGAGAAAAACGAAGAAGTCAAGAGTGGACTTCAGTGGTGGTTAAGCAAAGTCACAGTCATGGCAGCAGTATCCATTGCACAGGCAGTGATCATGGTTGCAGTTTTAATGGGAATCAATGGACTCGAACCACATTACGTAGGAAAAACATTTGGAATGGCCGTCTTAGCATCCATGGCATTTATGTCATTGATCTGCTTCGGTGAGATGTTATTAAACCGTGTCGGAAGTTACGTCATGTTAGTATTCATGGTCGTACAGTTAGGTGCAGCAGGAGGAACATACCCACTGGATATGGCACCACACTTCTACACAGTATTACACAAATATATGCCATTCAGCTATACAGTACACGCATTCCGTCACACATTATCCATGGATGGACAGATTGGCGGAGATATCGCAGTATTTGTTGGAATCTTAGTTGTGTCAACATTAGCAACGATCATCTTCTACCGCTTCAGAATGAAGAAACAGGTTGGAGGAACATTGGAACCTAATGGAGAGCCACAGCATTAAAGATATAAATAATTAAATAAAAACTCTAATGAACAAAAGACTGGGACAGTCAGTTTTGGAAGATGTGTATTTATACAATCTTGAAACTGGCTGTCCTGGTCTTTTGCATGTAATAAATTATATTTATACGAGAATAACTATAAAATGTCAATAATAATCATTTGGAGTGACTGTTTTTTATTGTATGTATGAAAAATGTGTATAAAATGTGAACAAATACATTGAATAAAACTTGACGCAAGAGTATAATTAAAAAAGTATAGTAATTGTAAATAGGGATAATAAGTTAATAGGGAGCTTTCACTTATGAAGAAGACTAAGATTCCACGGAAAAAAGTACGTGGAAAGAAAGCAACTGTAACGATTAAAATTAAATAATCCAAAAATGCGCTAAAAGAGTGATCAGATTGATCACTCTTTTATGCATTCTACACAAAAAAGTGTTATAATAAACAAAGCAATATGCAGATTCAAACATGAAGAAAAGGAGGACGAATTTCATGCAAAAAGGATGGAAAGTATTCAGCCACTTAAATGGAAAGAGCAGAAAGAAACTGTTAGCGTGTCTGCTCAGTATATCCATGATACCGGTCAACGGATTTACGGTAATAGCGGCAACAGCAGATCAGGGGAATCAGGCAGCGGTGACACAGGAAGGTACAACCACACCAACAGTTACAAGTGGGATTTCATTTGCGGCAGAATCCCAGAATGTAACAGTAGGAAATTTCAAGTATTATGAATTTCAGGGAACGCAGGCAAAAGATTTCGATAAAGTCAACTTCAATATTTCTGATCAAACAGCATTAAAGATTGAACAAAAGACTTTTAAACAAGCAGATGGAACAGAAGTTGTGAAGTATATGCCGATCGCATTAAAAGACAGCGGAAAAGTTACTGTAACAGCAACATTTGAAAAGAATAAAAAGCCATTAGATGGAGTAAGTGCTCAGTTTGAATTTAATTTAAGCAAAGATGATAATATCATTCCATTTACTTCACAAACAATGTATCAGGTATTTAGTGGAAAGGAAGAAGGTGCGCTTACTAAAGCAGACTTAGCAGCGAAGACAGAGATCAATCTTTCTGACAAAGGTCTGACAGATACAGAAGTAGCATATCTTCAGTATGCAACTGGTTGTGAAAAATTAGATTTAAGCAAGAATACAAATATAAGTAAGATTGATGCATTAAAATCTATGACGAATCTAAAAGAAATCAATCTGGAAGGTACAAAGGTTTCTACAGCAGACAGAATTTCTTTAATCAAGAAAGATCCGATCACAGTAGAAAAGGGAGCCAAAACAAATGATCCTATTCTTCCAAAAGGAATCTTAAAAGGATGCAAAGATGTTAAGTATTCTGAGGAAGTAGCAGCAGGAACAACAGCAAAATTAAAATCAATCCAGGTTCAGACAGATGGAACCATAAGTCTGGAAGCAGTGGATACAGCAGAAGCAGGAACGACGAATTTAAAAGTTGAGAGCACAACAACACCAACAGTATTTGCAACGATTCCAGTAAATGTGACAGCCAAAAGTGCAACAACACCAGAGTTTGATAAAAATGATCCAAATGTAAGTGTAGGAGCATTTAAGAAACAGATCAAGTTAAATAATCTGGAAAAAGATGATGTAGTAACGATCACATCAAAAGATACAAAGATCTTAAATATCCGCACAGAAACAGCGCAGGATGGAACAAAGACATACTATCTGGAACCAAAAGCAGCAGGAAAAGCAACAGTAGAAGCGGTAGTAGCAAGAGCAGGAAAGACATATACAGCAACGATTGAGATTCAGGTTGCAGCAGTAGGAAAAGATATCATTCCATTGACAAATTACAAAGTTTACGATGCATTAGATGCAGATGCAAATAATGATGGAATGATCTCAACAGAAGAGATCAAAAATGTAAAATCTATTAATTTAGAAAATAAAGATCTGACGAATGCAGATTTAGCAGGTTTATCCGAAGCAGTTAATTGCACAAAGATCGACCTCGAAAACAACAAAAACATCACAGACATCAGTTTCATAAAGAATTTAAAACAGTTAAAGACACTCTATTTAAGAGGAACAGCTGTTACAGATTTCACAGCATTAAATAATCTGAAAGCACAGTTAAAATCATTATATTTGCCAACAACAGCAAGCACAGCGACAAGAATGTCATTCTTAAGCGACAGCCTGTATCTAAAAGAAGGACAGGAATTAACAATACAGCAGTTTACAAAAGGTGTATTCGTAGATAGCAAAGAAGCATGCACGTTCACATCATCTAATCTGGCAGCAGTATCTATTACAGGAGATAAGATCAAAGCCGGAACAAAAGGTCAGATGGCAACACTGACATTAAAAGCTGGAACAACAACAAAAACGATCAAAGTTTACACAACAGATGAAACAGGTAAGATTCCTACACAGGCGGTTGTATTAAACAAAACATTTGTAACATTAAATCCAGGCAAGACAGAACAGTTGAAGATCACATATTTACCAGATTATGCAACAGCTTCAATCGGAACAGTAAAATGGACATCTTCTAACGAAGCAGTTGTAACAGTTGATGCAGCAGGTAAATTAACAGCTAAGGCTGCAGGAAAAGCAATTATTACGGCAATAACATCTGACGGAAATGTAATGTACTGCATCGTAACAGTAGAAAATATCAAAGTCAGCAAGATTACGATCACAACAACAACATCTAACAAGATCGCAACTGGTAAGAAAGTAACATTAAAGGCGACAGTAACACCATCCAACGCATACAATAAAGGTGTTACATGGAAATCAAGCAATACCAAAGTTGCAACAGTCAGCAGCAGCGGTGTCGTTACAACGAAGAAGAAAATGGGTGGAAAAACAGTAACGATCACAGCGACAGCCAAAGACGGAAGTGGTAAGAAAGCATCATATAAGATCTATGTCAAGAAAGGTATTGTAAAGAAAGTCTACATTTCTGGAGTTAAATCAGTAAAAGCTGGTAAGAAGTTATATCTGAAAGGAAAAACAAGCGCATCTTCAGGGGCAAATAGAACTTTAAAATGGTCAAGCAGCAATACAAAATATGCGAAAGTTTCTTCCAAAGGAACTGTAACAACATACAAAGCTGGAAAGAAAAAATCCGTGAAGATCACAGCAAGAGCAGTGGATGGAAGCGGAAAGAGCAAGACGGTTACAATTAAAATTAAATAGTAAAGTAATCTCTGATATTTATTGAAAGAAAAAGCAGTTAGAAATCAAAATTTAAGATTTCTAGCTGCTTTTCTTCTAAATTGCAAAAGTACTAACAAAAACTTGCAATACTCCCCTTATATTAAATCAAATGATAATGTTTAAATGCATGATAAATCCCATCATCATTTACGGAATCTGTAACATATTCCGCAATTGCTTTTAATTCATCACAGGCATTTCCCATAGCAATTCCATGGCCAGCAGCTTTAAACATGGAGATATCGTTATTACTATCTCCAAATGCGTAGCAGTCATCTGTAGAGATATTGAGATGATCAGCAACATATGTAAGACCAGTTCCTTTATCATGATCTTTTAATAAAATCTCATACTGGGTATCATCAATTCGAATATAGTCCATTGTATCAGAAATACTGTCAAGAGCATCTACAAAACCAGAGGCATTGCTCCCAGGACCTGTAAATACAATGGCTTTATCAGGATTTTCAACATGATCCCATGTAAACTCATGCACCATATAAGGAGCAAGGTCAAAAGCAGTGATCATAAATCCATAATGTGGATGAAAGTCAACGTTATGATCGCGGAAATAAGAACATTTTTCTCCTTCAAAGGTTCCATAGATATTGTTTTCTTCGCAAATCCGTTTGATCTGTTCGACCACTGTTTCAGGAACTGTTTTGTGATAGATCGTTTCGCCATCAAGAAGGATGTGAACTCCGTTAGAACAAAGATAACCGTCGCAGCCAATATCGAGAATCTCTTTTTCAAAATAAACAAGAGGTCGTCCAGTGTTGATCAGGACTTTATGACCATTTTCCTGTGCTTCATGGATTGCTTTGATCGTAGATTCTGGAACCAGACGCTGTTCTTTACTGTACAAAGTCGCATCGACATCCAGAAAGATTAGTTTGTTGTTTTCACTCATATTATCATTCCCCATCTAAATATTTATAAAAATTAAGAGCCGGATACAAATGAAGATTGATGGTCCGGCTCTGTGCTGTAAGGATATAGTTGACTATTCTTCCACAGTTACAGTTTTCATAACTTGTGGTTCTAATGGTTTATCGGAATAATCTGTTGCAACTTCAGCGATCTTATTTACAACATCCATTCCTTCGATGATCTTACCAAATGCTGCATACTGTCCATCTAAATGTGGGGCAGCTTTGTGCATGATAAAGAACTGTGATCCAGCAGAATCAGGCATCATAGAACGAGCCATGGATAAAACACCAGGAGTGTGTTTTAAGTTGTTGATCACACCGTTCTGGCTGAACTCTCCTTTGATCGTATGTCCAGGACCACCTGTTCCTGTACCTAATGGGCAACCACCCTGGATCATAAATCCGTTGATGACACGATGGAATGTTAAACCATCATAGAACCCGTCTTTTACAAGATTTACAAAGTTTTCAACAGTAATTGGAGCAATCTCCGGATATAATTCTGCTTTCATTACATCACCATTTTCCATAGTGATCGTTACAATTGGATTTGCCATAATATCAAATTCCTTTCTACTATATATTGAATTTAAATTCTAATTTTGCCGTTTGCGGCTATGTTTTGATTATAATGGAAATGCTAAGAAAAGTACAGAGATTTGACGAGAAGTGTATGAGCAACATATCGGAAAATATGCATAAATATTCACAAAAATTACAAAAAAGTTAAGAATATGAACAAAAATTAATAAAAACTCTTTTTTTTCTACAAAATGCGAGTATAATAGCATAAGAAAGAAATATGATTTAAAGGTCATATAAGAATTACAAATTTGGGAGGAAATCATGGAAGATTTATATTTAGATTTTGATCATCATTCCAGAGGGCGCAGAAGGGGGCGCAGAGGAAGAAATCATTCCAGAAAACCTAAGATCATGGGAATTATCATTTTATTGGTGATCGTTGTGGCAGGAGGTATATTTGCTGGAAGAAAATATATGGCTTACAGACAGCAGAAAGCAGAGGAAGCAAGAAAACTTGCTGAGGCAAGAAGAGTTGTCACAGTTATGATACCAGAAGGCTATTCTATTGATATGATAGCAAAACGACTAGAGAAACAGGGAGTCTTTAAAGCAGATGAATTTATAAAGGCTGCGAAGAATACAAATCAGTATAAAAACGATTTTATTAAAGACATTGACCCAAAGAAGGGAACAAAGTACAAATTAGAAGGTTATCTGTATCCGGATACTTATAAGATTTACAAAAGTTCCAAACCAGAAGATCTGATCCAGAAGATGCTTGATAATTTCGATAAGAAATATTCAGCACTTGCGAAATCTTATAAAGGAAAGCGTTCTATGGCAGAGATCATGACGATCGCATCAATGATCGAACGTGAAGCAAGCAATATGTCAGAACGTCCGATGATCGCAGGAGTCATTGAGAATCGCCTTGCAGCGAAAATGAGACTTCAGATCGATCCGACCGTTTTGTATACCACAACAAATGGATTATATAATGCGAAGAAAGTTTATTACAAAGATCTGAAAGTGAAAACGGTTTATAATACTTACGTTATAAAAGGGTTACCGGCAGGTCCGATTTGTAATCCGTCAGACACGGCGATTAAGGCTGCGATGCATCCGAAGAAACATGCTTACCTATATTATAGAACTGACGGAAGCAAAAAAGGAACCCATGTTTTCACAAAAACATTTGATGAACATAAGAATGCGAAAAGCACAAGCACAAAAGATAAAAATAGTACAAATAGCACAAATACAACGAATTCAAAATCTTGAGTATTTTACTAAGAATTCAAAAAGTTTGTTATTTTTTTGGCGTACTAAAAAAAATACCTAAAAATAGACAAAAATCTCTTTAAAAAGTTGTGCAAATAATGTAGAATAAAGCTGTATACAAAAGTTATGTGTATACAGCTTTGTTTATGTTTTAAGCAACTTGTGAAAGTTGTAGTGATATTTTTTACGCCCATATGCTAGGTGGACGTAGAGATTAACAATGTGTGAATGTATTCACACGAGATTTTTTAGGAGGAAGAGAACATGGCAAGAAAAATGAAAACCATGGATGGTAACACAGCCGCTGCACACGTATCATATGCTTTTACAGAAGCTGCAGCAATTTATCCTATTACACCATCCTCACCAATGGCAGAATCAACTGACCAGTGGGCAACACAGGGAAAGAAAAATATTTTCGGACATCCTGTAAAATTAGTTGAAATGCAGTCTGAAGGAGGAGCAGCAGGAACTGTACATGGTTCTTTAGCAGCTGGTGCATTAACAACTACTTATACAGCATCTCAGGGTCTGTTATTAATGATCCCTAACATGTATAAGATCGCTGGTGAACAGATGCCTTGCGTATTTGATGTATCTGCTCGTGCACTTGCATCTCACGCACTGAACATCTTTGGTGACCACTCTGACGTTTATGCATGTCGTCAGACAGGTTTCGCAATGCTTTGCAGCTCTAGTGTTCAGGAAGTTATGGACTTAGGAGCAGTAGCTCATTTAGCAACAATTAAAGGACGTGTTCCTGTATTACATTTCTTCGATGGATTTAGAACATCTCATGAAATTCAGAAAATCGAAATGTGGGATTATGATGATCTTGCAGATATGGTTGATTATGAAGCAATCGACAAATTCAGAGCTGAGTGCTTAAACCCAGAACATCCAGTTCTTCGTGGATCAGCTCAGAACCCAGACATCTTCTTCCAGGCAAGAGAAGCAGCTAACTCAACATATAATGCTTTCCCTGCAATTGTTGAAGATTACATGAATCAGGTTAACGCTAAGATCGGAACAGATTATAAATTATTCAACTACTATGGAGCTGAAGACGCTGAGAGCGTAATCATCGCTATGGGATCTGTTTGTGAAACAATCGACGAAACAATCGATTACTTAATGAAACAGGGTAAAAAAGTCGGTGTTGTTAAAGTTCGTCTTTACAGACCATTCGTTGCTGAGAAATTAGTAGAAGCAATCCCTGATACAGCAAAAGTTATCAACGTATTAGACAGATCTAAAGAGCCTGGAGCAAGAGAACCATTATACCTTGATGTTGTTAACGCATTAAGAGGAACAAAATTCGAAAGCTGCACAATCAATGGTGGACGTTATGGATTAGGTTCTAAAGATACTACACCAGCTGATATCATCGCTACATTCGAAAACGTTGATAAAAACGAATTCACATTATCTATCGTGGATGATGTTACAAACTTATCTCTTGAAAGAGGAGAAACTCCAGTTACAGCTCCAGACAGCATCGTAGCTTGTAAATTCTGGGGACTTGGAGCCGACGGTACTGTTGGTGCTAACAAGAACTCTATCAAGATCATTGGTGACCATACAGACAAATATGCTCAGGCATACTTTGATTATGATTCTAAGAAATCCGGTGGTGTTACAATGTCCCACTTACGTTTCGGAGATGACCCAATCAAATCAACATACCTGATCAACAAAGCTGACTTTGTTGCTTGCCATTGTGCACCATATTTAACAAAATATAACATGGTTCAGGACTTAAAAGACGGTGGAACATTCCTGTTAAACTGCAGCTGGACTCCAGAAGAAGTTGGAGAACATCTTCCAGGACAGGTAAAAGCTTATTTAGCTAAACACAACATTAAGTTCTATATCATTGACGGTATCAAGATCGGTAAAGAAATCGGACTTGGTGGACGTATCAATACTGTATTACAGTCTGCATTCTTTAAATTATCAGGAATCATCCCTGAAGAAGATGCGATCAAATACATGAAAGACGCTGCAACAGCTTCTTACAGCAAGAAGGGTGAAGCTATCGTTAAGATGAACCACGATGCGATCGACGCTGGTGCAAAAGCTATCGTTGAAGTACCAGTTCCAGCTGAATGGGCTAACGCTGAAACAGAAAGTTTATTCGTTGAAGCTAAGGGAGATAACAAACCTCTTGTTGATTACATCAACAACGTACAGAACTACGTTAACGGACAGGAAGGTAATGCTCTTAAAGTTAGCGATTTAATGCCTTATGTTGATGGACATATGCCTTTAGGTGCATCTGCATTTGAAAAACGTGGAGTAGCAGTAGACGTTCCTTCTTGGAATCCAGATAACTGTATCCAGTGTAACTTCTGTGCTTATGTATGTCCTCATGCAACAATCCGTCCAGTAGCTATGACAGAAGAAGAAGCAGCAGCAGCTCCAGCAGCTACTAAGACAGCTGATATGACTGGAATGCCAGGATACAAATTCGCTATGACAGTTACAGTTCTTGACTGTTTAGGATGCGGATCTTGTGTAAACATCTGTCCAGGTAAGAAGGGTGAAAAAGCTCTTACAATGGCTGGATTAGATTCTCAGAGAGATCAGCAGGAAGTTTATGACTATGGTCAGAAATTACCAGCTAAAGAAGAAGTACTTGCTAAGTTCAAAGCTGATTCCGTTAAAGGAAGCCAGTTCAGACAGCCAATGCTTGAGTTCTCAGGAGCATGTGCTGGTTGTGGTGAAACACCATACATCAAGGCTGTTACCCAGTTATACGGTGACCGCATGATGATCGCCAACGCTACGGGCTGTTCCTCTATCTGGGGGGCCAGTGCGCCTTCCATGCCGTATACTACTAACAGCAAAGGCCATGGTCCCAGCTGGGCAAATTCTCTTTTTGAGGATAATGCCGAATATGGTTTGGGTATGTACCTGGGTGTAAAACAATCCCGCGAGCGTGTTGCTGAAATGGTAAAAGCAGTTTTGGCTGCCGAGATTCCGGCTGATCTGAAAGCAGCAATGCAGGATTGGCTCGATAATATGGACGTCAGCGAAGGCACTCGTGAACGTGCGGAAGCATTGACGGCCGTTTTGGAAAAATATCAGGACCAATGCGATAAATGCGCAGCTCTGTATAAAGAAAAACAATTCTTTGTCAAACGCAGTCATTGGATCTTTGGCGGCGACGGCTGGGCTTATGACATCGGTTACGGCGGTCTGGATCATGTTCTGGCTTCGGGTGAAAACGTTAACGTTATGGTTTTTGATACCGAAGTTTATTCAAATACCGGTGGTCAATCGTCCAAAGCCACACCGGCTGCAGCTATTGCCAAATTTGCTGCCAGCGGCAAAAAGACCAAGAAAAAAGATCTGGGCATGATGGCCATGAGCTATGGTTATGTTTATGTGGCCCAGATTTCTATGGGTGCCGATAAGAATCAAACTTTGAAGGCGATTGCAGAAGCGGAAGCTTATGACGGACCGTCCCTTATCATTGCTTATGCTCCGTGTATCAACCACGGATTGAAAGCGGGTATGGGCTGCAGCCAGCTGGAAGCTAAACTTGCTGTAGACTGCGGTTATTGGGCAACCTACCGTTATAATCCTGCTTTGAAAGAAAAAGGTGAGAATCCTTTCGTATTGGATTCTAAAGAGCCTACTGCTGATTTCAGAGAGTTCCTTTTGGGCGAAGTTCGTTATTCTTCCCTGCTCAAACAGTATCCTGAAACAGCTGAAGCACTGTTCGCCAAAACTGAACAGGATGCTAAAGAACGTTTGAATAACTATAAACGTTTGGCTGGCAAAGCATAAGCCCTGCTGTAATAAAAAACAAACCGCCGTCGGTTTTGACGGCGGTTTTTGTTTTCGGGTGTGCTGTGCAGTCTACGGCATTCAAGAGGTATTTGTTGGAACTTGACGAGAAGGCATATTTGCCGTATAATATCAAAATAGCACGGAGAGGTGGTCGAGTGGTTTAAGGCTCTGGTCTTGAAAACCAGCGAGGTGCAAGCCTCCGTGGGTTCGAATCCCACCCTCTCCGCCATATTTTTACAACAGCGTTGTAGG
>OGXS01001103.1_pt1 | contig 19918 bp, 20 predicted proteins | sample 1576371 | NCBI WGS metagenome assembly OGXS01 (sample SAMEA3541475, study PRJEB24748) | human gut metagenome | biome: human gut; feature: human-associated habitat; material: faeces | place: China | collected 2012
CTGCTACTTCTCCTGTGATAAAAAATGCAGAAGTCAAGGCTGGAAAAGAAACTGTTCGAACCAATATCAGACAGGAACAACAGGTCAAAGGTGTTACCAGAACGAACCAGCCGAATATAGCGGAATCCAGAAGTAATCAAAAGAAAACAACCATACAGAAACAGGTCAAGCAAAAACAGAATCGTAAGACTGTTACGAAGCAACCAGAGAAAGGACGGAAGAAATGAGATTAAAACGTATCCTTATCATAGGTACGATATTTCCAGTCCTTTTCTCCATCGTCCTCTTTTTCGGGATATTGATTTCCGGCGAAGATGACGACAGTTCAAACAGCTATTCGCCTGTCTATTCTGGCATGAACCTGTCAGCCGATGTCCTCAAACATCAGCCGATGGTGGAAAAATACGCCAGAGAAAACGGTATCTCGGAGTATGTGAACGTCCTGCTTGCCATCATACAGGTGGAAAGTGGCGGTACGGCTACCGATGTCATGCAGTCCAGTGAAAGTCTGGGACTACCGCCAAACTCATTAAGTACAGAAGAATCCATTAAGCAGGGGTGTAAATATTTTGCGTCCCTGCTTTCTTCCTGTAAAGCCAAAGGTATGAATGACATTAACGTGGTCATTCAATCTTATAACTATGGTGGTGGCTATGCAGACTATGTGGCGAAGAACGGGAAAAAGCACAGCTTCAATCTTGCAGAGAATTTCGCAAAGAATAAATCCGGCGGTACAAAAGTGACCTATACGAACCCGATAGCGGTCAGTAAAAATGGTGGCTGGCTTTATAACTACGGGAACATGTTCTATGTGGAGCTGGTCAACCAATATCTGAACATAAAACAGTTCAGCAACGAAACGGTACAAGCGGTTATGAATGAAGCGTCAAAGTATCAAAGCTGGAAATATGTCTACGGTGGCAGTAATCCAAACACTTCTTTTGACTGTTCTGGTCTTGGTCTTACTCAATGGTGCTACGGAAAAGCCGGAATCAGCTTGCCACGAACCGCACAGGCACAGTATGACGCAACCCAGCATATCCCATTGTCACAGGCACAGGCTGGCGATTTGGTCTTTTTCCATTCCACCTACAATACCAGCGACTATGTTACCCATGTAGGAATCTATGTGGGAAACAATCAGATGTATCATGCTGGAAATCCAATCGGCTATACCGATTTGACCTCTGCCTACTGGCAACAGCACATCATTTGTGCCGGAAGAATCAAACAATAGAAAGGACTTGAAATATGTTTAAGAAGAAAGAAAAAACAGAGAAAGCACCTAAGAATAAGAAAGTGCGTACCATGAAAGTCGGGACACATAAGAAATCTGTCCTGTTGTTGTGGGCGGTGCTTCTGGCAAGCACCAGTTTTGGTGTGTATAAGAACTTTACCGCCATTGACACCCACACGGTACATGAAAAAGAAATCATTCAGCTAAGATTGAACGATACCAACGGTATTGAGAATTTCGTCAAGAACTTTGCGAAAGCCTACTACTCATGGGATACCAGCAAGGAAGCCATTGAAGCAAGGACAACAGAAATCAGTAAATACCTTACCAAGGAATTACAGGACTTGAACGCCGATACTATCAGAACGGACATACCAACCAGTGCTACTGTTACAAATGTGCTGGTCTGGAACGTGGGACAGTCTGGAACGGACGATTTTACTGTTGCCTACGAAGTAGATCAGCAGGTAAAAGAGGGCGAACAGACACAGGCAGTCACAGAAAACTACACAGTGACCGTTCATGTGGATAAGGACGGTGCAATGGTCATTACCCAGAATCCTACCCTTGCTCCGGCGGTACAGAAATCAAAGTATGAACCGAAAGCACAGGAAGCCGATGTCAGTGTCAGTTCCGACACAGTTAAGGACGCTACCGCTTTCTTGGAAACATTCTTTAAGCTCTATCCGACAGCTACGGAAAAGGAACTTGCCTACTATGTCAAAGACGGTGTGCTTGCTCCTGTATCCGGCGACTATGTATTTTCGGAACTGGTAAACCCTGTCTTTACCAAAGACGGCGACAACCTCAAAGTCAGCGTGTCCGTAAAGTATCTGGATAACAAGTCGAAAATGACGCAAATCTCACAGTATGAGCTTGTGCTTCATAAGGACGATAACTGGAAGATTGTAGAATAAATGTTACAGCAGAATAGTATGATAATTGTTTATTCAATCTATACTATTCTGCTTACAATTAGATTGACAAAATAAGAATCCCTCTCATATAATTGGTTGCAATGGTATTGAGGAAATACAACCTTAAATGTATAATGGGAAAGTAGCATTGCAGGAATGAGGTAGGCTAATGAATAAAATATTGATTATTGAAGATGATTTAGAAATAAATGCGTTATTGGCTGATTTTCTAAAAGAAAAAGGATATGCTGTGCATTGCCAATATGATGGACTTCATGTTCTGGATTTTTTGAATAAAGAAAAAATTGATTTGATTATACTTGATATTATGCTTCCTTATCGGAGTGGTGATATTATTTTATCTGATGTACGCAAGAAATTTACGATACCTGTTATTATTATTTCAGCGAAAGAAACTACACAAAATAAAATCGACTTGCTTCGTCTGGGAGCAGACGATTATATCACAAAACCTTTTGATATGGAAGAAGTGCTTGCCAGAATTGAAAGTAATCTGCGAAGAGTACAATTTCAAAATAGCCAGACAGAATGTTTGCAACATAACAATCTGACTTTAGACCTAGAGAAAAATACAGCATTTTTGAATGGAATAGAATTATCCTTAACCGCTAAAGAATTTGGCATTTTAGAATTGTTGATGAAATATCCAGATAAAGTATTTTCAAAATCGAATCTTTTTCAAAGTGTTTGGGATACAGAATATATTGCTGAGGATAATACACTTAATGTTCATATCAGTAATTTACGCAATAAATTAAAAGCGATATGCTCTGATACAGAATTTATTGATACTGTTTGGGGCATTGGCTACCGCCTACATAAAGCTAAGGATTAAACGTTCCTTAGCTTTATTATTTTTTTAACTTTTCTCATTACGATTTAAGAAATTCTTTAAAATTGCCCGTTATACTGGTTTAAGTAAAGGAGGTTTGGGATATGAGTTCAATTATTTTAGAAGCAAAGTCTTTAACCAAAGAATATAAACAAACATTAGCATTAGACCACATAAATTTACAAATAAAAAAAGGAAAAATTTATGGATTTATTGGTCAAAACGGAGCAGGTAAGACTACTTTTTTAAGATTAGTCACAGGGCTTGCGTTTCCAACAAGTGGTACACTTTCTTTATGGGGAAATTCTGGAACAGAAGAATTGCAGAAACAGCGTAAACGAATTGGAAGTATGATTGAAACGCCTGCTCTATTCCCGTCAATGACTGCCTATCAAAATATGGAAGTACAGCGTATTCAACGAGGCATACCAGATAAATCAGTTATTAAAAGGACATTAGATATGGTTGGATTGCAAGATACAGGTAAAAAGAGTGTCCGCAATTTTTCATTAGGTATGCGTCAACGATTGGGGATAGCGATTGCACTTTTAAATACACCAGAACTATTGATTTTAGACGAGCCTATCAATGGTCTTGACCCTGCTGGAATTGTAGAAATCAGAAATTTATTAAAAATTTTGAATAAAGAATATGGTATGACCATTTTGGTTTCAAGCCATATCTTAGAAGAATTGTATCAAACAGCATCAGAATTTATTCTGATTGACCATGGAAAAATTATAGAAGAGATTTCTGATTATGAATTAAATGAACGGTGTAAACGACATATAGCAATTAAAACAACAGATGTTCAGAAAACGGTTCTGGTTTTGGAAGAGAATCTTCATACAGATAACTTTAAACTAATGCCAGATGGCATAATTCGTTTGTATGATTATTTGAATGATTTAGAGACAGTTGCGTCTGCTTTGGCAGAATCGCACATTCTTGTAACAGGACTTTCTGTATCTGGCGATACTTTGGAGGACTATTTTTTGAGCAAAATAGGAGGAACAAAAGATGTCAAATCTCCTAAAAACTGAGTTATATAAGTTGTTTCACAGTTGGTATTTTTGGGGAATTGGAATATTCAATCTCCTTTTAAGTAGCATATTGCTGTTAGATAGTAAAGAACGCTCTTCAAACTTAATTATGGCATCATTATACAATATTCCGTTACTCTATTTTTTGAGTATAGTGTTTATAGCATTGTTCATTGGAAGTGATTTTAGTGGAAGAACTTTAAATACTTATATTACTGCCGGACATAAAAGAAGTTCTATATTTAGAGTAAAGTTAATTGTATCTCAAATAGGTTGTATTATCATTCTGGTATTTCCATTATTTGTACATGGAATTATTAGTCAATTTTATATTGGAGAAAAACTTTTTTGGAATGATAGCACATATACTATGGTTTTACTAACTCTGTTTGCCATGATAACACTGTGTGCATTACCGATGTTTTTTGCTTTTATTTTTCGTGATATGGGGAAAACACTGACAGTTTCAATGGTTTTATTTTTTGTTATGATTTTTTTGCTGAACAGTGAATCTGCACAAATAATCAGCAGAATAATACCAATGGGACAACTTAGGTTAATTTCATTGCAAAAGGTCTATTCGACAAACTTTTGCTTGTTTGTAGATTTTTTATGGAATTTTATTTTATATTTCATTGCAGGTAGTGCTTTTTTACATACAGACTTGAAATAACCGGAGGTGTTTTTTATGGATAAATTATTAAAACTGGAAAAATATCAGTTGTTACATAATTCTATTTACTGGTGTGGTATGATTGGAATATTTATTTTAGGATTTTTTACAGCAGATACTTATGTTACAGAGGTCATGGGACCGACAGAAGAAATTGCTTCTTCTCTTGCTGATATTTTTAATGGAATGGTGTATGATTCTACGTTTCTTCTTATCATCATGTCGGCTATACTTGCATTGATTTTAGGACAGGAATTTTCTAAGAGAACAATAAACTTAGAGGTCAGTGCTGGACATTCCAGAAAACAAATTTTTACAAGTAAAATAATATCGTATTTAATTGCTTTTAATCTTATGGCTCTTGTCTATCCAGTTTCAGGGTGCATAAGGGAATTTGGACGCTTTGGTGTTGCAGACGTGGGAATGTTTTTTTACAATATTATAAAAGCAATCATTTATTCTTGTCTGCTTAATAGTGCGATATTTCTAATTGCAATACTTATTTGTTGCTATTTACAGGATGCTGTAAAAGCAACCTCGGTTACAGCAATTATTATTTTTGGTCTTAGCTTATATCTTGGCTATGGAATGATGTTGAGATTACCAGTCGGTTTTTTACCTACTTATCAAATCAGAATCGTTGTCAGCATGAAAACCTTTTTTCAACCGATAGCTATTTTAGTAGGATGTATATGGTCTGGTATATTGGTATTGCTTTCGTGGATAAAATTTTGTAAATGTGATTTTAAATAGGTGGAGAAAATGTCTAACATAGAATGGATTTTAATTATCATAACAATATTTTTAGTAATACTGCTATTTCGATATATTCAATTAAAAAAACAAATCCGTAATCTTGCGGATCAAGTTAATGAATTGAATTCTGGAAATTCACAGCAGATGTTAGACATTTCGTTGATTGATAAAGATTTAGAAAGACTGGCTGGTATATTGAATCAATATAATATCAGACAACGACAGGCTGTTGCAGGCGTATTACGCAATGAAGAGTATTTAAAAGAATCTGTTGCTAATATATCACATGATTTGCGTACACCTCTTACAGTCATTCTTGGTCATTTACAATTATTGCAAAAAGAAAATTTGGAATCCAGTCAAGCACAGCGTGTAAAAGTGATTTTTAGCAAAGCCGAAAAAATGAAAGAATTGGTAGAAACATTCTATGACCTTTCTATTTTGGAGGAACAGCAGACAGTTCCAGAAAAAGAAAAGTTTAATATATCTAATATGTTAATAAATTTAATTACGGAAAATGCCGTTGCATTAGAAAAGGAGAATATTTTACCCGAAATAAATCTCCCAGATTATTCAATATACGTATATTCTGATAAAAATATGGTAGAACGAATTTTACAAAATCTGTTGACAAATGCAATTAAGTATTCTGTTGGAACGATAAAAATAACACTTATGGAGAAAGAAAATAATAATATTATATTTACCATTGAAAATCCAATGAGTGACAGTTCAGAAATTGATTGCAATCGACTTTTTGACCGTTTTTATACAGGCGATAAATCAAGACATAATGGAAGTACAGGATTGGGACTTGCGGTAGTAAAAACACTTGTTGCCATTCTTGGCGGAAATATTGTTGCAAAAGTACATGCCAATAGCCTTATTATTACTCTTGAATTATAAAGTATTGAAGATATATTCGTATGATAATTCATTGAAGAGTGGACATCAAAATGTAAAGTCAATAGTTTGTAAAGTTCAGTTACAAACTATTGGCTTTTTTCATTACTGTGTAACAAGTAAATTTACGATAAAGAAATAAGGATAGTCGGCTCTTATTTGTTGCCTGCGGAGCAGATCAACAAATAAATGTTGAAGAATCTGTATAGGAAAACAGAGAAAACAAGAAGCAAATCACTTCTTATTCTCTCTGCTGTTCAAGATACCGTCAATCGTACCTTGAATGATTTTTAATTCATTATCACTCAATAAATCAAGTGACGAATCTATCTGACGGCGGGCTGTGTTTTTCTCAACATTCTTCGCTGGATAGAAATACTCGTCAACAGATATATTGAACATTGTAACTAAATCATGGAATAACTGAAAGCTAAGGTGTTTTTCGATATTTTCAATATCTGCGATATGACGTTCTCCGTAAAAGACTTTATCGCCTAAATCATTTCTGGAAAGCCCTGCTTTCTCTCTGGCTTCTCTGATTGCCAGTCCTAAAGGACGAAAATCAAAGCTGTGTGTATCTTTCTTTTTTCTCATTTTTAATCACCTAGCATGAGTTTATACTTCATGTTGTGCGATTAGAATGTATTAAAAACTCATATTATATGCACTATAAATTCAAATAAAGTATTACCTAGTTCGGTAAATAAAAAAAACCGTTCTGTGGGTAATCTCTTTTATAATGTCCAAAAATATAGGGACGGTTTTGGTATAACCAGAGCTGTCCTTTTTCTATTTTCACAGGATTGCTCTGGTCAAGGAGCAATTTGTGATTCTAAGTAAAACAGGCAGTCTATACCAACAACCGAATTTATTCCATTTTTTTCTTAGTACATCATCAGTCCTTGAACATGAATTAAAAACTCATATATCAGATGTTTTAAAAACAGTCTATTTGTTATTGATGCAAATAGGCTGTTTTCATATTTACAAAAATTTTTTTCAATCCTGCAACAAATCACACCTTGCTGTACAGATATGGTGCGGAAAGAGGGATACATACTTTTCACTTCATAGCGAAAGGGGGGTGTGATTTTGAAACCATCAGACTTCCAAAAGACAATACAATGTCAGTTTGACTGTAAGCTCAAAAAGGTTGTGAAAGGCATTGTCCGTAACTACCGCAAGGAATTAGCCAGACGACAGGCAAAGGAAGTATCCTTTTGTGAGCTTCCAGAGATTGTTGTTGAGAAATTGATTGTATGGGACGATTACGAAAGTGAATATACAACGTTCGATGTGTGCGGTACAGAAATCCGTGTACTTGATGAAGAACTTGCAGAAGCACTGAAACAGTTGCCGGAGCAGAGTCGGAACATTGTATTGATGTTTTTCTTCTTGGATATGAGCGATTCGGAGATAGGCGAAAAGCTGAATATCAACCGAAGCACATCATATAGGCACAGAAGAAATTCACTTGAAGAAATCAGAAAGCAGTTAAAGGAGAAGAAAACAAATGAAGAATAAGCAACACACACTTCCATCATTTTTTCTCATATCATCAGCCGTGGACGGTAACGAAAACGCCATAGAAAAGCTGTTGTTATTCTATGAAGCCTACATATCAAAATGCTGTTTACGCCCGTTTTACGATGAATACGGCAACGTATACATTGTGGTTGATATGGAATTAAAGGGACGTATCAGAGAAGCCCTTTTGAAAATGATATGTGAATTTGAAATAGACGAACATTAAGTAATATTTGAGCGGAGCATGATTTAACAAACTCCCCTCTTTCCTGTTCCGCTTTTTCTTATCATTCTGTATCAGTCCATTTGTAAAAATGAATTGATACAGGCTGACAAGAGCCTAACAGTTCTTTGACAAGTGAATAAAGCAGTCAGATACGTTTGTGCTTGCAGTGAGCCATCAGAGGTTGTACGCCGTGACTTTTCCAATCGGGAGATAGCGATTCATGCAATGATCTGGGAGCGACCGTTGGAAAAGTCGTTCTGCCATGACCTGCAACACAGGATAATGATACACCCGTATGACACGGTTCAGCCCACAGGAATGGGAATGGTTGAGATACCAGTGGAGCTTGCCAAAGCCATTTGTCTGCATATAAAAAGTATTAGCAAAAGTGTTAGCAACGGCAAAAAACATATCCGCAAGAGTTATTGATATGCTATAATGACCTTGTTAAGCGTATGTATTTTGCTGTTATCACACGGAAAGGAGTTATTATTACTCGTGATAAGTGATGCATCAAATACAGAAACTCCTAAAAAGGAGAAAAAGACATATACAGTAGAGGAAATTGCAGAACAATTATGTGTGAGTAAAAAAGTGGCTTACGCATTGGTTAAAAGTGGACAGTTCGCTTATGTTCGTGCTGGTAGAGCCATACGGGTATCTAAAGATTCTTTCGATAAATGGTTAAATCAAAATTAACTGTTAAGGAGAGAATATATTATGGCTTCAATCAAAAAAAGAAAATCAACATTTTCCGTTATTTACTGGTATTTAGACAATGCCGGAGAACGTAAACAGAAATGGGATACGTTAGAGACAAAGAAAGAAGCAAAGCAGAGAAAAGCATTTGTTGAGTATTATCAAGAAAAATATGGTTATGTGATTGTTCCCTTAGAGGAACAGTTTGCACGCCAGATTGATGAATCGAAAAAAAAACTTGATAGTACCGATGAAGATATTACGCTTTGTGACTTTTTAAAAATATTTGTCAATCTCTATGGTACGTCAAAATGGTCGCCTAGTACATTTAGTAGCAAAGTCGGTACTATCGAAAATTACATCAATCCACTTATCGGGGATTGGAAGTTAAATGAGATTACCACAAAGAAATTATCTGCCTACTACAACGATTTATTGAGTGTTCCAGAAGTACCCAGAGCTAACAGAAAAGCTACTGGACGTTGCGTACAACCTGCCAATATCAAGAAAATACACGACATTATACGCTGTGCATTAAATCAAGCAATCCGTTGGGAATATCTTGATACCAACAAGCGTAACCCTGCTTCATTAGCAACGCTTCCTAAAGTTCCTAAGGTAAAAAGAAAAGTATGGAGTGTAGATACATTCCGTGAAGCAATTCAGCAGTCAGACGACGATTTATTAACCATCTGTATGCATTTGGCGTTTTCCTGCTCAATGCGTATTGGAGAAATTACAGGTCTTACATGGGAAGATGTGATTATTGATGAACAATCCATTGCAACGAATAACGCAAGGGTAATCATCAATAAAGAGCTTTCCAGAGTAAATGCACAAGCTATGCAGAAATTAAAGGAAAAAGATATTATCAAGATTTTTCCGACACAGAAACCGCATTGCACAACAAGGCTTGTATTAAAAACACCAAAGACAGAAACAAGTAATCGTACCGTATGGTTGCCAAAGACGGTTGCAGAATTACTGGTGCAATATCAAAAAGACCAAAAGGAATTACAGGAATTTCTGGGAGACGCTTATAACAATTACAACCTTGTTATAGCTTTGGAAAATGGAAATCCCGTTGAAAGTAGAATTGTGAGAGACAGATTTCAAAAGTTATGCGAACAAAATGGCTATGAAAAAGTTGTTTTCCACAGTCTGCGTCATTTATCCACAGGATACAAATTGAAAATGACCAACGGCGATGTAAAATCGGTACAAGGCGATACAGGTCATGCAGAAGCAGAAATGGTTACAGACGTTTATTCAGAAATCATAGACGAAGATAGACGTTACAATGCTCAAAAGATGGACGAACAATTTTATTCCACTCTAAACCATGATTCAGAAATGCAACCACAAAATGAGGAAGTTCAGCCAGAAAACAACGGCTTATCAGACAGTGATATGGAGCTTTTACAGCTTTTAAAATCACTTACGCCGGAGATGAAAGAAATGCTTTTGAAACAATCAGCTTCAAAGTAATTTTTCAAAAGTGTTAGCAAATCTTCAAAAATCTGCTGATATTTTTTCAAAATAAAAAAAGTGTTAGCAAACTCTTCTACTCAAACAGTCATAAAAATATCGAATTACAAATTCTGAAAATCAAAAGAAATTGCAAAATATAAATTGAATATGTTCTTATCCGACAGGTTATAGGCCAAAAACAAAAGAAGCTGAAAACCTCGATAAATCAAGGCTTTCAGCGTTGTTTGCTGGCGTCCCAGACAGGAATCGAACCTGCGACGTTTCGCTTAGGAGGCGAACCCTCTATCCTACTGAGGTACTGAGACTTATTTAATTGTAATGGAGCAATTTTCAAATTTATTTCATAAATCGCTTCCAAAAGGGGATTGCTCCACCTGACCCTTAGGAGGCGAGTGCTCTATCCAGCTGAGCTATGACGACATATGTCTATTTTACCATTAATCTCACAAAAGTCAATACAGGGATGGATATCCCCACCCCTGTATCATTCTGAAATATTTATCCACATTTTACTGTTCTTATCCACATTCAGAAATTGATTTTTCCCTGCAGCCACACATTTCCTTTGAATCTGCGTCCGACTGCCGGTTCGCCCATGACTTCTCTTTTTGGTACACATACATCGAATAATAATCCGTTCACATCCAATTTCATAATGCAAATATCTTCCCTTGTAATCTCATTTCTGGTAAGACGATATTCCAAGATCTCGCCCATGATCGAATACCGGTCGCATTCGATTCCATAAGGCATAATGTATGTATCCACAATGGTAAATACATCTTCCGATATCAGTCTTTTCGATACTTTGGAATAGGTATCCATATCATCCAGTGTAAGACTTTCGATTGCCCGCGGATCACCTGTTCTGGCTGCACTCAACAACAGCATGCGATTGTGCACCTCTTCCTGCTGTTCCCGTTCCTGCTCCTTGCTTTTCCTCACCGGAAGCAGGATGGTTCCCTCATTACAGAGTCCGGACAAAGTAACAGAAGAATACTTGATACTTCTTCCGCCAATCTGTCTCTCTCTCAGATATTCCATCATATTCTGCAGATAGAATACCAGGTTGATGCCGACTTTTGTATCCTCACAAATGCCTACATATGCTTCACGATCTATCCTTCGTTCCACACTGACATTTGCATAAGATGTTACACCGGATCCTGTGAAATACGGAGCATAATAGCGGTAATCAAACTGTTCGTCGATATCCATATCTCCGCACACCTTGATCCCGATACCTTCTCCATATTCTTTATCAAATTCACAAAGATCCGTCACTTCATCCTGCGTGACAAGCTGATGTCCCGTATAGGATTCTTCCACATCTCTTATAATCTGTATTAACTGTTTTTTGTCTCTGATATTTCCAAATCCAATGGATTTCAAATATTGATGCATACGCTTATCCTTATAACTTCCTATTTTTTAGGTACAAGCTTCTCTGTTCCGCCCATGTATGGCTGTAATGCCTTAGGAATCTTAACAGATCCATCTTCCTGAAGGTTGTTTTCCAGAAATGCGATCAGCATTCTCGGTGGAGCCACAACTGTATTGTTCAGTGTATGTGCGAAATATTTTGTTCCGTCTTCACCTTTGACACGGATACCAAGTCTTCTTGCTTGTGCATCACCAAGGTTAGAACAACTTCCTACTTCGAAGTATTTCTTCTGTCTTGGAGACCATGCTTCCACATCACAAGATTTTACCTTCAGATCTGCCAGGTCACCTGAGCAGCACTCTAATGTACGTACCGGGATATCCAGTGAACGGAACAGATCTACCGTATTCTGCCATAATTTATCATACCAGATCTTGCTTTCTTCCGGTTTACATACAACGATCATTTCCTGTTTCTCGAACTGGTGGATTCTGTATACTCCACGTTCCTCGATACCATGAGCTCCTTTTTCTTTACGGAAACATGGTGAATAGCTTGTAAGTGTCTGTGGAAGCTGTTTTTCTTCCAGCATTGTGTCGATGAATTTACCGATCATAGAGTGCTCACTTGTTCCGATCAGATACAGATCTTCTCCCTCGATCTTGTACATCATAGAATCCATCTCTGCGAAGCTCATAACACCTGTTACAACGTTGCTTCTGATCATGAAAGGTGGTACACAGTAAGTAAATCCACGATTGATCATAAAGTCTCTTGCATATGCAAGTACAGAAGAATGAATTCTTGCGATATCACCCATCAGATAATAGAATCCATTTCCCGCTACTCTTCCGGCGCTCTCAAGATCGATTCCGTCAAATGCTTCCATGATCTCTGTATGGTATGGAATCTCGAAATCAGGAACAAAAGGCTCACCGAATTTTTCAATTTCTACATTCTGACTGTCATCTTTTCCGATTGGTACAGAAGGATCGATGATGTTCGGAATGATCATCATATTCTGTTTCAGTTTCTCTTCTACTTCTTTTTCTTCTTTGGAAAGTTCTTCGATTCTTGCAGCACTCTCAGCTACTTTTCTCTTTAATTCTTCCGCTTCTTCTTTCTTTCCCTGTGCCATACATGCACCAATCTGTTTAGAGATTTTATTCTTTTCTGCACGAAGTGCTTCTACTTCTCCCTTAATATCTCTATTCTTCTGATCCAGTTCTATTACTTCATCTACTAAAGGTAATTTCTCATCCTGGAACTTATTTTTGATGTTCTGTTTTACCACATCCGGATTATTTCTTACAAATTTGATATCTAACATTTTTCTAAACTCCTCCTGCTCTCATATCTGTTATATGATCTGCTATTTTCTATTTTTTTCAGGTCTTGCCATATCTGGACGCATACTGCTGGTTCTTGTATTCAGGATTTTTCCATTATTTGCCTTTCCAGATACCTGTTTTGCACTTCTTGCATTACTGTTTTTCTGATTTCCTGTCTTTGCCGGACCGGATTTTGCCATTTTCATACTTCCTGTTACAGAAGCAACTGCCTTATTGACTTCTTCTTCATATCCATCTTCGAAAATAGCCTTATCCAGTGCTTCTGCTTCTTCCTCAGCAAGTTCTACATAGCTTTCCCCTTTTACAATCTCCTTTACGTAAGTGTAACAGCCCTCTCTGCTGTGCATTGCATTGAGGATCCATCCGGTATTATTATTGTCCAGCATTGCAAGTGCAAAGCTGAGCTTTCCACCCATTTCATTAAATGCATCATACTTGACAATACCAACCTTCTGGTAAGACTTCTCCATCTTCTTGTTCAGCTTCTGGATGTCTGTACGATTCTGCTTTGTGTATTTCAGAATTGCTTCTACATCCGAAAATCCTGACATCATGCTTTCTTCCAGTGTCTTTCCATCTTTCCCACGCATAAACGTCGTATAGCTGCTTTTCAACCGATTATACTTCATTGTTACATTTACATACAGAACGAATAATATAACAATCAGTACCAGCAAAAATAAAAATATCAATGCCGGATCGATACCAAGTGCTTTCAGTATTTTGCTATCCATATTCAATTACTCTCCTCTTTTAATGCTCATCATCATATCGAACAGATGTTCTAATTCATCATCTGAATAATATTCTATCTCTATCTTACCTTTTCCCTTTCCTTTTGATGCTATACTGACTTTTGTTCCGAATACACCTTTCATCTTTTCTTCCAGATCCTGGTAAATAAACGCATTCTCCATTACCTTCTTCTCTTTTGGTTTTTTCGGATTCTTGATCTCTTTCACAAGCTTCTCAGTCTCCCTCACACTGAGTTTCTCGTCAAATATCTTATTTGCCAGTGTATACTGAAGTTCCGGATCATCAATTGCGAGAAGCGCTCTCGCATGCCCTGTAGAAATCATATCGTCAATTATCATCTGCTGTACTTTATCACTTAACTTCAACAGTCTCATAGAGTTTGTTACCGCAGTTCTGCTCTTCGATACTCGTTCTGCAACTTCATCCTGTTTCAGATTGAATTCCTCCAGAAGTCTCTTAAATGCAATTGCTTCTTCAATTGGATTCAGGTTCTCTCTCTGGATATTTTCAATCAGACCGATTTCAAGAATTTCCTGATCTGTATATTCTTTTACAATTACAGGAACTTCCTTTACCCCGGCAAGTTTTGCAGCTCTCCATCTTCTTTCACCGGCAATGATTTCGTAATAATCCTTTCTTTTCCGAACAAGCAGCGGCTGTAATACACCGAACTGTTTGATGGAATCCGAAAGTTCAAGGAGAGCATCTTCATCAAAATTCTTTCTCGGCTGATCCCTGTTCGGCTCAACCTCATTGATCTTCATCGTCTGCACGCCTGCTTTTTCTTCTGCTTCTTTCTTTGCTTCAGCAGATTTGTCAGGTGTTACAGACTTTATGCTCTTATTATCTGGGATCAGACTGTCCAGACCTTTTCCCAGACCTTTTTTCTTAATTGGCATTCGTTCCCTCCTACATCACATCTTTTAGTTACTCTCTATTCATCACTTCATCAGCAAGTCTCTGGTATGCGCTTGCGCCTGTAGACTTTGGATCATACAGATTGATCGGCATTCCATAACTTGGTGCTTCTGCCAACCGGATATTTCTAGGAATAATCGTTTTATAGATGTTCTGTTGCAGGTTCTCTTTTACATTTTCTACAACCTGAAGTGAAAGATTCGTTCGCGCATCATACATTGTAAATACAACACCTTCTATTTCCAGAATTGGATTCAATCTTTCTTTCACCAGTTCAACTGTATGTATTAACTGGCTCAATCCCTCCAGCGCATAGTACTCACACTGAATCGGTACCAGCACCGAATCAGCTGTTGTCATAGCATTAATTGTCAGCATACTCAACGATGGTGGACAATCAATAATAATATACTCATAATTGTCTTTGATTGGTGCAATAGCGTTTCTGATGATAAATTCTTTATCATCCACACCGATCAATTCAATCTCTGCCGCTGACAGATCAATACTTGTCGGAATAATATCCAGGTTTTCAATTGCTTCTTTTTGAAGCACTTCCTCTACACCAACCTGTCCAATCATAAGATCATAGATATTCTTTTCAACTTCATCTTTGTCTATTCCTAATCCACTCGTCATATTTCCCTGCGGATCCATATCGATAGCAAGAACTTTCTGGCCTTTTTCAGCAAGGCATGCCGACAGATTAATAGCTGTCGTTGTCTTTCCAACACCACCTTTTTGGTTCGCAACGGCTATAACTCGTCCCATTTAATTATCACCTTCCCTTTTTTTACATGATATTAGTATATCACTTTTCCAGGTACTTATCCATAAAATGTTTCACGTGAAACATAGTTTTTCCATTTTTCATAAATATGAATCTGTTCTATTTGTTATTTTCGTTATCTTTATGCTTTTCCATTCTTTTTATTCTTTTTATTTTTTAATGTTTCACGTGAAACATTTTCTTTGGTTACACAGATGTTCATTTTGCGTTCATTTTGCAAAGGCAATCTTCCAATTTATAAGTAAATATAGTATAATTAGTAGTAAGAAAGTGAGGTATCAACATGAACTGGAAAAAGACATTATTGTTCATCTCGACAGCACTCGGAACAACAACCCTGGCGTTCCACGTAATAAACAAATTCATATTCAACACCTCTGATGAACTCTCAGAAGAAGACTCATCCAACTACTACAATTGGAAATTTGGAAATATATATTATCAAAAGACAGGAAGCGGCTCTCCTCTTCTCCTCATCCATGATCTGAATCATTACAGTTCTTCAATGGAATGGGACAAAGTAATCGATACTCTTTCCAGAGAACACACTGTGTATACCATAGATCTTCTTGGATGTGGAAAATCTGATAAACCTGCCATCACATACACCTGCTATCTCTATGTCCAGCTTCTCACTGATTTCATTCGCGATATCATTGGAGGAAAGACAGATATCGTTGCAACCGGAGCATCTGTTTCTTTTGTAACAGCTGCCTGTCAGAACATTGCCGATCAGATCGGTCATATAATCCTTGTTTGTCCGGAAAGCATCCGTACACTTGCAAAAGCACCAAACCATAAGTCAAAGCTGCTCGCAAGTATTATAAATCTTCCTATATATGGAACATTCATCTATAATGTTGGCGCACGTAACACTGCACTTTCGGATTCTGCTGAATGCAGATATCTCTACTCCAGCATTTTAGGTCATTATACAACAGTAAATATTGCTCATTGTCTCGAAGGGCTTACAACTTCCATTGCCGTGATTTCCGGAAAAAATGCACCGGAAACTTTCGAAAAAGCTGAAGAATACTGTAATGTTCTCCCATCCATTGAGCATATTGAAATTGCAGGCTGTGGATTACTGCCACAGCGAGAAAATGCTGATGCATTTTTAGAGCAGATAGACATATTGCTAAGCGACAACTGCTAGTGTTCTGCCTGTATCACCAGTAAATAATATTAAGTTTTACAAAAGGGGTAATGTTTCACATGAAACATTACCCCTTTTACATTTTCTTGTTTTCACAAAATTCTTATCAAATTGCTATTTTTCTTACCGTATCGGCTCTTTGGAAGGCATTCCAGCCTTTCGTGGATATTTCTTTGCCGTATTCTTCACTTTGTGGATCTTCACGAACGATCTGCCGATGTCTGTTCCCGGAAGCTCGAATTTTACTACGTCTTCAATCTTACCGCCAAGTATCTTTACCGCTTTCGACGACTCTTTTACCTCTTCATCAATCTCACCCGATTTATAAGGTACAAACATACCATCTACTTTTACGTAAGGCAGGCAATATTCGCTCAACGTTGCCAGATTTGCAACTGCTCTGGACACACACAGATCATACTGTTCTCTATATGCTGCATCTTTGGCATAATCTTCCGCTCTTCCATGAATTGTGTGGATATCTTCCAATCCCAGTTCTTCGATCACAGCATTCAAGAACTTAATTCTTTTGTTCAATGAATCAAGCAATGTCACTTTCAGATGTGGAAATGCGATCTTAAGCGGTAATCCCGGGAATCCCGCCCCCGTACCTATATCAATCACCTGATCTACCTTAGCCATATCCATGACTTTTACAATAGAAAGGCTGTCTACATAATGTTTTTCCACAACCTCCTCATATTCTGTGATTCCGGTCAGGTTCATCACCTTATTCCACTCTTCAAGAAGCTTATGATAGGCATCGAACTGCTCTTTCTGCCGGTCCGTGATCTCTATTCCTATCTTTTCCAGGCTTTTTTTCAAAATCTGGTCCATATTTTTCTCCTTATTTCTCTCTAAAATTAATAAGTATATAAAATGTATGGTTTTTCATGTTATTCATTTTATATACTTATTATTATATTTACTATATAGTTATATTTATATTATTTTATGGTGTAGCTATAAATATATTTACCAATGTAATCCGTTGTATCTCTGCACTTTATCTGTGATTTCCACTCAGATATACCAGCAGCACCGAGATATCAGCCGGAGACACACCGGAAATGCGTGACGCCTGTCCAATCGACACCGGTCTGTACTCTTTCAGCTTCTGAACTGCTTCGATACGAAGGCTGTTCACTGCATCATAATCCATATCTTCCGGAATTTTCTTATTTTCCATCTTCTTGAACTGCTCTACCTGGCGTTTCTGACGCTGGATATAACCGTCATATTTCAGGGAAATATCCACCTGTCCGATCACTTCTTCCGCCAGATCTTCCGGCAATTTTGGCCGGGTCACATCAATATCTTCAACTGCTTCGTAAGACAATTCCGGTCTCCGGATCAATTCTGCCAGACTGCTTCCGGAATTCAGCGGTGTACTTTCATAGGATTCCAGGAGTTCCTGTACCTTTTCACTGGTTCCGACATAAGCATTCTTTAACCGCTCGATTTCCGACTCTATCAGCCTTTCTTTTTCCTTCAGGCGGTCGTAACGCTCCTGTGAGATCAGACCGACTTCATAGCCTTTTTCCGTCAGACGCTGATCCGCATTGTCCTGTCTCAGAAGCAGACGGTACTCTGCCCTGGAAGTCATCATACGGTATGGCTCATGACTTTCCTTTGTAACCAGATCATCGATCAGAACGCCGATATAAGCCTCTGAACGGTCTAACACCAGGGATTCCCTGCCTTGCAGCTTTCTGGCGGCATTTATGCCCGCTATAAGCCCTTGTGCGGCAGCTTCCTCATAGCCGGAGCTTCCGTTGAACTGTCCCGCGCTGAATAATCCACTGATGTTACGGAATTCCAGGGATGGTTTTAACTGTCTTGCATCAATACAGTCATACTCGATCGCATATGCATTTCTTACGATCTTCACATGCTCCAGCCCCGGAACACTGCGGTACATGGCATACTGTACATCTTCCGGCAGCGAGCTCGACATACCACCGATATACATCTCATCCGTCTCCAGTCCTTCCGGCTCAAGAAATACCTGATGACGTTTTTTATCTGCAAATTTTACAACTTTATCTTCGATCGACGGACAGTATCTCGGTCCCGTTCCCTCGATCATTCCGGAATACAGCGGTGATCTGTCCAGATTGGCACGGATGATATCATGTGTCGTCTCATTTGTATAAGTCAGCCAGCAGGACTTCTGCTGGATCTGTACAGACTCCGGATCCGTTGAGAATGAGAATGGAACTACTCTTTCATCGCCAAACTGCTCTTCCATTTTGGAATAATCGATCGTATTTCCGGCAATTCGTGCCGGTGTTCCTGTCTTGAAGCGGAACATCTCGATTCCAAGCTCTTTGAGTGAATCTGTCAGATAATTGGCCGCCTGCAGTCCATTTGGTCCGGTATAATTGCTGACATCACCGTAGATACATCTTGCTTTCAGGTACGTTCCTGTGCAGAGTACAACTGCCTGGCAGTGATAAACTGCACCTGAATAAAGCTGCACTCCTGTAATTTTGCCTTCTTCCACGAGAAGCTTTGTGACTTCTCCCTGTTTAATGGTCAGATTTTCCTGATTTTCCAGAGTCTTTCTCATCTCTGTGCTGTAGGCCTGTTTGTCTGCCTGTGCTCTCAGTGAATGAACTGCCGGTCCCTTGGAACTGTTCAGCATCTTTGACTGAATAAAAGTTTTGTCGATATTTTTTCCCATCTCTCCGCCAAGCGCATCCAGTTCTTTTACCAGATGTCCCTTGGAGCTGCCGCCGACATTCGGGTTACATGGCATTAAGGCAATACTGTCTACGCTTACCGTAAACATTACTGTATCCAGCCCCAGACGTGCACAGGCAAGTGATGCTTCACAGCCTGCATGTCCCGCTCCTACTACAACAATATCACAGGTTTTTTCCAGTGTTTTTGTCTCCATTATTTATCTTCCCTTCTTATTTACCAACGCAGAATTTGCTGAAAATCTCGTTTACGAGGTCTTCTCCCACAGATTCACCCACTATGCGTCCAAGACTCTCGTACGCATTCATCAGGTCAATGGAAAAGAAATCCTCAGACATTCCCATAGCAATACTGTCCATTACAAGCTTCAGGCTTTCCTTTGATTCTTCAAGTGCGGCCTTATGACGGGCATTTGTAATATATACCTCATCGTTAAAGGAAAGCTCTCCATGGAAAAACATCCTCTTGATCTCATCCTCCAGCTGACTGATTCCGGTTTCTTCCACAACAGATACCGGAATGACCGGGCTT
>OGXS01001107.1_pt1 | contig 19858 bp, 13 predicted proteins | sample 1576371 | NCBI WGS metagenome assembly OGXS01 (sample SAMEA3541475, study PRJEB24748) | human gut metagenome | biome: human gut; feature: human-associated habitat; material: faeces | place: China | collected 2012
CCATGGCTTGGGCGGTGGCCGAGGGCATCGTGGAAGGCGTGGACGGGAACCTGAACCCCGCAGGCAACGCCACCCGGGCCCAGATTGCCACCATCCTCATGCGGTTCTGCGAGGGTATCCAACCGTAAAGAACATTGCGCACCTGGACAAAGCAGCGGCCGGGGACCATAGGAGTTGGTCCCCGGCTCCTTTCTTGTGCGTCGTTCTCTCGTTTTCATTGCCGGGGAGACGAATCCATTAGGAACCGCGCGGTACATGTCCTTACACGAAAGGTTGCGTCAAAGCAGGTCCTTTGTCTTTCTGACGAGATAGAGGGGAATATTCGTGATTGCCCCGTCTGTCCGGTATCCACGCTTGGAGAAGCGGATGGCATGTTTTGGGTGATGCTCGGTAATGTAACGCTTGAAAGAGGGCGCGGATTTGTCCTCTCCTCCCTTAGTCTCGATGGGGATGATTTCTGTGCCATGTTGCAGCACGAAGTCGATTTCTCCGGTTTTATCAGAGTAATATCGGGGGGCGACCTCGAATTGCCCACGGAGCTGCTGCAAAACATAGTTTTCCGTGAGAGGCCCTTTGAATTGATACTCTGTTTTCAAGAGGATCGCACTGTTGTCGATGCCTGCCATGTGCTTGAGAAGCCCCGTATCAAAAAGGAAGAGTTTGAACTGGTCGAGTTTATCGAAGGCGGTTAGGGGATGCTCCATCTTAGAAACATTGTAAATGCGGTTTAGCATACCGGCCGAGACAAGCCACTCGATGGCCTCTTCAAAATCCCGTGCTCTGCCGCCCTGGCGTACAGCGCCGTAAACAAATTTTTCGTTGGACTTGGCCAGCTGCGAAACGATACTGCGGAAGACCATCAGAATGCGGCCGCTGTTTACTTTTCCATTATGTTTGGAAAAATCATTCTCATAGATTTCAATCAGCTCACGTTGGATCTGAGAAACCGCCGCAGGATCTTTGTGGTTCACCCACGAGGCGACACATTCCGGCATACCGCCAATGATCAGATAGTTGTTATAGGTTTCCAACAGGCGTAGGTGAAAAATTTCTTCGATTGGCTGCCCCTTTTGGATTCCCTCGTAATAGGCAAAGAGTGCTGGGTCGGTCGCTTCCAGGAACTCATCGAAATACAGTGGATAGAGGTCGAGCAGGTTCACCATACCCACCGGATAGGACTTGGGCTGTGCCAGCAGCGTTCCCAGCAAGCTGCCGGCTGCGATGATATGGTAGTGGTTTGCTTTTTCTTTGAAGTACTTGAGGCTGTTCAGTGCTTCCGGGCATTCCTGTACTTCATCAAAGATCACCAGAGTTTCTTCCGGCAGGATCTTTTCCCCTGCAATCAGGGAGAGCAGCTCAATGATCCGCTGTGGATTTTTGTTTGCTTCAAAAATGGATTTTAGCGCATCTTCCTCATCGAAGTTAAAGTATACGTATCGCTCATAGCAGCTTTGCCCGAACTCTTTCATGAGCCAGGTTTTTCCCACCTGACGAGCACCACGGATAATCAGAGGTTTTCGTTCAGGGTTGTTTTTCCATTTTATAAGATCGAGAATCGCATTGCGTTTCATGCACAGCACCACCTTCCATATCGGTTGAAATTAGTATAGCACATTTTTCCTGCTTTTCAAAGAATGGTTTGCACGTTTTTCTGTGTAAAGCCAATTCCAAAAATCACATTTTTCCGATTTTTTCTGCTCTGTTTGTACCAGTCAAGAAAAGTAGACACGAAAAATATTATTTTTAGGTTTTCATTTTCAAAAGTGGACATGAGCCACATTTTTGCTGAGTATATTTTTTCAAAAGTAGACACCAGAGATATTTTCTCAAGATTTCTATTTCTAAAAGTGGACATATATCCAGCAAGCGCTGAAAAGTCTTGTGTTGGCAGGCGGTTGAGCGTCTGGCCGGTTTTGGCCGGCAACGCAGAAAGGAGACACAGCCCCGAATCATTTTTTGCGTTCTTCACGTTTTTGTACGAACTTGGGTTTCTCGCTCAATACGCGCTGTGAGAAGGTGTCTCTGTGCTCCAGTTCACCCCGATAAAAACGCTTGCAGTAGTTGTACGGTGTATCATAGCCAATGGCAAAACAGGGCCGCTGTCTATTATAGAAGTCAACATAGCGGTGCAGGACCTCTTTCACGGCATCTCTTGTACGGCACTCCTCCAACCGGAAATCAATGTAGAGTTCTTCTTTTATCCAGCCATTCAATGCCTCGTTGACAGGATTGTCGGTTGGTTTTCCTGCCCGTGACATGGATCGAACAATATTGCTATCTTGGATCAGTTCATTGTACGCCTTGGAGGAATACACGGAGCCCTGGTCAGTATGGATGATGGTTGGTTCCTCCTTGCCTCGCAGCAGCTCTATCACATCTGCAAGGCCGTCCAAATACTGCTCACGCCCACCTCTGCGCTCTGAGAGTTTCCAGGTAAGGATCTGCTTAGTAAACACATCGAAGTAAAGCGTCAGTTCGAGATAGAAGATCCACGGTTTCAGCACTGTTATATCGGACACAATAACCTGGCGAGGCCGATCTACAGTTTCCCATGTCGTGAAAATGAGATTCGGGTATAGATCCCTTACCTTCCGTGGCCTATAGTGAGGTTTGTGCTTTGTTTCTGACTGGATCCCAAGATACCGAAATGCCTTGTAGATATAGCTGTCACTGCATGACTGGCCGTAGTTTGCTCTCAGATAAGCAGCTACCCAACGGTAGCCATGGGAGGGATGGGCTTCATGGATCTCGCTCACCAGTGCAATGACCTCTTCTCGCTTCATATCCCGTCGGCTCTTGTCCCGTTTCTTCCACTTGTAGTACCCGGAACGGCTCACTCCCATAAGCTGACACAGATCTTGTACATCGTAGTCCCTGGAAAGCAGTTCTACGATTTCGAATTCTTCGGCTTTAAACGAATGTACTCCTGTTCCCCAGTATCCGTCGTCTGCACGGCATAGTTTTTTTAAGCCGTTCATTCTCTATCCGCAGTTTGAGTATCTCTCGCTTGTATGTTTCCTCTGTTCGGTCAATCCCTTCGGGCAGAACTTCTTTGAACTCCCTATCAGCTCGGACAAGGCCTTCCAGCCCGCCCTCATCATACTGCTTCATCCACTTTTGAAACGCTCCCACCGAGATGCTGTGTGTTTCGCAAAAGTCTCTCATCTTTAGCCGCGGATTGCTTTTATACTGCCGAATCAGGAATTCCTTTTCCAGAGGGTTCAGATGTTTTCCCATAAAGGCGCTCTCCCTTCTGGTAGAATACTCGCCTCTATGATATCCCACGGAAAGGCTTTTTTCTACCCTTCCGTGTCTACTTTTATGATAGCATCAGTTGGATTTTTAAGAAAAGAAGTAGAAAAGAGAGTGTTTTGAAGATCCTTATTTCGCCGGAGTTTGATTCCCCTCCGCTAGACGGATCGTTCTATTCTGGGAATCAAACTCCGGCGAAATCATGCGTACGGAACGGCTAAATCAATAGAAATCTATCTTTTTCGCTCTAATTTTCTCCTATTTTTCTTTCCCCACAGAAATATTCCTTTTTTGAACCGCAACGCATCAGAAATTCATTTCACAGAATCGTTCGAAACGAGGGAAACTGGGACAGTTTAGACTGTTTTGGCAGTGTAATTGGGTTGACATCCAATCGATCAAATTCCCTCCAAATACGCTTCATCCCCTTCGTGGATATCCTATACTCCCTTTGCAGTTGCTCCACAGCTGCTGTTAAGGATCTGCATCGGGAGGCCTTTTTGAGCAAAAACAGCATTTGTTCTTTCATTTTTCCTGAGAGATCTGCGGTCTCTATGAGTTTCTTCGCCTCGGGATACCTCCAATGGCTTCCGGTACATGGGAACAGTTTCTCTAGATATCGTTCGGGGATGGAATCTATCGCAGTGATCATCCGCCAAAGCACCTGATCGAAGGGCATATCTCTGGATAGTTTCATCACGCTCAAATACTCTTTCCTGCGCATGGCGAACTCAATGCGCAGGATTTGCTGTTTCTTTGGATGGACAGGCTGCTTGGTACGCTGGCTGATTTGGAACTGTTTATCGTACACCGTCAACATCATATCCCCACGTTTTAGCCGAAAGGAGTGCTTGTCCAGCAGGGGGTTTGAAAAGGTAATGACGGTGTCTTTTTTCTTCCTATTGCTTTGTTTGAACAGTCGGATCAGATCCGTTACCTCGGTTTCTTGGGGGAGATAGAGGTTCCATGTGAGATCTACCCGGCTTAAACTCAAATGCCGATGGTCCAGTTTCCAACAACGATGTTCCTGGGTGTTGGAAAACGTCTCATCCAGTAGGGAGACTACCTTCTGCAACACGCCGGGATACTCCTTTGGGTGGTACAACGCCTCTGGAATATATGACCCGGAGGTGAAGGTGCTGGGATTGATAATAATCCGAATGGCACTGGGGATCTGGAACTGTTGATAAATTTGCAGAATGATCCCGTCGGGTAATAGCCCATGCACCTCATAGGACCGTTTGAGGGGGGAGGGATGTTTTTCCCTTTGGCGAATCAGCTCTGGTGTTTTTTGCTTCTTGGCCATGTCATACAAATCTTCGATCATGGCATCAACCTCTGCATATGTGGCCTACCGGAAGGCCGGTTACTCCAAGAAATTCCGGGAGGAACATGAGGAAGATATTTTGCTCCATCAGGCGGCCAAAAACGCCTTTGACGAGATGGGCGTGAAGAAGCTGCCCAAGGTCAGGGAGCTGCAAGCCGAGTACGCCAAGCTGTTGGAGGAAAAGAAGAAAACCTACGCCGAGTACCGGCGTTCCCGTGAGGAGATGCGGGAGCTTTTGACGGCCAAGTCCAATGTGGACCGGCTGCTGCACATGGACGAGGAACAGAAAAAAGAACAAGAAAAAGACCACGGCCAGCGGTGAGCCGGTCATGGTCCTAAGCGTTCACAGAACGCGCAGCCACAGGATGAAATTCTGTGTTCAAAGGGGCTTGGGGGCGCTGCCCTCAACAAGCAGAGCGGAGGGGAAAATCACGGCAGGATTTTTCCCTCTGCGGGCCGAGTGTATTAACACCGGCATTGCTTGCCGCTTTCTTATTCGTAAATTTACAGCTTCGCGTACACCGACGAGCGGAACACCTGCCCGTCCGCCTCAAAGCGGGCGTCTCCCTGGTGGGCCTTTGCCACGGCCCGGATGGAGCTAAGGCCCACGCCGGGCACACCCGCCCGCTTGCTGGAGAGGAATTTCCCGTCCTCCTGCCGCGCCTGCCCGTCAAAGCTGTTGTCCATGGTGATGGTCAGGACGCCGTATTCCAGGGAGCTGTTCAGCCGGATGAATTTCCCGCCCCCGGCCATGCGGGCGCAGGCTTCCACCCCGTTTTCCAGCAGGTTTGCGAACACGACGCACAATGCGCGGTCATCCAGATTTTTGTTCTGCGTGGGGACTGTCAGCCGGGCGGTAAAGGCGATGCCCTCCTGCTGGCAGCGGGCGGCATAGTGGGACACCACTGCATTGACGGTGGGGTTTTCGCAGTAGTCCCGGACGGCGGTGGGGATGTCCCGGATCAGTTCAGAGATGTAAGCGGTCAGATTGGGGTTTTCGTCTCCGGCCATGGCCTGGATCAACCTCAGATGGTGGCGCAGGTCGTGGCGCATCTGCCGGGTCTGCTGGGCGGTCTCCATCAGGAGCAGACTGCGCTTTTCCTCCTCCTTCATTTGCATCTCCAGCAGTTCTCGTTCAAAGGCCAGCCGCTGTTCCAGGGCAATTTGCTTTTGCAGGCTGTCTATTGCCTGAAGCAGCACATAACAGATGACCAGTACGCAGGCCAGCAGTCCGCCCCTGTAAGCAAGAAACAACCAGCTTCCCGCGCTCTGCTCCGCCCAGGCGTTGGTGGAGAGAATGGTCAACGCCGAGAGGATGGCCGGAACCAGCCAGATGGTCTGCCAGATGTGCGGCGCACTGGTGTGGTATACCTGCCCGGACACCCGGCGAAAGCCTCGGAGCAGCGGCGGAAGGGTCAGCAGGTAGAGCGCTGCACAAAACAAGCTGCCCATCCATCCCTGGGGCGGAGCCTGACAGAACCGGACGGCCAGAAAGGCCGCGATTCCACGGATGACCAACAGATAGTCCACAATCAGCAGATAGGTAAACAGCAGCTTGAAAAAATCCAGCCGCAGGAAATACCAGTAGAGCAGGAAGTTCAACGCCGAGAACACGATTTCCATGCTGCGTATCTCCACACCGGATGTGATGCACCAAGCGGCAGCGCCCAGTTTGCACAGTACGCTGGCGCCCATCACCAGCAGCGCCGCCTTTCGCGAACGCCACTGGAAGTTCCAGAACAGGGCAAAGGGGATGATGTGGCTGGGCAGCGTGGTGCAGAAAATATAAAATAACTGCTCCATCATCCATCCCCCCTTGTGCGGGCAAACAGAAAGTCCTCCCAGGCCCGCTTGGCCTTAGTCCGGTTGGTGCGGCTGATGGGCACCATTTTCCCGTCCGCCATCTCATAGCACTGATATTCCTCGTTGATCCCCCGGACAAAGGCCAGGTTCACGCAGTAGCTTTTGTGGGGGCAGAAAAAGGGCTGTCCCTCCAGCTGGGGCAGTAGGTCGGACAGCTTGCCGTAGAGCTGGAGCGTGCCTCCGTCCCTGCGATACAGAAACACATGATGGGCCTTCTGCTCCAGATAGAAAAGCTCTGAAAGCGGGATTCTTTGCGTCTCGCCGCCTTGCCGGACGGTCAGCCGGGGAACACTGTCCCTTTGCAGCTTCACCAGATGCAGCAGGTCATTGATGTCTTTTTGGCGCACAGGCTTTTCCAGATATTTCAGCACCGACAGCCGGTAGCTCTCCAGGGTATGCTCGGTGCTGGTGGTGGTAAAGGCGATGGGGATGGCATCGTCCATCTCCCGGATTTTTTGCACCGCCTCCACGCCGGTCATGCCGTCCATATAAATATCCATCAGCAGCAGATCGAACCCGCCGGGGCGGAACGCTTCCAGCAGTTCCTCACTGCTGGCGAACTGGGCGCAAACGGTGGCGATGGGGGCCTGTTCCAGCAGGGCGAGCAGCGCTTTCCGCTCCTCCGGCAGATCGTCGCAGATGGCGAGGTTCAATGGTTCCATGCAACCCCTCCTTTGGGGATTTTCCTCTATTATATGGCCTATGCACAAAAAAGTCAATTTGTCAAGTACCAGTTTTGCCGCAGACTGCGACATCTCTCGTACTGGAAGCCAGTGCGGAATTCTTATAAAATAAACTTGACAGCAAACATCCGCCGCCGGAGAAAGGAGAACCCAAGGTCAAGGCATACTTTACCGCCTGCGAGCAGGCGTTCCCGGCACAGCGCGCCCAGTTGCGGCGGCTCGCTCTGGCATTGGGCCGGGGCGGCGTGGAGCGCATGGAGCAGCTGTGCGCCCTCCAGCGGGCCGGGCCGGAAAGGCTGCTGGAGCTTCGCTCCATCGGGGCCAAGAGCCTGCCGCTGATCGCGGCGGTCTGCGCCCGGTATGAAGAAAACAGAACAACATCGCAAGGGGGTACCCCTTGCGGCGGACAGATCTCTGTCCGCCGCAGGAATGCCCTCCTGCCCAAGCAAAAGGAGGAACCGTATGAAAAAACGAATTTTGAGTATCTTGACCGTCCTGGCCCTGTGCCTGGGGCTGCTGCCGACCACCGTATTTGCGGCGGACGGTGACAAGGCCATCATGCTGGGGACAAGCGGGATCTCGGGCTACGACAGCACGAATGGCTATGACTATATCTATTTTGGGAACTGGAAGGCGCTGGATGAATATACCACTACCGGCCCGATCAAATGGCGGGTGCTGGACGACCAGACCAACACAGGGGGAGCCGGCCTTTTCCTGCTCTCCGACGTGCTGTTTGGAGAAGGCAACTCAGCTGGCGGCGGTGTGTATTTTGATAATTCAAGCCCGTATAGCAGCGTATGGCAGGACAGCGACGCCCAGAAGTGGTGCCAAGACTTTTACGGCGAGAGTTTTTCCACAGGGGAACAGGGCGCAGTATTTGCAACCACAAAAACCGATGCGGAGTATAATGCATCCAGTGGAGACCTTCCCCTCCAATATGGAGTGTCTCAATTAGAGGAGGACAAGGTATTTTTCCTCTCGGCAGAAGAAGCGGAAAACAGCGCATACGGTTTTATCAATGATGACGCACGTAAGGCTTATTTTGGCAATGGCACCCGATACGGTGCGTGGTGGCTCCGCTCGCCGGTCAAGCAACAAGGTACGCCCAATGCGGGCACTATCCACCGCACATATGGTTATTTGTACGGCATGACCGTGTCCAAATTTGGCTACTCGGCTCGTCCCGCTTTTAATTTAAATCTGGACGATGTCCTCTTTACCTCTGCCGCGGTCGGCGGCAAATCCGCAAACGGCATGGAGAGCGGATTAACGGCGGTAGGCGCTTATGACGGCAGCGAGTGGAAGCTGACGCTGTTAGATGACAGCCGCGTTTTTGACGTAACTGAAACGGACATCAGCGGCGATCCCGGCGATACCATTACGCTGCATTACACCGGGGCGACCACCGGGGATAACGAGTATATCTCCGTCATCCTGGCGGCCGAAAGCAGTGTGCAGTATTACGGCAGGATTGCGAAGGCGACCACCGCAGAGGGGGAAATCAGCCTTACGATCCCCGACACGCTTGCAGAGGGAACCTATACCCTTAATGTATTCAACGAGCAGTGCAACGGCGATTATAAGACCGACTACGCCAGCGCCTTTGAAACGTTTACGCTTACCGTTGACATCACTGCCCCGACCTTGAGCGCTGGCAGCGCGACCCGCGACAGCGAAACCACCGCCACCGTGAAGTTTACCAGTGACGAGGCGGGCACCTATTACTATGTAGTCGCGGAAAGCGGCGCGGAGACCCCGGACATCGACACCACCGGGACGGGAACTGCCTGCGTCAGCGGCGAGAATACCATTTCCCTGAACAGCCTTGCGGGCGCAGCCGCAAAGGATATTTATATCGTCGCAAAAGACGCGGCGGGGAATGTCAGCGATACGCTGAAAATTGAGATATCCGAGTTCATACCGACCTATACCATTTCCGCAGAGCCAACGCAGCTAAACTTTGAAAGCAAAACGGTAGGTTATACGGAAGCCCCCGCCGCGCAGACCGTGACCATCACCAACACCGGAAACCAGACGGTAACGGTTACGCTGCCCACCAGCACAAATTACACCATCACGGCGGGAACGGGCTTTGCGAATGGCACCGCCACCCTTGCCCCGAATGGTACGGCAGAGTTCACCGTCCGGCCTGTTACCGGGCTTGACGCGGACAGTCATTCCGAAACCCTCACTATTTCCAGCAATCACACCACCAGCGCGGAAGTCAGCCTTGCCTTTACCGTAGAGCCCAAATCCCTGGTAGACGCACAGGTGAATGTCACCGGCGACTACACCTACGACGGCAATGAGAAAAAGCCCAGCGGCAGCGCCGTCACCGTCACCCTGAACGATGAAACGCTGACCGAGAGCACCGACTACGAACTCACCTATTCCAACAATGTCAATGCGGGAACGGCCACCGTCCAGGTCACCGGCAAGGGCAATTACACCGGCACCGCCACGGGCAGCTTCACCATTGCCAAGGCCAACCCCAATGTTGAGGTGCCCAACAACCTCACCGCCACCTACGGGGATACCCTGGCCAATGTGGCCTTGCCTGATGGCTGGTCCTGGGATGACCCCGGTACCACTCCCGTGGGCAATGTGGGCAATAACACCTTTTCCGCCACCTATACGCCAGAGGACACCGGCAATTACAACATGCTGCAACAAAGCCTGACGATCTCCGTCCGCTCCTCCGGCAGCTCCGGCGGCTCCAGCACCACCACCGAGACCACCAAAAATCCCGATGGCTCCACCACCATAACGGTGACCAACAAGGTCACCGGCACCGTTACCGAGACCACCAAGTTCCCCGACGGCTCCAAGGAGGTGGTGGAGACCACCAAGGACGGCACCGTGACGACGACCACCACTGATACGGCGGGCAACAAGACCCAGGTGGTGGAGAACACCGACGGCTCCAGCCAGACCACCGTCACCAACAAGGACGGCTCCGGCTCCGTCACTGTGGTGGACGAAAACGGCAATGTGGTCAGCTCGGCCACCCTGTCCCAGTCCGCCGTGGAAGCCGCCCAGGAGAAGGGCGAGGCCGTCACCCTGCCCATGCCGGAGGTGCCTATCACCACCGACCGGGAGACCGCCCCCACCGTCACCGTGTACCTGCCCAGCGGCACCACCGCCAAGGTGGAAATCCCCGTGGCGGATGTTACCCCCGGCACCGTGGCGATCCTCGTCAATGACGACGGCACCGAGGAGGTCATCAAGACCTCCCTTACCACCGAAAACGGTGTGGCCGTGACCCTCTCCGACGGAGATACCGTCAAGGTCGTGGACAACAGCAAGACCTTTGATGATGTGGCCGACAACTACTGGGGCGCGGAGGCCGTGGACTTTGCCGTCAGCCGGGAACTGTTCGCGGGCACCAGCGCTACCACCTTCGCCCCCGACACGGCCATGACCCGCGCCATGATCGTCACCGTCCTGGCCCGCTTTGAGGGCGTGGACACCACCACCGGCAGCACCTGGTATGAGGCCGGACAGCAGTGGGCCATGGAGAACGGTGTCTCTGACGGTACCAACATGGATGCTTCTCTCACCCGTGAGCAGCTGGCCACCATGCTCTACCGCTACGCCCAGAGCAAGGGCTATGACACCACCCAAGGCGGCATGGCCATCCGGGAGTATGCCGACTTCGAGCAGATTTCCGACTACGCCGTGGAGGCCATGACCTGGGCCGTCAACACCGGCCTCATCTCCGGCACCAGTACCACCACCCTCAGTCCTCAGGGGTTGGCTACCAGAGCACAGGTGGCAACCATCCTGATGCGGTTTATTGAAGGAATGGCATAATCCAGGAGGCAGACATACGGCCCGATCATTCCATAAAAGACAGGGGAATATAAATGATTGATTGTCCCTTTTGTCCCATCGGCGGCTAAACCGCCGCCCAATCCAATACCACCACCTGCTGAAATGGCGCAGACAACCGGTCGGTTGTCTGCGCCTCTTCTTTTTTCGACGATATTCTCCGGCATTTGCTATCAGGTTTTAGGAATGTCGGAGAATACCGTCGATTCTTTTTTGCACATTTTCAAATAAGTGACCGAAAATCCACTAATTTTGAAAAAATAAGCACTTTTCACAAAAAGAATTGTGTGTTTTGCCCCGGATGCCGCTCGCCGCCTTCAAGCATTTGAAAATCAATTTTTTCAACGCTTGGAGGTAACGGTTATGAGCAAAAATCAGGAAGAAAGGGTAAATTATTATCTTTACATAGATGGACAGGCTGTGCCGGTCAGCGAACAGGTTTACCGTGCCTATCAGCACTATGAGCGGAAGGAGGAATACTTTTCCTACGATCTGAAAACGGAAAAGTTTCAGAAAGAAACCGCAACCTTTTTGCCCAGCAGAGAGGATTCCTATGAACGGCTGTTGGAAAAGGACAGGCAGTTTGCTGCCTCTGGTGTGTCCGTGGAGGAACAGGCCGTCTCGTCTGTTTGGCTGGAGGAATTGTTGCAATGTCTGTCGGCAGGTGAGAGAGTCATTCTCCACAAACTTTATTTCGAGGACAAGTCAGAACGGAATGTCAGCATAGAGCTTGGAATTTCCAAAACAGCTCTGCACCATCGCAAAGTCAAGCTGCTCCAAAAGTTAAAAAATTTTTTGGAAAACATGGGGAAATCATAGACCAAAACTACTCTCCCAACGGGGAAGTAAGTGAGGGGGTCTGTTCCCTCGTGCAGCTTGACAACTGAATAGACGGCATTTCCGGTACATACCCCATGTATGAGCGAATCAGGCGCGCCGCGAAGATGGACAGCCCCAGGAGGTGATGAACAGGACTGTTCTGAGCGATCTACGCCAGCCTGAACCCCGAAAGCGGCACTTCGGGGCGCGGTGACTACATGGGGGCTTAAAGATACTTCCTCACGGCCCCCTAAAGACTTGGGGGGAACCCTGCGGCGCACGAGCAGCCTGAGCAGCACAGGCAAACCGACGCTGTGGAGTTATGACATCTGTGCCAACAGAGACCAGGATACAGATAATGTCCCCATCGTCAGGGGTGCGTGGCAAATGTGGCGAGCAAAAACCAAACGATCATACGGCAGCCGCGCCGATTGTCAGGTTGGCATACACCTTCAAATTTATCGGTGCGGCTGCTGATCTTTAATATGAATTGAGACAAACTGTTTCCTCATATCTTATGAAGAAACAGTTTTTTTGACTGGAGGTGCGTCAATTTGAATCAGCAGATTTCCCCTACGACCTCCTACAAAGAGGTGAAAATCGGGAAAACCATTTACCGTGTGACCAGCTTTTTTTCTGGCGAAAAGGAGCTGGGAAAGACCCTGGAGCAGCTGGCTATCCGGCGTGCTGGTCAATAAGGATGGTGAGCTGCTGGATCAGCCCACCAGCGGCCTGCCCGAGCCTGGGTATCATATTGAACTGCCCGACGCTGTGAACACATGGCTAGAGAAGCAGGGTATCGACACGACCAGCGCAGAAGACTTGTCTCCTCTTCTGCACTTTGCCTACGACCAGGATGCGCAACAGCGTGAGTGGACCATGACCTATATGGGGGTCTACGACGAAAACGCCGAAGGAAAGGCAACGCAGTACGTCTACTCCCTGAACCCGGCCAAGGACAACGAAGGCAATGAGATTCCTGTCCGCATCATGTACCTGGATCCCGCTACCCAGGATCCGATTCAGGACGACCAGATCGGTATGACCGCTGACACCGTTTCTGCCACCTACACCATCGCCATCAACCCCGGCGAGCTGGAGCAGAATAAGATTCAGGCTGTGTTCACCGTAACAGATAAGGCCGGAACTACGCACTCTATCACCTGCAACGTCGAGGTCGGCACCGGCGACCTCACAGTCAAGAGCGTGGCAGATCTCGACAATGTTACCACCAACCCCATTGAAGCCAGCGGCAATGACGTTGCCGACGGCACTCTTACCGCTGTGGATAACAACAGCGTAGACTACTACGTCAACGACAGCCAGGTAACCGTGGACCCCGGCCGCGTTGGCCTGCTGGTGGACAGAGTGTCCAACGACCAGAACTTCAATGAGCAGATGGAATCCAACGCCATCAGCCAAGTCTCTGGTGTCGCTGATCCCCAAGCCCAGTCCTTCTATCTGGACCTGGTGGACACCGACAACGGCAACGCCGTGGTCACCATGGGCGACGATGACAATCTGACCATCTACTGGCCCATGCCCGAAGACGCCGATCCCAACGGACAGTTCCATGTGGTACACTATACTGGTATGGATCGTACCACTACAACGGATGCCGGTAACCTGGGCGACACGGAGATCCTCCAGGTAGGGAAAGATGGCGACCACCTGACCTTCACCACCGACAGCTTCTCCCCCTTCGTGCTGGTGTACGAGAAGGACAAAGGCTCCAACCCGCCGGTGGTGGACCCTGACCCGGATCCCGACGATCCTACTCCTCCCCCTGTGGATCCCGGTGACAAGCCCGAGCTGAACACCGAGGACCATTACGCCTACATCGTGGGCTATCCCGACGGAACCGTCCGGCCTGAGGGCGACATCACCCGGGCCGAGGTGGCCACCATCTTCTTCCGCCTCCTCACCGACGAGAGCCGGGATGAATTCTGGAGCCAGACCAACCCCTACAGCGACGTGAGCGAGGATGACTGGTACAACAACGCCGTCTCTACCCTCACCAACGCCGGCATCATCGACGGCTATGAGGACGGCACCTTCAAGCCCAACGGGAACATTACGAGAGCGGAGTTTGCCACCATCGCCGTGCGCTTCTTCGAGGCCACCTACGAGGGCGAAAACCTCTTCCCGGACATTGACGGCCATTGGGCCCAGGATTACATCAACGAGGCGGCCAACGCCGGCATCGTGGATGGCTATCCCGACGGCACCTTCGGTCCCCAAAAGCTCATCACCCGGGCCGAGGCCATGACCATGGTCAACCGCACCATCGACCGGCACCCCCACGAGGACCACCTGCTGGACGACATGATCGTTTGGCCCGACAACCCGGAGACCGCCTGGTACTATGAACAGGTCCAGGAGGCCACCAACTCCCACGAGTACACCATGAACACCGACGACGAACAGAATCCTTACGAGATCTGGACCGAACTGCTCCCTGTCCGTGACTGGGCGCAGCTGGAGAAGGAGTGGTCGGACGCCCACTCCGGCCAGTCCGGCGGGGACGTGGTGTAACCACACGTTGGAACAAAATCGTTCCACCCTTGGACGCAGCAGCGGCGAGGCGTTTGGCCTCGCCGCTGCTTCCTATCTGGCCTTGTCAGGGCAACAAAAGACAGCGCTGCGATATGGCCGTTTCGCGGATTTTTCGGGGGTCACCAAGGGGAGGCGAGAGGCAGGCCTTTGCCCTCCTGATCGTGCTTGCCTGTTTGAGAGAGGGAGCCTTCCGCGGCGTGCTCCAAAAGCGGGAAAATCCTAGAAAAACAGTTGCAATCCCCCGCAAGAACCAGTACAATGGAAGTAGCAACCAACGGGCCTCAGGCCCGATTTCCGAAACGAGGAAAGGAGCGAGGACCATGAAAAAACGCTGTCTTGCCCTGCTGCTCACCCTGGTTCTTTGCATCGGCATGGCCATTCCCGCCGGGGCGTCGCAGTTCCAGGACGTGCCCGACGGCCACTGGGCCAGCGACGCTGTGGACTATGTGGTGGAGAAAGGGCTCTTCAACGGCACCAGTGCCACCACCTTCTCCCCCGACAGCGGCATGACCCGGGCCATGCTCACCGTGGTCCTGTACCGCTACGCGGGCTCCCCCGCCGTCACCGGCACGGTGGCCAGCGAGACCCCCTTCCAGGACATCCCCGAAGGGGCGTACTATGGGGACGCTGTGGTGTGGGCCTACCAGAACGACATCTTCCCCGATTGGATCGTCTCCCAGGACGGGGGGGACCATAACCGCACCACCTTTGCCCCCGACAGCCCCACCCCCCGGATGGACTTTGCCCAGATGCTCTACCAGTTCTCCCTCTACCTCACCGGGGAAGCCCCGGCAGAGGCCGGGGAGGAACTCCCCTTTGTGGACGTGACCCAGGAGGCCCTCTACCAGGTCCTGGCGGCGGCCTACCCCTACTACCTCAGCGACGAGGCGGACGTGGCGCAGATCCAGGTGGCCGTCTCCTGGGCCTATACCCAGGGGATCATGAACGGCACCTCGGAGACCACCCTCTCCCCGGACCGGACCATCAGCCGGGCCCAGGTGGCGGTGATGCTCATGCGCTTTGACGGGGCCTATGGCAGCGCCCTGTTCCAGCTGGAGGTCCTCCAGCTGGTGAACCAGGCCCGGGCCGACCAGGGGCTGGCTCCCCTCACCGCCGGCCCGGCCCTCACGGCGGCCGCCCAGACCCGGGCGGAGGAGCTCACAACCCTCTACTCCCACACCCGGCCGGACGGGAGCAGCTGCTTCACCGCGTTGACCGAGGCCGGCGTGGCCTATGGCGCGGCGGGGGAGAACATCGCCGCCGGTTACCCCACCCCCGCGGAGGTGGTGGCGGGCTGGATGGCCTCCGACGGCCACCGGGCCAACATTCTCAGCGAGGACTTTACCCAGATGGGCCTGGGCTATGCCCCGGCGGAGGACGGGTTTGGCCACTACTGGGCCCAGCTCTTCGTGGGCTGAACAACCAAACAGCGGGAAAGGACCCGGGATCGTCCGATCCCGGGCCCTTTTTTTGTGGGCGGAGGTTTGGAATGGTGTAATTTTGCAGACAAACGGAACAGTTTTGACATTTTGGAAAAAACCCTTGCAAACCGGGCGGGTTTGCAGTATGATGAACTTACACATCCACAAAAGTTCCGCGTTTGGAAACGTACACCTTTTTATAATAGCGGAGGTGGTTCTATCGAGAGCCGGACACCTTACCCCAGCGAAAAAAATCCATAAAAGGAGGAAAACACACGTGAAAAAGAAAATTTTGGCCGTATTTCTGTCGCTGTGCATGGCAATGAGTTTGTTGCCGGTTACGGCGTTGGCGACGGATGCGGCGGACGAGAAAACGCCTAGCACGCAGGCGGCGACGAAGTTGCCGGAGGCTGTGAATGGCGTGACCATTCTGAACAGCACCGTCGGCAGCACGACCGGCAACGGTATCACCATCATCGGCAGCACCGTAGGCGACACCCCCACTACCGAGCTCGGAGGTAAGGTAGCCCTGGTGAATGGCAAGGGCTATGCGACCCTCCAGGCCGCGGTGGACGCTGTGACCACTGACGAAGAAACCACCGTCACTTTGCTGTGTGGTGCCAGCGGTAACGGTGTACAAGTTCCGTCCGGGCGCAACATCATCTTTGATTTGGGCGGCTTCACTTATACCATAGCCGGTGATACCGTCGGTTCCTCCGGCACGGAAACCAACGGCTTCCAGCTTCTGAGAGATTCGAACATTACCTTCAAGAATGGTACCATAACTTCTACAAAGGCTAAGATCCTGATCCAGAACTATTCCAACCTGACCCTGGACGGTGTGACGCTGAACGGCGCACAGCTGGAGGGCAGCGCCCCCTATACCCTGTCCAACAACTTCGGCGATACGGTGATCAAAGACAGCACGATCATTGCAGGAGAAGGCGGCTATGCGTTTGACGTCTATTACTGGCCCTCTAACGGTTACACCGACGGCGTCTCCGTTACCGTGGAGGGCAACAGCGTGATCGATGGTGATGTCCAGTATGGCAGCGATGACTCCAAAACCGATGAAGTTGCCAAGAAAGCGACTTTGGCTATCACCAGTGGTACCTTTACCGGCACCTTTAGCACATACGGTTTGAACGCAAGTAAAGAGACGGGCATCAACATCACCGGCGGCACCTTCTCCAAAGATGTGAGCGATTATGTCCAGCCCGGCATGAAGTTGGAGAACGGCACTGTCGTCATCAACGCCGACACCGCCGTGGCGCAGATCGGCAGCGTGGGCTATACCACCCTGGCCGCCGCCGTTGCCGCCGCCGAGGACGGCGACACCATCACGATGCTGAAGGAATATGACGCCACCAGCACTATTACCTTCAATGCCGACAAGGACGTCACCCTGGATCTGGGCGGGTTTGAGCTCACCCTCTCCCGGTTCGACCTGGTGCAGGGCCGGCTCACGGTAAAGAACGGCAGCGTGGACTGCGACGGTCAGGCCTTTAACGTCTACGCCGGGCCTACTGCGACGGACGAGCTTTACACCAAGCTGGTCATTGAAGATGACGTCACCATCAATGCCGACTACGGCATCTGCCTGTTCCCCGCGTCGAACAGCAAGGCCGGCTACAGCTCCGCCATCGAGGTCTACGGCGAGATCGAGCGCGGCGGCATCTTCGTCAGCGGCAACCTGGGCAACGATACCTCCACCGCTGGGAATATGGTGAGCAGCAATAAGATTCCCACCGTCACCATCTATGATAGCGCTGAGGTGAACAACGGCACCGAGGGCCAGGGCATCGCCATGAACGGCCTTGCCAACGTCACCGTAAACGGCGGCACCGTCAGCGGCAGCGAAGCCATCGGCGTCAAACGGGGCACTCTGACGGTAAACGGCGGCACCTTCCTCTCCAATGGTAAGTATGTAAATCCCGTTGAGGCCAACAACAACGGCACAGAGGACACCGGCGCCACCATCTCCATTACCAGCACCTATAACTATGCCGGAACGATTAACGTGAACCTCAACGGCGGCACCTTTACCAGTACGAACGCCCCCGCCGTGTATCAGGGTCACTCCAAGAGCGGCGAGACGACCAAGCCCTATACACAGGGTGTGACCCTGAACATCCAGGGCGGCACCTTTACCTCTCCTGCTAACGTGGCCACTGTCTATGTGGCGGATAAAGCAGATGGAGACGCAGAGAGTTACACCAAACAGGTCATCTCCGGCGGCTCCTTCAAAGAATCCGTGGCACAGTATGTTACGAGTGACCTGAAGTATGAGGCCAACGCCAACGGCACTTATACTTACCATGAAACCCTGGACGAGGCTCTGGACGTCAGCAACAATGTTAGCTCTGTGGAGGCAGCAAAACCTGGTGCAACGGTTGTCACTGTTACCGTTAAAAACGGAAACGATGTTGATACGATTAAGCTGACTTCTGGTACAGAGTATTCGCTTCTCGACTACCCCGACCAGGGCTACAACCACTTCGTGGGCTGGACCGACCAGGCTGGCAAGCACTATGATGGCGGCGATACGGTGACCATCACCGCCAACACCACCTTCACCGCCGTCTGGTCCTACATCCCCCCCGCCAACCCCAACTACAAAATCACCATCGGTGCCATGGAGAACGGCACCGTCACCGCCGACCCCGCCGCCGCCAAGGCCGGCGCTGAGGTCACCCTGACCGCCACCCCCGACGAGGGCTACGCCCTGGGCAGCCTCACCGTCACCGACCGCTTCGGTGACGCCGTGAAGGTGACGGAAAACGCCGACGGCACCTACACCTTCACCATGCCCAACGGCCAGGTGACCGTGAACGCCACCTTCGTGGAGACCGAAGAGCCCGCCCCCACCATGCCTTTCACCGACGTGAAGGAAGGGGATTGGTTCTACGAGGAAGTGCTGTATGCCTACGAGAACGGCCTCATGAACGGCGTGGGTGACAACCGCTTCGCCCCCAACAGCGCCACCACCCGTGGCATGCTGGTGACCATTCTGTATCGTCTCGAGGGCGAGCCCGCCGTCACCGGCGAGGCTGACTTTGACGACGTGGGCGACACCTGGTACACCGACGCCGTCATCTGGGCCGCCGCCAACGACATCGTCAACGGCATCGGCGACAACCAGTTCGGCCCCGAGAACACCCTCACTCGCGAGCAGCTGGTGACCATGCTGTACCGTTACGCCCAGAACAAGGGTTATGACGTGACGGCCTCCGCCGATCTCTCCGGCTACCCCGACGCCGGCCAGATCCAGTCCTGGGCCCAGGAGGCCATGACCTGGGCCGTGGCCGAGGGCATCGTGGAGGGCATGGACGGGAACCTGAACCCCGCCGGCTCCGCCACCCGTGCCCAGATCGCCACCATCCTCATGCGCTTCTGCGAGGGCGTGGCCAAGTAAGTTTCATCCCCCCAGCGTAGAAAGGAGAGCGCCAGTTGGCGCTCTCCTTTTCTTCCTCGTTGACGGTTTTCCCGAAACCACATATAATGGAAGCAGGAAAGCCAAAGGAGGATGCGGTATGATCCGACTGGAATGTGACTACGCCGAGGGGGCCCACGAGCGGGTCCTCCGCCGGCTCTTTGAGACCAACCTAGAACAGACCCCCGGCTACGGGGAGGACGCATACTGCGCCCAGGCCCGGGCCAGGATCCGGGCCCTGTGTGAGAACGAGGCCCTGGACGTCCACTTTCTCGTGGGGGGCACCCAGACCAACGCCACGGTGATCGCCGCCGCCCTGCGCCCCCACCAGGGGGTCATCGCCGCCGCCAGCGGCCACATCAACGTCCACGAGACCGGGGCCATCGAGGCCACCGGCCACAAGGTCCTGGCGGTGCCCAGCGCCGACGGGAAGCTCACCGCCCTGGACGTCCGCCGGGTGTGGGAGGCCCATTGGCAGGACGAGACCCGGGAGCACATGGTCCAGCCGGGGATGGTCTACCTCTCCCAGCCCACGGAGAACGGCACCCTCTACTCCCTGGCGGAGCTGGACGACCTCTGGCAGACCTGCCAGGACTGCGGCCTCTTCCTCTATGTGGACGGGGCCCGGCTGGGCTACGGCCTCATGAGCCCCGCCTGCGACATGACCCTC
>OGXS01001109.1_pt1 | contig 19842 bp, 17 predicted proteins | sample 1576371 | NCBI WGS metagenome assembly OGXS01 (sample SAMEA3541475, study PRJEB24748) | human gut metagenome | biome: human gut; feature: human-associated habitat; material: faeces | place: China | collected 2012
GAGCGCAGCATGCTCGTTCTTCTCGGCGGGACGTCGGAGGAGCTCGAGGACGCGTTCCAGGCGGCGGTCCGCGCGCACGCCCGCCCGTGAGAAAAGGGGCCGGGCCCGAAGGCCCGACCCCCGCTGACGCGCGATGTGCGCGATGGCCTAGAAGTCAACGTCCACGTCGTTGTACACGCACTCGAGGAGCTTCTCCATCTCCTCGGGCGTGGGCTGGCGCGGGTTGGAGCCGGTGCAGGCGTCGCCGATGGCGTCGACGGCGATGCGGGACTTCTTCTCCTCGAACTCGGCGTAGTCGATGATCGACTCGTCGGCCTTGACGCCGCCCTTGCCGTAGTTCTTGATGCCCTGCGGGATGTCGATCTTGTCGTTAAGATCGCGAATCATCTGCACGAGCGCGGCCACGAGCTCGTCCTCGGTGTTGCCCTCGAGGTGGAAGACCTCCTTGGCGATGTAGGCGTAGCGGCTCTTAGCACGGGCATCCTTGCTGTTGAACTGGATGACCTTGCCGAGGTACATGGCGTTGGCGCAACCATGGATGATGTGGTCGCCGGTGAAGGCGGCACCGGTCTTGTGCGCCATGGAGTGCACGATGCCGAGCAGGCCCGAGGAGAAGGCGATGCCGGCGATGCACTGGGCGTCGTGCATGTGCTGACGGGCCTCCTTGTCGCCCTGGTAGGACTTGGGCAGCCACTCGACGATCTCGCGCATGGCATACAGGGCGTTGGCGTCGGTGTAGGCGGAACCGGCGGTAGAGACGTAGGCCTCGATTGAGTGGGTGAGGGCGTCCATACCGGTGTGCGCGCAAAGCTTGGCGGGCATGGTGTAGGTGAGCTCGGGGTCCACGATGGCCACGTCGGGCGTGATCTCGAAGTCGGCGATCGGGAACTTGATGCCCTTGGAGTAGTCGGTGATGATCGAGAAGGCCGTGACCTCGGTAGCGGTACCGGAGGTAGAGGAGATGGCGCAGAAGTGGGCCTTGGTGCGGAGCTTCGGGAGGCCGAAGACCTTGCACATATCCTCAAAGGTGGTCTCGGGGTACTCGTACTTGATCCACATGGCCTTCGCGGCGTCGATGGGCGAGCCGCCGCCGAGGGCGATGATCCAGTCGGGCTGGAACTCGGACATCACGGCAGCGCCGTTCATCACGGTCTCGACGGACGGGTCGGACTCGACGCCCTCGATCAGCTTGACCTCGAAGCCGGCCTCCTTGAGGTCCGCCTCGACATCCTGCAGGAAGCCGCCGCGGCGCATGGAGCCGCCACCCGTGACGATGACGGCGCGCTCACCCTTGAGGTTCTTGACCTCGTGGCGGGCGCCCTCACCAAAGTACAGGTCGCGCGGGTTGGTAAAACGTCCCATATGTGCCTCCAAACACAAGCCTCTCTCGGCTTGATTACTCACGAGACCGCTCATTCGGCCCCGTTAGGACCACCATAGACCGGGCGCAATCTCCCCGGAAACCTGCGGCTCGCACAGCTCGGAACCGCCCCGGGCTTCTCGCTCATCCCTGTCACCAACGGACATTTTACCGCGCGGAAACATTTTGTATTCAGTCGACTGCATAAAAGAGGGGTTCTTTAGCCTCGCGGGAAATGCGAGGGGGCGAAATTGGTCACACGCGGAGCACGGTGCTGGATGCGCCCGTGACACAGCGCGCGCGAAACACGCTCTCGGGCGGGGATGGGACGCCATCCGCATTACCGGGCGAGATACGGACGCTCGCACCGTTGTCGGGCGAAATCTGGACGCCGCGTGCATTCTCGGGCGAGATGCGAACGCTCGCACCGTTATCGGGCGGAATCTGGACGCCGCCCGCATTGTCGGGCGGGATTCGGACGCTCGGAGGGCGCTGAGCGTCCATAAGTCGCCCGAAAAACGCCCGCAATGTCCGAATCTCGCCCGAGAACGCGGGCACTGCCCCAAAGCCCTCACACAAACGCGCACGCAAGCACACGCGTGGCAGAACATACCCGTACGTGCTATCCTATTCCATTCACCATACGAAGCACCGAGATACGTCGGTGCGCGGAGAGCAGCCATAGCGCACGCGGTGATGCGCTCAGACAGCGCGGAGGGAGGCCCATGGCGTACGACCCCATACAAGAAGATTGCCTGCGTCTGATCCTCGGCGCGATGCAGCGCGAGCGCATCTACCCCATCGAGAACGCGCCGTTCATCGAATCGTGCCTGCAGAAGTACAACCGCGACCCGGCGAGCCTCGTTACCACCGATCGCGATAGGTCATTCCACCTGGTCACCCTTGCTACCGAGACTATCGACTACCGCCTGCCCTTCGCCCAAGACGACGAGACCGCCGACCGCGAAGCGGCAGAAGCCGAGGCGCAGCTACGCGAGGCATGCGAGCTCGACCCCGGTAACTGGGACGCCAAGCGCATGCTCGCGGCGGTGGAAGCCGAAACGAACGACGCCTATGTTGGCTACCTCATCGACCACCGGGCTGAGGTAGAGGCGGACCTCGAGCAGATGGCCTCCTCCGCCCACGATGTCTATGCGCGGGAGTTCGCGAACGGGTTTGGCAAGCGGCCCTATGTGCGCTGGCTTGCCGCCATCGCCGCACGCGCGCTCGTGGCCGGGCAATACCGCCTCGCGCTCGACGCCGCGGAAGACTGCCTCGCTTTCGCGCCGGACGATCCCGCCGATGTGCGCCTGACTGCGGTGCTTGCCATGGCAAAACTTGAATGTACCCGCGATGACCTGCGGCGCTTTCGTCAGAAGCACGCCGCGGCGTACCGCTCGCCCGCACCCGCCCGCCGCCGGCACCATCTCGCCGAAAAGACCTCCGACGCATGGGAACTTCTTGCCGAGCTCGCCATCGCCTACCACGAGCTCGACTTCGCGGGCGCAACCCGGGCACTGCGCTCGATACTCCAGACCTACCCGCACGCAGCCGAGGCGCTTTACTTCCAAGCCGAGTTCCCCGACGGTGTCTTCGGGCGCGTTAACGTGATGCCCGGAAGCGAGGATGAGCTCGTACTCGCCATAAGCGAAGCGACGCCACTCCTGCAAGAGGGGCTCGGCGCGCCCGACAACGCCGGGCTCGCGGTGTGGATCGCCACGCACGAGCTCGTTGAGGGGGACCTTCAGGAGTCCGCGAAGCGCCAGCGCGCTCCACACGGCGCGCGGGGCGTGGGCGGCGGAGGCGAGAACTGATGGAAGCGCGGACCTACGTCTCGGCATACCTGGAGCGCATGTATCTGTCGGCGCACCCAGAGCTTACGGCGGCGGCGCGCGAGCTCGTGCACAAAGACATCCCGCAGCGTATGGAGAAATACGCCAACAGCGCCCATGAGCAGGCTCTCGTTGCCTACGCCCATACCCACGAGCACCTCATGCAGCGGCTCCGCGCCATCGAAGACGTTCCGGACGACGAAGAGTTCGACCGCAAGCGCGCCCAGCTCTTCGACGAGACGCGACTCGCCCTGTTCAAGATCGCCGAGACCGACCGCATGTGCATCGACGCGAACCTCGTGGGGCTCTTGCTCTCGAACATCAGCATCGACGCCTGCCTCGGCGAGCTCATGAAGCTCGAGCACCGCGTGCACGAGCAGCTCGTGAGCAACGTAGCGGGGTTCTCCGACAACGCACCTCATTTTTGGGATGAACGGTTCGTGGCGGAGCGCACGCTCGAAGGCGCAGACCCAATCACCACGACAGCCGTCTTGACCGTCGAGGAACCGACGCTCGTCGGTTGGCTCCACACGCTCGAGGCGCTCGCCCAGATGTGCCTCGCGAGCGCGCGCTACCGGGCGGCCGAGCGCTATGCGCGCCTGGTGCTCCGGGCCTCGGGGTACCCGAGCCATGCCGAGGGCACGGTGTTCCTGGCGCTCGCGCGCTTGGAAGATGAAGAGGGCTTTTTCGCCTTCGCCCATGAACTCGAGGCGGAACGGGGCGAGAGTGCCGCCGCGGTGCTCGACGATTCGCCGTGGTTCCTGCTTGCCCGCACGCTCCTGCTCTACAAGCTCGGTCGCCGCAAGCCCGCGCGCAGAGCGCTCCGCGATTTTGCCGCGCGATGCGAAGGGGGAGCGTTCTTCCTGCTCAACCCCACCTACATGGCGCCGTACCTGCCCGTGCGACCGCAACCGCGCGAAGCGTGGGACCTCTCTCACCAAGCGGCATGGGACGCCGACGGCATCATCGTCGACACACCCGACTTCATTCCCTGGGCGGAGTCCGTTGACGGCGTCTACGACGAATCCGAGCGCTTCGCCAACCGCAACGGGTTCTAGCAGGTGCTTTCTGCAGCGAGTTCGCCGCACGCCCGCCGTTCGCCCGGTCCCCTTCATTTGGCCTGAAGCGCGAAGACCTCCATCGCGTTCCGGCACCTGCCCAAGCAGCTCTTCACTCTAGGCACCTCTACGCTGCCACTCCCTGCTTGAAACTTTTCGATCGCAAGGCAAAAGCGAATTAAAAACTGATGCGCATGGCATGGACGGACGCTACGGTGCAAACGAGTGCCACGGCAGACCGCAGGCAGACGAAACGCGTTCAACGTGACGCCAGGCCAGCCTCTCATATAAACTTTCATGCCGAATTACGCAATAAGAAAGAGATTTCAGTCTCTTACTGCGTACTTCGGCATGAAAGTTTATTGAAAAGCGGCAGCGGACCGGCATCGAAAAATGGCAACAAGCATGTCAAGTGGAGGCAGCCCCCATTCGACAGTTTTGGCATTGCGCGCGAGCGGGAAGGGCCGTATACTGGCGCCGTTGACCGAGTAGGGCATGAGGCCCTGCAGCGCGTGTGGCGACGCCATCGGTCCGGCGAGGAGGAACGAGGTACCGTGCGCATCTGCTAGACATGTTCAAGGTTATTCATTTGGCACTCGTAGCCGGCAGCCGTGCCGTGGCTCCGCAACCTGCGGCAGCACTACGGCTCCGCAACCAGCGGCCGTACCGTGGCTCCACAACCCGCGGACACATCGGCTCGCCAGGAGTCCCATGGCACCGAGCACGACGCCCCACCAGGAAGACATGCCTATGCAGATTACCCTTTCGAGCGTGCGCTACACCTATCCTGGCGCCACGGAACCCATCCTGAACAACGTAAATGTCACCTTTCCACAAGGCTGGAGCGGCCTTCTAGGCGACAACGGCTGCGGCAAGACCACGCTCGCACGCATTGCGGTTGGCGCTCTCAAGCCTGACTCCGGCAGTGTGACGGGAGGCCTTTTCTGCGTGCTCTGCCCCCAAGAAACGGATACCCCACCCGATGCGCTCGCAGACTTTGCCCTCGACTATGGACGCGAAGCGCGGCGGTTGCGAGAAATCTTTCATCTGGACGACGAAATGCCCTGGCGCTTCGACGAGCTCTCGCATGGCGAGCGCAAAAAGCTGCAGGTCGCCGTTGCGCTTTGGCAGCGACCCGACGCGCTCGTGCTCGACGAACCGACCAACCATATCGATCACGAAGCCCGCGAGGAGCTTGCCCAAGCGCTCCGCGGCTTCACCGGCGTGGGCATCCTCGTGAGCCACGACCGCGACCTACTCGACGCGCTCGCCGATCGCTGTATCTCGTTCGAAGCAGGCAAGCTCATTGGGCGGCCCGGCGGCTACACGGCAGCGCACGCACAGGCGGAGCGTGAACGGACGGCGAACCAAAGAGAGCGGCAAACGGCAAAAGCACAGTTGGCGCGCCTTGCTGCCGAAAAGGATGCCCGAGCGCACGAAGCCGCGCGGGCGCAGGCGCGCCTCTCCAAACGCCACCTCGACCCGAAGGACCATTCCGCTAAGGGCAAGATCGACCTTGCCAAGTTCACCGGGCAGGACGGCGCGCGGGGCAGGCTCTCCGCTCAAATGGACGCACGGGTTGCCGCCGCGCGTGACCGCCTCGACCAGACGCGCATCGAGAAGCGCTATGACGGCGACCTCTGGCTCGAGGCGCGGCCGAGTCCGCGCAAGACGCTTCTACGCATCGACGCGGCCGAGATACCCTGCGGACCCAGTGTGCTCACGGTGCCGCGCCTGTTCGTGGGCAACACCGACCATATCGGCATCGTGGGGCCGAACGGCGCGGGCAAAAGCACGCTCCTGCGCTATCTGAAGCCTCGCATCGCCGCCGACCTCGCCGTCCTTGATATTCCGCAGGAGCTAACAACCGAAGAGCGGCAACGCGTTGTGCAGCGCGTGGCCGAGCTTTCCCCCGCCGAGCGCGGACGCGTGCTCTCGACCGTGGCACAGCTCAACTCCGAACCGGACCGCATCCTCGAAGGCGGAAGAACAAGCCCCGGCGAGCTGCGCAAACTTATGCTAGCGCTTGGAATGCTGCGCGCGCCCGAGCTCATCATCATGGATGAGCCCACCAACCACTTGGACCTTCATTCGGTCGAGGCCCTCGAGCGAGCGCTTGCCGCATACCCCGGCGCGCTGCTGCTCGTAAGCCACGACCATGCGTTTCTACGCGCCTGCACCACGCGCACGTGGCGCGTCGAGGGCGGCGCCGTCTCGGAGCGGTAAAGCCGAGCTAGCCTCACCCATCGAACTGCTAGCAGCCGAAAAGCTCCGCCGCCTGCGCCATCTTCTCGGCCACCTTCACGCCGAAGGGGCAGCGGCCCTCGCACGCATGACAGGCGATGCACGCGTCGGCGCGCACGTCGAGCGCGCGGTAGTGCTCGCGCAGGGAATCCGGCACCTCTGCCTGCATGGCGGCGAGGTCGTAGAACTTATTGACCGTAGGGATATCGATGCCCTTGGGGCACGGCGCACAGTGGCCGCAGTACGTGCACTGCCCGTAGTAGGCGTGGCGCGGCGCGCCGGCGAGCACACTTGCGTAGTCGCGCTCCTCGGGCCCGGCCGTCTCGTACGCCACGGCGTCGGCCACGTGCTCCGGCGTGGTGAAGCCGACCATGATGCTCGCCACCGCCGGGCGAGTGAGCGCGTAGTGGATGCACTGCACCGGCGTGAGCGCGACGCCGAACGGCGAGGTCGCGGCATCGAGCAGGCGGCCGCCCGCGTAGCCCTTCATGACCGTGATGCCCGTGCCCGCCTGCTCGGCGAGTGCGTAGAGCTCCGCGCGGTCGGCGTTTATGCCGTCGAGGCCCTCCTGGCTGTAATCACCGAAGAGGTCATCGAGGTTATCGCTCGCGGGCATCATGTCGAAGGCCGGGTTCACGGAGAAGAGCATCATCTCGATGCCCGGCTCGGCCGCCGCGAGCTTGGCAACCGCTGGATTGTGGGTGGAAAGGCCGACGCGTCGGATGGTGCCAGCCTGCTTGAGTTCCTGCACGTAACCCCAGAACGGGCCAGCCATAATCTGTTCGAATTCCTCAACCTTGTCCACGTAGTGAATCATGCCGAGGTCCATATAGTCGGTGTGGAAGCGCTGAAGCAGGTCCTCGAAGGCAGGCTTGACCTGGTCGAGGTCGCGCGTGCGTACGTACTGCTCGTCCTGCCACGTGGAGCCAAGGTGCCCCTGAATGGCCCAGCGGTCGCGACTGCCGAGCTCCCGGAGCGCGTCGCCCAAGTTGGAGCGGCGCGTGGGGTCGGGCATCCAGCAATCGAGGATGTTGATGCCCGCATCCTCGCAGGCGCGCGTGACGGCGAGCGCTTCCTCGAGCGTGCCGTCCATCCATTCGCCGCCAAAGCCGATCTCGCTGACCTTGAGCCCCGTGGTGCCGAGCGTGCGGTACTGCATGATACCCTCCCCTTGCTGGCGAAGCAGACGGCGGCATCCATGCCTGCCGCAAGCAGCGCTACCAGCACAAACATAGGCGCCGATAACGCGTGGGCGACGGCGCGCGGTCGCCGCTGCTTCGCATGTCACTCTTGGTGTAAGTATAGATGCTGGTGTGGACAACAGCTGACGGGTCCGCTATGCATAGCGCGTTGTGATAACACGTGAACCACGAATCGAACGCATGAGCAGTGAAGCCGCACAGGGTTTCGTTGGTGCACGGACCATGTATCGCATGCGTGGACTAAGTGCCAGCGCAGGGCTTCGCGGGAATACGGTATGACCGAACGCATTCCTGCCGCAATACCTTCCCCCGATGGTCATCCATTGGTCTCGTTTTTCTTTCCCGATGATGACAACGCACACCCGATGCCCCACAATGCGATGAACGATTCGCTTATGTGAACCATTGAACAGTGCCGCATAAACGTCCGAGCAAAGGAGGCGCTATGAGCGATATCTGCGGTTCGCAAGCAGCAGCGCGCTCCATGCAGCAGCTCGCGCGCGAGTTCAGCGCTTGCCGGGACATGCTTGTAGCGCTCGGCAACGAAAACCGCCAGCTCATTTTCGTGGCGCTGCTCGAGCACCCCGGCGGCGTGCGCGTAGGCGATCTTGCCAAGCTTGCACGGCTCTCGCACCCCGCGACTTCGCATCATCTCAAGGTTCTGCAGGACGCAGGCCTCGTCGATCATTATCAGCAGGGAACGAAGAACTTCTACCACGCAAGCGCTCGCCTCGACCGTTGGGCGCAGCTCGCTCGCGTGACCGCGCATGCCGAGCAATTCGTACGCCTCGTCCAAGAACTTGATGCGCGGGCAGAAGCCGGGAAGCACGCGTGTAGCGAATCCGGCACCGGCCTTTCCCCTATCACAGACAGCCGCGTTGCCGCGAACCCTTCTCCCGCTGCAGGGCCCTCCACCGCGACGCGCTCTGTCATGAAATCCCCCGCTTCGACGTCCTTCGCCGCCGCAGGGTCCTCCTCCGCGGGCTCACCCCCTGCCACGGGCTCATCCCCCTCACCCCATTCGACCATCTCCAGAAAGGAACCCGCATGACCGCACCGACCGTCACGTCGCCCAGCCCCTTCGACCGACACATCGCCACACTCAACCGCACCGACCTCATGAGCCTCCTCGCCGCGCGCCACTCAGTGCGAAGCTTCACCGACCGGCCCATCGAGGAAGGTGCCGTCGCGCAGCTGCAGGCCGAGGCCGACGCTCTGAACGAGCGGCTCGGCCTTTCCATCCAGCTCTGCCTCGACAACCCCGAGGCATTCGACGGCCGGCTCGCACACTACGGGTTGTTTCGCAACGTGCGCAACCACATCGCACTCGTAGGACCCACGCGCCCCGGCCTCGATGAGGCGTGCGGCTATGCGGGCGAACGGCTCGTGCTGCTTGCACAAGAACTCGGACTCAATACCTGCTGGGTGGCGCTCACGTATAGCAAGAAGGCAAGTGCCGCGCGCGTGGCGGCGGGCGAGAAGTTCGTCTGCTGCATCGCGCTCGGATATGGCGAGAAGGCCGGCGTCGCACATAAAGTAAAGCCAATCGAGAAGCTTGGCCGAACGGCCGCCGGCTCGGAACTCGCTATGGCGCCCGCCTGGTTCGCTGCTGGCCTCGAGGCCGCTCAGCTCGCCCCCACCGCCGTCAACCAGCAGCGCTTCCGCTTCGAACTTACCGCCGACGAGCACGCCGTGCGCACTCGGGCGCTGCCCGCCGTCTCATGCGGGCACATCGACCTTGGCATCGCCAAGCTGCATTTCGAGCTTGGCGCCAACAGCGTCTCTCGTGATTGGTCCTTTGCATGAGCGACCGTTAACCAAACGATGATGGCCTCTCGGACATGCGCCAACAAGCGGCTCGAAAACGGCGCCGAGCACTGGAGACGCAGGTACCATCGACATATCCAAAGCCCTTGCCGCCGTAGAAAGCCCCACTCTTCCAATTCGTGGCCGGAAAGCTGGCCTCGGCTGCAGCGACGAAGGCCTCGTTCGGCATCCAATGCGCAGGCGGGGATCAAAACTCCCGCCAAAGGATCGGATTTTCAGGATACCCCTATGTATACAGAGAGTACCCCGCCAAAAAAATGCCTGCTCACAGGCTCGCGTAAAAACGGCCTACTTCAGGGGTAGATGAAAATCCGATCCTTTGGCCGGACTTTTGTTTATAGCGGCTCCACTCGGCGGCAAATCCGTGCAAAAGTGCCGCAGCTCCGCTCCGCAAGCGACAAGCTGGCAGCCTAAGCACGCTTAAAGGCGACGAGTCACAGCATACAGTGCGTTCCGCTGCTTCCAGCGCTCAACTTATCCACGCAGAATGAGCTTGCCGCCGCAATGCTTGCGCTCACCGCAAGCTTGGCACGCTCTATCCACGCAGGTTGGAATAACCCATGCCCTCATGTATGGCACACCACTTCGCCCACATCTCAAGTGAAAGGCCTCTGCCCCTCGTCCATTTGCTGAGCTAGAAACCTCTGCTCACATTCCGCCTATTTGGTAAGCGAAAAATCGTACGCAGCGCAGACCCAGCTCATAAGCTCGTCGTCAGTGTCTTCGGGGTGCGTAACGAGCACGTGATGCGCCCACCGGTTAAGATACGGCTCCGTCGCCACGGCGATGCGCGAACTCTCCAACCGATGCTCGAGCCCGAAGGTAATCATGAGGCAGGGGTTCGGCCAGCCCTTCTTGCGACGCACTGGCAGTGAGGCGCAGGCGAAGTTATAACGGTTCGAGAACGTGATCTGCGTCTTCTGCACGCGGATGGCAAGCGTCCCGCGCGGCGCGCATTGCTCTGTCACGCGATCCTCGAACACGCGATAGACCGGCAGCATCTCCGGCGCCGAGGCAAAGTACCGAATGAGCTCATCGTTGTGATTCACGGCGTTCAGCTCCTCCCTCGACGCGTAGCTGGCCCGGCCCCTGTACTTCATTTTCCACCTTCGGGCGCTTTACGCATTTCTCGCAGAAAAATGGAGCTGAAATGCGCGAGAAACTCCCGACGTTTCGGAGTGCAGGAGTGACATGCTCCCTTGGCACCGCTGCTGCGCTGCCGTCGCGCCGCGCTGCCGTCGCGCTGCACCGCGCTGCCGCCGCGCCGCACCGCATCGCGTTGCCACCTGTCGTCCTTTTTCTCTCGCTGCATAACCCAGTGGTCCAGCGGGAATAGTTACAGGATATGTAGCATTTGCACGCGCCTCGTGAAAGGTCTCACCGTGGAATTCGAGCAGCTTCGCCAAATAGACGCCATCGCCCGCACCGGCACCTTCTCCGCCGCTGCCGAAGCGCTTCACACCTCGCAGCCATCGGTGAGCCGATCCATGCGCGCGCTCGAGCGCGAGCTGGGCTGCGAGCTCTTCAACCGCTCGCGCAACCATGTTGAACTCAACGAGGCCGGCGAGCTCGCCCTCAAGCACGCGCGCGCCATCTTGGCGGAGGAGCGCCGCATGCGCGATGCGTTCGACGACCTCACTCGAACCAACCGTACGCTCAACGTCGCGTCCGTCGCACCGGCACCGGTCTGGAGGCTCGCCTCACGCGTAACCGAGCGCTTTCCGGGCACCATGCTCACCTCGGAAACCATCGATGACGAGCAAGAAGTCGAGAGAAGGCTCTTCAACCGCTCGGCCGACCTTGCAATCACGCGGCGGCCCATCGGCCTGCCCAACGTGGTCTGCGTGCCGTTCATGGTCGAGAACCTGTTCATCTACGCACCGGCAACGGACCCCATCGCGCAGCAGACGAGCGTCAGGCTCGCGGACCTCGACGGGCGCACCTTCCTCATGAACGCCGACGTCGGCTTCTGGGGCGACATGACGCGCGCGGCACTGCCCAACGCGCGAATCATCATGCAGCAGGATTCCAACGTGCTCGCGCAGCTGATTCGCACGTCGGATGTGCTGGGCTTTGTCACCGACGTATCTGAGTTCAACCACCCCGACGAGAACCGCGTGCGCGTGCCCATCCAAGACGCCGACGCGCACGCCACGTTCTACGTGGTCGCCATGATCGACGCGCCGCAGGCCGTGCTAGATATCGTCGAGGCGGTTAGGCGGTAGCTGCGCAGCCGAAGCCGCCCGGTGAACACCCTGGCAGCAATGGCCCCGGCCAAGCAGGACCCATTGCACACAAGGCAGTGCTGGAACATGCTCCAGATCCGCCAAATGATAAAACTAACCGGGTTAGTTTTATCAAACCGGGTTAGTTTTATCATTTTCGATCGACCTGTTCCCGCGCGCTCCCGCACTAGAAAAGGCGGGCACCCCGAAGAACACCCGCCTATCCTGCACTATCGCCTCGCGCTCGATACCGAGCGCTTGCCACCATGCCTTTCGGCTGCACGCCTACGCCTGCGCGGCGATCTGCCCCTTCACAAGATTTAGCAGGCCGCCGATAAGCTGCACGTCGCGATGGTCATAGCAAATCGAGCGGTCGCAATCGAGCTCGGCAATCTTCGCCTTATCCTCGTCGGAAAGCTGGAAGTCGAACACGTCGAAGTTCTCTTCCATGCGCTCCTTGTGCGTAGACTTGGGAATCACGATGACACCGAGGTTGAGGAGGTAGCGCAACGCCACCTGGCCCACGGACTTGCCGTACTTCTCGCCAATCTCGGAGAGCAGCGGGTTCTGGAAGAAGTTGTTGGCGCCCTCGGCGAACGGGCCCCATGCCATGTGCGCTACGCCAAGGCTCTCCATGTTCTCATGCGCGTAGTGCTGCTGCCAGAACACATGGGTCTCGACCTGGTTGACCATAGGCGCCACCTCGGCGAACGTGCAGATGTCGAGCAGGCGCGTGGGGTCGAAGTTGGAAACGCCGATCGCGCGGACGAGGCCGTCCTTGTACGCACGCTCCATGTCGCGCCACGCCGCGTGGTAATCGCTGTAGGCCTGGTGAAGAAGCATAAGGTCAATCTGATCCACGCCAAGGAGTTCGAGCGACTGCTTGATGGAGTCGTAGGTCTTGCCCTCGCCGTAGTTGGAAACCCACACCTTGCTCACGATGAAGAGCTCGTCGCGCGCAACGCCGCTCGCCTTGATGCCGGCGCCCACGCCGCGCTCGTTGCCATACGCCTGAGCGGTGTCGATCATGCGGTAGCCGCTCGCGATGGCGTCCTCGACGCAGCGCTCGGTGGTGGCGTCGTCGATCTGGAACACGCCGTAGCCGAGCATGGGCATCTTCACGCCATTGGAAAGGATCTTGTACTCCATGGGAACCTCCTTTGTGCCACCCGCGCCGGCACCCGTAGCCGGCGTGAGCGCATGGCTTGTGCTAGCTCCATTGTGCTCGCATGCCACGGCTATTCCCGCGTCTATGACGATATGCCGCTATACGCCAGATGCATGCTCGGCACAATGTGAAAACAGACCAGGAGATCTTTCATTGGAGGAAGTCTACAAAAGCAAGCAGACGGTGATTATCTCGTCTTCTGCGGGGACCTCTCCGCAATATCGTTCATTATCTTGTCGAGTGCTCCGCAGAAACTTGTCGAATGCCGCAAATCGCGTAACTTCGGCAAGATTATGCGGAGCACTCGACAAGTTTATGAACCCGTCTATGCAGGGCACGACATCATAGGAGCACGCCGGTTCACAAGCGCACCGACCCCGCGCAAAAAGACGGCGCCGCAGGCAACCCACCTGCAGCGCCGTTCGAAACGCACTATATAACGTATGGGCAGAAGCCTACTTCGCGACCTTCACAACAGCGGCGCCCGCGTCAACGTGCGCATCTGCCTCGGCAGTCATGGTCACGCTGGCATACTCAGCCGTGTTGGACACGGCGAGCACCACGCAATCAGGATGCCCGGCAGCGGCAATCTCGCTGCGATCGATCTTGATCATGGGGTCGCCGGCGTTTACGTGGTCGCCCTGCTTCACATAGCCCGTGAAGCCGCGGCCCTTCATGTCCACGGTATCGACGCCCACATGCACGAGAACCTCGACGCCGCTATCGCTCTTGAGGCCCACCGCGTGCCCCATGGTCACGGTCACCTCGCCGGACACGGGCGCATACACCACGTCGTTCTCGGGCCAGATCGCGCACCCCTTGCCGAGTACCTCGCCGCTGAAGACCGGGTCGGGCACGTCGGCCATCTTAATGGCCTTCCCCGAAACCGGGGCGCACAGCGCGAAGTCGGAAGCTTGCGCGGTGATCGCAGCGGGCCTGGCCGGGGCGGCAGGCTCAGCCGAGACGGCCTTCTTGAACTTATCGAAGAGTCCCATACAGTTCGCTCCTTTACAAAGGCTGGTAGTTACCACCAGTTTACGAGCCTTCTACCCCGTCTTCCGCGAGGTTTTTCAGTTACGCCGCCTGCGCGTCATCTTTGTACATCACCATGGTCGCTACGGCAGAACCTCGGCACGACGCAGTTCAAATATCGCAACCATTTCTTAGAATGCAATGATGCGGTTGCATCCACATGCCGAGAAGTATCCGCTCGTTGCGTAGCTATAACTAAAAGGTTCATGCCGGACGATGCACATCGGAACGCGCTTCGGGGCAAAAAAACGAAGCGCATCCGAACGGGATGCGGAGCAAGCCGAAAGCGAGCGTGGGGCAACAATCTCACTGCCATCACATGCAGCGCCGGGACCTGCTACTCCTGCGCGTCGAAGTCGGGCTTGATAGCGAGGTAACCAGCAAGTGCTTCCTCGGTGGCCTCGTAGTATTTCTTCGTGCCGTCGAGCTTGGCGATCTCTGTCATCTCTTCATCAGTGAGCTCGAAATCGAAGATGTCAGCGTTATCTGCGATGTGCATGGGATTCTTGGAGCCCGGAATGATCGACGTGCCCATCTGCACATGCCAGCGAAGAATGACCTGGGCCGCCGTCTTGCCGTACTTCTCGGCAAGCTTGGTGAAGACCGGCTCCTCCTGCAGGCCCTTGTCGCCGTGGCCGAGCGGATACCAAGCCTCAATCACGATACCGTACTGGCTCAGGTACTCACGGAGGCCCGACTGGGCGAAGTACGGATGGCACTCTACCGTCACGAGCTGCGGCTTAATCTCCGCATGATCGATGACCTCGGCAATCTTCTCCTGCGGGAAGTTGGAAAGGCCGAGCGCGCGAACCTTGCCCTCCTTATAGGCCTTCTCCATGGTCTTCCATGCAGCGAGGTAGTTGCCCACCGGCTGGTGGAGAATGAGCATGTCAACGTAATCCAAGCCCAGACGATTGAGCGTGCCCTCGATGGCAGCGTCGCCGGCCTCGTAGACCGAGGGCCAAAGCTTGGTAGAAACGAAAATCTTATCGCGCGCAACACCGCTCTTGGCAATGGCGCGGCCCACAGCTTTCTCGTTCATGTAGGCGTTCGCAGTATCGATATGCTCGTAGCCGGCCTCAAGTGCCGCGAGCGACGCAGCCTCGGCCTCGGCCGGGCTCATAAGAAAGGTGCCCAGGCCCTCGACCGGCATTTTGACATCGTTGTTCAGCTTCAGATACTCCATGGCAGCCTCGCTTTCCGCCGTGCTCGCACGGCATCGTTGTGCTTCGCCACCATTGTGCCCGCAGCGGGCCGGCACACCGCCGTCTACCCCGATATACCGCTATGCGCGCGACGCATACTCGCCCGGAAAACAAGTCTCAAGACCTCCAATGCGGCCCCGCGACGCAAAACTCTCGCCAAAGGATCGAATTTTTGGCCACCGTCCGAGTACGGCCGCGATTGCGCTCAAAAGAATGCCAGCTAGAGGGGCTGCGTATTTTCGTGATACTTGGACGTACGCGCAAAATTCGATCCTTTGGCGAGAGTTTTGCTTTGAAGCCTGAAGTGGGACACAATATCCTGGCGCCTTTGTTCCATCCTTGTCCCAACTCAGCACCTTTGTCCCCTGCGAGGAGGCCGCGATGTTCAACCTTGTGCTGTTCGAGCCGGAGATACCAGCCAACACGGGCAATATCGGCCGAACCTGCGTGGTCACGGGCACAAGGCTGCATCTCATCGAACCGCTCGGCTTCTCGCTCGACGAACGCGCGCTCAGGCGGGCGGGCTTGGGATACTGGGGCAATCTCGACCTTGCGGTGTACCCGGACTGGGACGACTTCTGTCTCCGCAATCGACTGGCCGCGCACGGTCCCGAACCCCGGCTGCATCTTCTAACCAAGAAAGCGCGCCGCACCCATGCGGAGTCCACGTACCGCGACGGAGACTATCTCGTGCTCGGAAAGGAGAGCTCGGGCATCCCCGAGGAGCTGCTCGCGCGCTATGCCGAGAGCTGCGAACGCATTCCGATGCTGCCCGACAAGGTGACGCTCGCCAACCGCGCCGCCTGGGAGCACCGCACCGGCGAACTCGCCGAAGAGGGGTACGCCCCGGCGGAGCAAGCCGAACGCGGCCAAGCGGGCGGGCATGAGGCGCTTCGACGACAAGATATCTGCGGCAACTTCATCGATCCCACGGATTACCGCATCAGCGCGCTCAACCTTTCCAATGCAGCCGCCGTTGTCCTCTATGAGGCGCTCCGCCAAACTGACTTCCCCGGCATGGACTGATAAAACGAACCGGGTTCGTTTTATCATTTTTACAGGGCGTCCTCACCGCGCTCGCCGGTGCGAATACGAACAGCCTCCTCGACCGGGGTCACGAAAATCTTGCCGTCGCCGACCTCGCCCGTCTTAGCGACCGCACAAATGATATCGATAAGCTCCTCGACTTCCCCATCTGTCACCACGAGGCACATCTTGACCTTGGGCACCATGTTGAGCAACACCTCGGTACCGCGATAGAACTCCTTCCAGCCACGTTGGTTGCCGAAACCCTGCACCTCCGAAACCGCCATGCCATGCACGCCCGCGCTGGTGAGCGCATCCTTGAGCGGCTCGAGTATCTCGGGTCGAACGATTGCCGTTATTTGCTTCATGGAATCCTCCTGTTGAATACCTTCGCTCTCGCAGGATAGGTGGCGGTTGCCGAGGCTACGGCACCGGACCGTCGCCCGCGTGGCAACACCAGCCGCCCGGGCATTGCCCCCTTGCCTGCGCAACATTCCCGCCGCCGGCTCGAACGGGCGAACCGCCTGTCCATGCTGCGCTGCCCGTTGCCCGCACTACCAGCGCGCCGCTACACATCCAGCCCCGTGTACGCCGGGTACGCGCTCTCACCGTGCTGAGCCACGTCAAGGCCGAGCGCCTCCTCGCCGCCGTCCACACGCAACCGCCCATGGAACACGGCTTTCACCACGAGCGCGATGGCCACATCGAGCACGAGAACGGCCGCCGCCGTAACGAGAATGCCCAGCACCTGATCAGCAAGAAGCTCCGCATTGCCCGTGTAGATGAGCCCGCCGATCCCCGTCGGCGAAAGCTCCGGCACGCAAAAGATTCCGGTTAGGACACCACCCAGGATACCGCCGATGCCATGACAACCAAACGCATCGAGCGCGTCGTCGTAACCAAGCCGCGCCTTAAGATGCGAGATTGCAAAGAAGCATACCGGCGAAACGACAATCCCCATGACCACCGCAGCCCATGGCTCCACGTAGCCTGCCGCCGGCGTGACCACCACGAGGCCGGCGACGAGGCCCGTGCATGCGCCAACGAGCGTGCACTTTCCCGTTGCCAATCGGTCCACGACCATCCATGAGGCCATACCTGCCGCACTTGAGACCACGGTATTCAGCACCGCGAGCACCGCGATGTGATCGGCCGCGAACGCCGACCCGCCGTTGAAGCCGAACCATCCGAACCAAAGCAGCCCCGCGCCGAGCGCGACGAACGGAACATTGTGCGCGCGGTACGTCTTGAGACCGAAGCCCTTGCGGCCGCCGAGAAACAGGCAAAGGACAAGCCCCGTGAGGCCCGAGCTGATGTGAACCACGTCGCCTCCGGCAAAATCGAGCGCGCCGATGATACCCCCGATGAGGCTTTCCTCACCGCCCCACACCATGTGCGCGAGCGGCGCATAGACCACGACCGACCAGATGCCGATGAACAGCGCGATCGCCCCGAAGCGCATGCGCCCGGCCACTGACCCCGTCACGATGCCAGCCGTGATGAGCGCGAACGCCATCTGGAAAACGATGTCGAGAACCGTTGGGTAGAGGGTGCCGTCGGGCACGCTCTGGGCCTCCGCAAGGAGCAGCTCAACTGTTCCAGCGAGTCCCACCTGGTCGAAACCACCGATGATAGGATTGTCGCCGCCCCCGCCGTAGGCGAGCGACCAACCCACAAACACCCAGGTGAGCCCCGCGATGCCAATCACCATGAGCGACATGAACATGGTGTTGATGACGTTCTTGCGTCGCGAGAGACCACCGTAGAAAAAGGCGAGCCCCGGCGTCATCAGGAGCACGAGCATCGTGCAGACGAGCATGAACGCGGTAGAGCCAGTTTCATACATGCGCATTCCCCCTTCGTATCGAGCGGGGCGTGCACGGCTTCGCGGCTGCACGGCCGCACGGCTACGTGGCTGCACGGCACACTCCACACGCCGCGTGGCAACTCGTCACCTGATGGCACGCCGCGAATCCGATGGCCCGAACTCACGGTGAGACACCACGCCAGCACGCAGGCCCGCTTCCGATGGAATGCGACCATGGTAAAAAGCTAAACGGCCGCTGCCCGGCAGATTCGCCTCGTTTACCGATCTACAACGAGCCTGAAACATCGGCAACCGAACGGCAACGGGGCGGAAAGCACGCGTACACGCAAGAGAAACCAGCCCGCAACGCGCTGGAAACGCGCGTGTGCAGAGCCATGAACGCCATGGGAAGCCTCTCCCGGTCCCGTTGCGGCGCGCCGACAAGAGGGAAAGTCGACAGCCCCCTGTTCGCCATCCATGATCATGAGCTGGTGGTCTCCGGCGCGGGCGCGGGCGCCAGCAGACCGGACGCCCTGGGCGCGGGCGCCGGCGCTTGCAGATTAGAGGACCCCGGCGCCGGCGCTTGCAGACCAGATGCCTCCCCCAACACCGCCGCAGGCGCAGGCGCTTGCAGATCAGACGGCCCCGCCGCCGCAGGCGCAGGCGCTAGAACGAAACGTTGCCGAACTCGGAAAGTTCGAGCTCGGGGTTGTGATCGTGCGCCCAGTCCACGTTCCAGGGGCTCGTGAACAGAAGCAGCTTACTGCCGCGCATGTCTTCCACGCGCAGGGTGTCGCGCGTAAGGTCGAGCGCCTTCACGTCCACCGAGCCGGGTTCGTTGGCGATCCAGCGAATATCGGTGTAGCCGAGCGGCTGGCGGCGCACCTCAACGTGGTACTCGCTCTTGAGCCGCTGTTCCAGCACGTCGAACTGAAGCACGCCCACCACGCCCACGATCACGCTCTCCATGCCGGCGCCAATCTCGCGGAATATCTGGACAGCGCCCTCCTGTGCAAGCTCCTCCATGCCCTTCACGAACTGCTTGCGCTTCATGGTGTCCACTTGGCTGATGCGCGCGAAATGCTCCGGCGCAAAGGTGGGGATGCCCGCATACTGCACGCGGCGCTTACCGGCGCAGAGCGTGTCGCCGATGGAGAAGATGCCCGGATCAAAGAGGCCCACGATGTCGCCCGCGTACGCCTCGTCCACGATGGCGCGGTCGTCGGCCATCATGGCCGTGCCCGTGGCGAGCTTGAGCTTGCGCCCGCCCTGCATATGGAAAGCGTCCATGCCGCGCTCGAACTTGCCCGAGCAGATGCGCAGGAAGGCGATGCGGTCGCGGTGGTTCTTGTCCATGTTGGCTTGGATCTTGAACACGAAGCCGGAGAACTCGTCCGATGCCGGGTCGACCTGCTCGCCCGTGAGCGCATCCTTATGCGGGCTCGGTGCCGGCGCAAGCCTCAAGAAGTCTTTGAGGAACGGCTCTACGCCGAAGTTTGTGAGCGCCGAACCAAAGAAGACGGGGCTGAGCTTGCCCGCACGAACGGCCTCGAGGTCGAATTCGTCCGCCGCTCCATCAAGAAGCTCGATGTCGTCCATGAGATTACGATGGTTCTCGGCCCCGATGAGCTCATCGAGCGCCGGATCGCCCAGCTCGGCCTCAATCTCATCCACCTTTTTGGTGGCATTCGCGCGGCCGTCGCCCTCGAAGGCAAGCACGTGGCGGCTCGCGCGCTCGAAGACGCCGCGGAAATTCTGGCCACAGCCGATGGGCCAGTTCATGGGGTAGGTCGAGATGCCGAGCACCGTTTCAATCTCGTCCAAGAGGTCGAACGGGTCGCGTGTCTCGCGGTCGA
>OGXS01001119.1_pt1 | contig 19742 bp, 19 predicted proteins | sample 1576371 | NCBI WGS metagenome assembly OGXS01 (sample SAMEA3541475, study PRJEB24748) | human gut metagenome | biome: human gut; feature: human-associated habitat; material: faeces | place: China | collected 2012
GGCAATGATACATACCACAAAGCCTGCGCGGATATGCTTTGCAGAGGATTTGTGCACCTTATCGGACATAAAGCCGCCGATTGGTCCGCCTACCATCTTAAGGCCGTACTGGTTGATGATTCCGTACATACCTACGGCTGTTGCCGGAAGGAAGTAAATCTGGTTCAGGAAAGGAATAAAATATGTAAGTCCGCAATAAATACAGTATACCGTAAAACCATTCAAAGAAACAGCCCAAATATCAACACTCTTGATAGCCTGCATCATACCGCCAAAGGCTGCCTGTGCCTTATTGACTTCCTTGCCGGTTTCGTCCACGCGTTTTTCATCATTGGGAACAAAAATCAGACAGAGAACGCCGGCTGCTGCCGTAACTGCTGATAAGAATAAGAGACCGCCCCTCAGCGCCGCTGCACCTTCTCCCATGGCCTTGAAGATGGCCAGTGCAGAGGATGCGATGATGACGTCCACAACGCCGCGTCCCATTTCCAGGAACCCGAACATACGTCCCTGTGTTTTCTCATCTCCCAGAAGACGGATGGCCTTTAACAGTACGGGCCAGTATGTAACCTCACCCAAAATAGCCATTACGCCGAAGGCTGCCAAAAATCCCCAGTATCCGGGGAAGGTGGAAAGATATACGCCCACGATTCCAAGTCCAATCAGGGAGCCGCCAATCATATATTTCTTACTGAACATATCGCAGATGTAAATACCTGCAATGAGGCCGATGGTCTGCACGATGCCGTAAGCACTTAGGGCGCCGCCGATTTGGGTATTGGTGAGTCCCATAAACTGCTGCATGGGTACATAGAACATGTCCTTCATGGACGAAAGCTTGAATGCAATACCTCCTGATAATGTGAGGATACAGAACACCAGCCAGCGGTTGGGTGCTGCTTTTACGATTTTCGCTCTTGTTTCATTACTCATATCTATTAAATCTCCTTTCGTTGTGTGTATCTGGTACCCACTCCATAAACGGTACCTCTCATTCCCTGCAAGACATTTCCGTCTTGCTACAGACTTAGTATATCTGCTTTTGGTTGGGTTTTCAAGCTAATTCGCAATAATATCAAATTTTTTCGCAATTATACCAAATTATTTGTTGGCTTTTTGTGCATTTCGCATCTATAAAATTGCGAATATGTTGGTTATAATGAAATCGGTCGTATTAAACCCAAGTTTTTCGCAATCTTTTTTCTCCGCTGCAGTGAAGCGTTATTGGGATTAGCTTGGGAATTATTGCACTTTTCACTTTTCCATTTTGGGATTTTGGGATATAATAAATTGTGAATGACTTATGTTAAGAAAAGCATCAGAAGGGAGGGCTAAAACATATGCTGGCAAAACAGCGATATACAAAGATTCTGGAGCTTTTAGATAAAGACGGAATTGTACATACAGCCGAACTGGTGAAGCTGATGGGCTCCGAGACTACGGAGATCGCGCTTCAGCCGGGAAGCGCCATCACGGTTATCATGATGGCGGGCCTTCAGGGCGCTGGTAAGACGACGACCACTGCCAAACTGGCAGGGAAGTATAAGGTAAAGGGCAAGAACCCTCTTCTGGTGGCCTGCGACGTATACCGTCCGGCGGCGATCAAGCAGCTGCAGGTTAACGGCGAGAAGCAGGGTGTGGAAGTGTTCGCCATGGGCGAGAGCCATAAGCCGGCCAACATTGCCAAAGCGGCGCTCGAGCATGCGCAGAAGAACGGCAACCGGATCGTGATCCTGGATACAGCCGGACGCCTTCACATTGATGAAGACATGATGGCGGAACTGGCAGAGATCAAGGACGCGGTGAATGTCCATCAGACAATTCTGGTGATCGATGCCATGACAGGCCAGGACGCGGTGAACGTAGCCAAAGAGTTTAATGAAAAGATTGGCGTAGACGGAGTCATCGTCACCAAGCTTGACGGCGATACAAGGGGCGGCGCGGCGCTGTCTGTAAAGGCAGTTACCGGAAAGCCGATTCTATATGTTGGTATGGGAGAGAAACTCTCAGATCTGGAACAGTTCTATCCGGACCGAATGGCATCCCGTATTCTGGGAATGGGAGACGTGCTCACCCTGATCGAGAAGGCAGAGGCCGAGATCGATGAAGAGAAAGCAAAGCAGATGTCCCAGAAATTGAAAAAAGCCCAGTTCGATTTTGAAGATTATCTGGAAAGCGTAAAGCAGATGAAGAACATGGGCGGCCTTGGCAGTATCATGAGCATGATGCCCGCGCTGGGCGCAGGCATGGGCAAGATGAAGGATCTGGACGACGACCAGACGGCCCAGGCAGAGAAGAATATGGCAAGGATGGAGGCCATGATCTATTCCATGACGCCCGAGGAAAGAAGGAATCCGGATCTTCTGAATCCTTCCAGAAAGCACAGGATTGCAAGAGGAGCAGGGGTAGACATCAGCGAAGTCAACCGGATGGTCAAGCAATTCGGCGAGATGAAGAAGATGATGAAGATGGTAGGAAAAAGCGGCAGAAAAGGAAAGTTCCGCCTGCCGTTCTAAAGTTGGTATACCGCGCAGACGCGCGTTATATAGATAATGAAAAAATATTATGGAGGTGAAATACTATGGCAGTAAAAATCAGATTAAGAAGAATGGGACAGAAGAAGGCTCCTTTCTATAGAATCATCGTTGCTGATTCCAGATCACCAAGAGATGGCAAGTTCATCGATGAGATCGGCACTTACGATCCGAACTGTGATCCTAGCGCAATCAAGGTTGACGAGGAAGCAGCTAAGAAGTGGTTAAGCAATGGTGCACAGCCTACAGAAGCAGTAAGCAAGATTCTTAAAGCAGCTGGCATTGAGAAATAAGACATGCCTTTGGAGGTGCACGATATGAAAGAATTAGTTGAGGTTATCGCGAAAGCGCTGGTCGACGATCCTGACAGCGTTGTTGTCAATGAGCGCGAGGATAAGAAGACGACGATCCTGGAAGTACATGTTGCCGATTCCGATATGGGCAAGGTGATTGGAAAGCAGGGACGTATCGCCAAAGCAATCCGCTCTGTAGTAAAGGCAGCGGCTGCGAAGGAAGATAAGAAAGTTATCGTAGATATCATGGATTAATACGAATATGAGCGGGACAGACTTGGGGACAGGCCTGTCCTTATTCGTCCCGGAAAGAGGAGATTCATATGGAAGAGTTATTACAGGTTGGCGTCATTACGTCTACGCATGGAATCCGCGGGGAGGTCAAAGTGTTTCCGACCACGGATGACGCGCAGAGATTCAGGGAACTGAAGGATGTGATGCTGGATACAGGGAAAGAGACATTGTCTTTGGAGATCGAAGGGGTGAAATTTTTTAAACAGTTTGTCATCCTGAAGTTTAAAGGCATTGATAATATAAACGATGTAGAAAGATATAAGAGATGTCCGCTTTATGTAAAGCGCGAAGACGCGGTAGAACTGGAAGAGGATGAATATTTCATTGCCGATATGATCGGCATGAAGGTCATCACGGATGAAGGGGAAGAATTTGGGACCCTTAAGGATGTAATGGAGACAGGCGCCAATGATGTCTATGTGATCGAGCGATCTGATGGCGGGGAAGTGCTGGTTCCGGCGATCAAGGAGTGTATCCTGGAGGTGGACATCCCCGGCAGGCAGATGAAGATTCATGTGATGGCAGGCCTTGTATAAGCCTGCGGTCAAAGGCATAGACGAAGTGATTTAAGGAGATAGGAAACATGCATTTTTATATTATGACGTTATTTCCTGACATGGTAATGAATGGCCTGAACACCAGCATTACCGGCAGGGCGATAGAAAAGGGCCTGCTTAGCATTGACGCGGTTAATATAAGAGATTATGCGTATAATAAGCACAACAGCGTGGACGACTATCCCTATGGAGGCGGGGCCGGGATGCTGATGCAGGCGGGGCCGGTCTATCAGACCTATGAGGGAATCTGCCAGAAAAGCGGGAAGCGTCCGCGAGTCGTGTATCTGTCACCCCAGGGCAGGACGTTCTGCCAGACGATGGCCGAGGAGTATGCCAGGGAAGAAGAACTGGTGCTATTGTGCGGACATTACGAAGGCATCGACGAGAGGGTACTGGAAGAGATCGTGACAGATTATGTGTCCATAGGCGATTATGTGCTGACCGGAGGCGAGCTGCCGGCAATGATCATGGTAGATGCCATCTCAAGGCTGGTGCCCGGCGTGCTGCATAATGATGTGTCCGCAGAGTTCGAAAGCTTCCAGGACAATCTGCTGGAGTATCCCCAGTATTCGAGGCCGGAGATATGGCATGAGAAGCAGGTGCCTCAGGTGCTTCTCTCCGGGCATCATGCCAACATCGAAGCATGGAGAAGGGAACAGTCCATCATACGCACGGCAAAGAACCGGCCGGATCTGCTTGAAAAGGCGAATCTGACGGAGAAAGAACTGGAAATTGCCAAGAAAAGTCTTGCAATAGATTGATAAATATGCTAAACTATAGCATGTTGTGAAGAGAGAGATGGTCCTCTGGTACGCATGTATTAAGAACATCCAAGTAAATAAGGAGGTCACACAGAATGAACGATATTATTAAGAACATTGAAGCTGCTCAGTTAAAAGAAGTAGCACCAGAATTCCACGTTGGAGATACTGTTAAAGTTTACGGAAAGATCAAAGAAGGAAACCGTGAAAGAGTACAGATTTTCGAAGGAACAGTCCTGAAGAGACAGGGTGGCGGAGCAAGAGAGACATTTACAGTTAGAAAGTTTTCTAACGGAATCGGTGTTGAGAAGACTTGGCCGGTACACTCACCAAACGTTGAGAAGATCGAAGTAGTAAGAAGAGGTAAAGTAAGAAGAGCAAAACTGAACTACTTAAGAGACCGCGTTGGTAAGAAAGCTAAAGTAAAAGAATTAGTAAAATAATCAGGAAAATGAATGTAAAAAGGACAACTACATAATGTAATTGTCCTTTTTTGATATTGCCATGTATTTCGCAGGGAGCTGCCCGTGGCAAGTCATGAAGATAAGGGGATTATATGAGACGCAGAAGTAATTTGGATTTTGAAAGACGAAGAAGATCCCGGAGATCAAGTTACCGCAGACGTCAGGCAAAAAAGAAACTGTTGGGAAAACTTCCGAAGGAGAAGAAGATTCACCTGAATCTGGAAAAGATCGTATCCGGCATAAGCTGGGTGTTTAAGATCGCAGTCACCTGCCTGATCGCATTTGTCGCAGTATGGTACTGGGGACAACAGGTGAGTACCGTGGGAGATTCTATGAGACCGGTACTTAAGAATGCGGATAAAGTGCTGGTAAACCGTATTGTATATAATGCATCTTCTCCAAAGCGTGGAGATATCATTGTCTTTAAGCCGAAGGGCAATGAAAGTTCGCATTATTATACGAAGAGGATTGTTGGACTTCCGGGAGAAACGGTACAGATCGTAGAGAACCGGATTTATATCAATGGAGAGAAACTGGAAGAAGATTATACAACCACGAAGATTGATACCGCAGGCATCGCAGCCGAGAAGGTTAAGCTTGGCGGGGATGAATATTTTGTGATGGGTGATAACAGAAAGAACAGCGAAGACAGCCGGAGTGCAGATATCGGAGCGGTAAAACGGTCTTATATTTACGGAAAGGCCTGGTTTGTGGTATCACCGAAGAAGAATTTTGGATTCGTGAGATAATAGATAAGAGGAGAACGAAGATATGCATTTTCAATGGTATCCAGGGCACATGACGAAAGCAAAACGCATGATGCAGGAGAATATCAAACTAATAGATCTGGTCATTGAGCTGGTTGATGCCAGAGTACCGATTAGCAGCAGGAACCCGGACATTGACGAACTTGGAAAGAATAAAGCAAGGCTGATCCTTCTGAACAAGTCAGATTTGGCAGAAGATAAATGGAACGATGCCTGGTCGGAATATTTCCGCGAAAAAGGGTTTTCCGTTGTAAAAGTGAACTCTAAAAAAGGCGGGGGGATCAAGTCTATCAACGGCGTGATTCAGGAAGCATGTAAAGAAAAGATTGAAAGAGACAGAAAGCGCGGTATCCTGAACCGTCCGGTCAGAGCCATGGTAGTAGGAATCCCGAATGTCGGAAAGTCAACATTCATCAATGCACTGGCAGGAAAAGCCTGTGCGAAGACGGGCAACAAGCCGGGTGTGACCAAGGGAAAACAGTGGATCAGACTGAACAAGAATGTAGAACTTCTTGATACACCGGGAATCTTATGGCCAAGATTCGAAGATCAGGCAGTAGGTCTTAAGCTTGCATTTATCGGTTCGATCAAGGATGAGATCCTGCAGACGGAAGAACTGGCAGCAGAGCTTGTGACATTTATGAACAAGAATTATCCGGGAGTTTTGGAGAGTAAATATAACGTAGAAGAAGATGCGGATCCATACGGCATGATCGCAAGGATCGCTGAAAGCAGACATTGCCTGGTACGCGGAAATGAAATGGATACAGAGAAAGCGTCTGTCCTTCTGATGGATGATTTCCGTAACGGACGCCTGGGAAGACTGACTCTGGAATATCCGGATGCATATTAGAAAGGACACGCGCGAATATGTCCAGACATTCAAAGAGAGAGGAAGAAGAAAGAGACATCCTGGGGGAACTCGGCGGATGGCTTGTGTATATACTGCTTATCATCGGTCTGACCTATCTGATCATCACCTTTGTCGGACAGCGGACGATGGTAAGCGGCTCTTCCATGGAGACGACATTACAGGATGGAGACAATCTGATCGTTGATAAGATCAGTTACCGGTTCCGGGATCCGAAACGCTATGATATCATTGTATTTCCGTATAAATATGAAGAAGATACATATTATATCAAACGTATCATCGGAATGCCGGGTGAGACTGTGCAGATCCGGGACGGATATGTGTATATCGATGGAAAACGCCTGACCAGTGATATCTATGGGAAGGAGAAGATCAAGGATCCGCAGACGGCTGCAGAACCGGTTACGCTGGGAGATGATGAATACTTTGTGATGGGAGATAACCGTAATCACAGTATGGACAGCAGAGATCCGGGAGTAGGAGTGCTGACCCGGAAGGATCTGATCGGCAGAGCCTGGGTGCGTATCTATCCATTTGACAATATAGGAGTGATCCGACATGAATAAACGAGAAGAAGAAAAACTGAAAAAACAGCAGGAAAAGCTTCAGAAAGAACTGGAGCGTACCGAAGCAATGAGCGTCTATGAAAAAGAATACAGCGACTGTACCTATATCTGTGGGATCGATGAAGTCGGCCGCGGTCCATTTGCCGGTCCGGTGGTAGCGGGAGCAGTCATTCTGCCAAAAGATGATCCGATCCTGTATCTGAATGATTCGAAAAAGCTTTCGGAGAAGAAGAGGGAGGCACTTTACGATGAGATCATGGAGCGTGCAGTGGCGATAGGAATCGGGATCGTAAGTCCGGCAAGGATTGATGAGATCAATATCCTGCAGGCGACTTATGAGGCGATGCGCATGGCGATAGGGAACCTGAAGGTAGAGCCGGATCTGCTTCTGAATGATGCAGTGACGATACCGGGCGTCGATATCCGGCAGGTGCCGATCATCAAAGGAGATGCCAAAAGTGTGTCCATTGCAGCGGCAAGCATCATTGCCAAAGTGACCAGGGACCGCCTGATGGTAGAGTATGATGCAGTGATGCCGGGGTATGATTTCGCTGCCAATAAAGGATATGGCACGAAGAAGCATATTGAAGGTCTGAAAGAATTAGGACCATCACCGATCCACAGAATGACATTTATAAAAAAATATATATAAAAATATATCACAGACAGCAAAGTTGTAAGAATGTTTGCTAAAATGAACGGGAGGACTATGGCCGGAGATACAGGAAGAGAACGGAAGAATAACCGGGAGACCGGAAGCCATTATGAACGGCTTGCCGGTGCATATCTGGAGCAGGAAGGATATGAGATCCTGGAGTATAATTACCGGTGTAAGACCGGAGAGATTGATATCATAGCAAGAGAAGCGGGATATCTGGTCTTCTGTGAGGTGAAATACCGCGCTTCAGATAAAAAAGGACATCCGGCGGAGGCTGTAAATCCAGCCAAACAGAGAACCATTTCCAAAAGTGCACTTTGCTATATGGCGGTCAACGGAATTGATGAGGTACCATGCAGATTCGATGTGGTGAGCATCGAGAATCATGAGGTGACACTTTACCGGAATGCATTTGATTATACAGGATAGGAAGAGATCCGGAACAGAAAGGATGAATATGGCATGAATCTGGGCTTACATTATAAAAATCAGGACCATATATTTGATGAAAAAGAAGTGAACGGTGTCCCGTTCTTAAGTTATCCGATGCTGGAAGAGACCGGAATCGTGAATCATGGATTCTCGACCAGACTTGGCGGTGTCAGCAAAGGATGCTGGGCAACGATGAATATCAGTACAACCAGAGGTGACGATCCGGAAGATGTCAGGGAGAATCAGAGAAGGATTGCCGGAGCCATCGGTGTACAGCCGGAAGATATGACATTCACCAATCAGACCCATACGACCAATGTAGCGGTAGTAAAAGCCGGAGACAGGGGAAAGCGTTTTCAGGAGACCGATGGAATGATCACAGATGTGCCGGGAATCTGTCTGGTTACATTTTACGCAGACTGTGTGCCGTTGTATTTTGTTGATCCGGTGAAGAAGGCGATCGGTCTTTCACATTCCGGATGGCGAGGAACCGTCGGTAAGATAGGAAAAGTTACCATAGAACTGATGCAGAAGACATATGGCTCTGATCCGGAAGATATCATTGCGGCAATCGGTCCGTCCATCTGCCGGGACTGCTATGAAGTGAGCGGGGATGTGATACAGCAATTCAGGGAAAGCTTTGACGAAGCGTACTGGCCGGAGCTGTTTTATAAAAAAGAAAACGGGAAATACCAGTTGGATCTCTGGCGTGCCAATGAACGGATATTCACAGAAGCCGGAATCCGCGAAGATCATATTGCGGTAACCAATGTATGCACACACTGTAACCCGGATATCCTGTTCTCGCACAGGACTACCGGAGATAAAAGGGGAAATGTAAGCGCATTTCTTGCGCTGAAACAGATGACAACAAGAGGAGTATAACATATGACAGATACAACAATTGCAGATACGACGCAGGAAGTAACCGATGCGACCCAGGAAGCGGTCAAACAGGTTAATCAGCTGACACAATATGTACAGGACAGCATACCGGAACTGATCACGTTCGGATTGAAAGTGCTGGCGGCATTGGTGGCATTCTTTGTCGGACGGCTGGTGATCCGGTGGATCAGGAAGATCGTCAGACGTTCCTTTGAGCGCTCCGGTGCGGACAAAGGAGTGGAGCAGTTTGTAGATTCCCTGCTGAAATACGGACTGTATGCCCTGCTTGTCTTCAGTCTGATCTCCAGCCTTGGATTCGATACAACATCCGTGGCGGCAGTACTGGCATCCGGCGGTGTGGCAATCGGTCTTGCATTACAGGGAAGTCTTTCGAACTTTGCAGGCGGAGTCTTGATCCTTTTATTAAAACCGTTTGTAGTCGGAGATTATATTATCGAGGATAGCAACGGAAAAGAAGGAACCGTAAAAGAGATCCAGATCTTCTATACCAAGCTCAGTACGATCGATAACAAGACAATCGTAATCCCGAATGGAATGCTGACCAACAACAGTATTACCAATGCAACGGCAAAAGATGAAAGGCAGCTTGATCTGCGTGTGGGTATTTCTTATGATGCGGATATCCGACAGGCAAAATCAGTGATCGAAAATCTGCTGATCAAAGATGAATGTATCATCAAGAACGAACAGATCAATGTATTTGTTCATGAGCTGGCAGACAGTGCGGTTGTACTGGGAATCCGTGCATGGGTGAAGAATGAGGAATATTGGGAAACCAGATGGAGACTGCTCGAAGAGATCAAGATCCTGCTGGATGAAAATGGAATTGAGATTCCGTATCCGCAGATGGCAGTGCATATGAAGGAAAATGTGTAATTCACTACACATTTTCCTGAAAAAGTACTTGCAAATATAATAAAATGCGGTATAATTATAGACGTGGCTGTCACAGACACATGCTGGAATAGCTCAGTCGGTAGAGCACTTCACTCGTAATGAAGGGGTCGTCGGTTCAAGTCCGATTTCCAGCTTATTTTTTTAGAATCCTTGGAAAAGGGTTCTATTTTTTTGCCTGAGTATGTAAAAGTAACTGTTCGGATAAGAAATTGTCCGGATACACAGAGTGAGGGATTTCGTGTATAATAAATATGTGGATGTGAAAGGGGAAGACACAGATGAAACAAATATGGAAACAAACATGGAGACAGCGGCTGGCAGCAGCGTTGATACAGCTGCTTATGGTGCTTGCAATGGCAGGTGTCGGAATCCGGATGCCGGTGCAGGCGGCAGAAAAGAATGCGGTCACACAATCCGGTGAGATGAAGGTACATTTCCTCGACGTAGGACAGGGACTGTCTATTCTGGCCCAGTCGGAAGGAAAGACGATGATTTATGACGGTGGGGACAGGAAGACTTCAAGATTCGTAGTATCCTATCTGAAAGAACATGGCGTATCGAAAATTGATTACCTGATCAGCAGCCATTACGATGCAGATCATATGGCAGGACTGATTGGATGCCTGAATGCATTTGATGTGAAAAATGTCATATCCAGCAACTATGTGCATACGAGCAAGCTGTATCAGTCATTTGTGAAAGCAGTCAAATCCGATGGACTTAAGATGCAACATCCGGCGGTTGGAAAGACGTATAAATTTGGAAGAGGCTCATTCGAGATCCTTGCACCGAAGACGATAGAGGCGAAGGGAAGCAACAATAATTCAGTAGCAATCAAGTTGATGAATGGTGAAAACAGCTTTGTATTTACCGGAGATGCGGAGCACGAAAGCGAAACAGCAATGTGTAATTCCAGTATCGACTTAAGTTGTGATGTGCTTGTCCCGGGGCATCACGGATCTGCAACAGCGACCTCATGGGATTTTCTTCAGAAGACAGTGCCGGAATATGCGGTGATCAGTTGCGGAACGAATAATAAATATGGACATCCGGACAAAGATACCATGGATAAGCTCCAGAGTATGGATATTCAGGTATACAGGACGGATAAGCAAGGAACGATCGTTGTGACCAGCGACGGTGCGAATCTGAACTGGAGTGCGGAACCGTGTAATGACTATACACCGGGAGACGATTCGGATCAGGGAACGCGGAGTACGTCGGAAGTACAGCAGGAGGCATCACAGACAGCAATAGGAGAGCATGTATGGGTGTCTGCGACAGGAAACAAATACCACAAGACGAATCACTGTGGAAATATGAATCCGAATACGGCAAAAGAAGAGCCCCGGGCAGAAGCGGAAGCGCAGGGACTTGAACCATGTAAGAAATGTTACTAAATGAGATAAACAGTGAGAAAACGGAAAGGAATGTTTGAAAATTACAGAGTATGGAATTACGGTTGTTTACCTGATGATCTTATGCCGTATTGCTTATGCGGACTGGAAATATCAGATCATTGAGCCGTGGACACATATAGGAATCCTGACACTTGCCTGTATGGAAATGTTATTCCGTGTGGGAGTGTCTGTCCAGGAACGGTGTCTGGGTGCTGTGGTCATTGCAGTACCAATGCTGGTGTTGACAGTTCTGTTAAAAGGCGGATTTGGAGGCGGCGATATAAAGCTGATGGCGGTATCCGGTTTCCTGAACGGCGTGAAAGTTATCACATATGCAGGAATGCTGGGAATCATATTGAGCGGCATATATGTAAGCATGATGCTGGCAGCAGGAAAGATGGGACGAAAGGACAGTTTTGCTCTTGGTCCCTTTCTTGTTATGGGAATTATTGGAATGAAATTATGGACTTCAATTAGTTGATATGGTAGCATATTATATGCGAGAGTATATTTTTAGACACGATTAGAGGAGAATATAGATAAATGGGAGCGTTAAGTATCAAGCGTGGGACAAAGATGCAGAGGAAAAGAATCAGCCGAAGCTGATCCATTGTGCTGACGAGAAGATGTATAAAGACAAAAAGAGGATAAAAGAAAATACACCTTCTGCATAAATGATAGTTTGGAAATGATAGAAATGCGCAATATATGATTACGAGGTGACGTATGAAATTACTGGTGACCGGAAATATCGGATATATTACAACAGAATTTATCGAGGAGGCTTTCCCTGAGTGTCAGATTCTTCTTCTTGGAGAGACTGAACAAAAGTCAAATCGCAATAAGAGCTTATCGGTATACCCGATGCCGAAGACGGAGGAAGAATTCAAAGACATTTTCAAGACGTATGAATTTGAGGGAGTGATTTATTTTTCTAATTATCTTACATTTCATGGGACGATGGAGGGTGAGATTGAGACTTTACGCAAGCTATTACATTACTATAAAGGGAATCTGAATTCCAGGCTTCTGTATATTACAGGACCGGATAGTTTATATGAAGATACAACAGGAAAGACGCTGATGGTCCGCTCGGCAGAAGAGTTCTGCAGGCAATACGGCGAACTGCATCAGATCGCTGTCAAGATTCTGCGTGTGCCGTATCTTTATTCCGGTACTTATGAGGAGGATTATTTTTCAAGCTGTTCTCAACTGTGATCAATAAGAAGCAGATTACATTTGAAGAAGCACCGGCACAGGAGATGCATTTTCTTGCTTTGAGTGATCTTGGGGATTTATTATACAAGATTTTTGATAACTGGGGAGAGGGGAGCGCCTGTCTTCAGGTTCCGCAGGTATTTCATTTTACTTTTCAACAGTTCGGGGAGAGACTGGCACAGATGTTTCCGGCTGCAAACATTACCTATTTGTCAGAGGTGCTGATCCGGGATGGGATATCTGATGACCACGTTCTGAGAAATGAATACGGTTGGTTTCCGAAGATTTCTCTTTTGGAGGAACTTACAGAAATTTATGAGGATTATTGTGAGAAAACGAACCATAAGACACGGAAGATCGATGTAGTAAAAACTTTTTTGAAAGTACATGATAAAATCGTGAAAATCGCGGAATTGCTGCTCACATTTTTTGTTTTTGAAGCACTGAACCGGGTGGCGGGAAATCAGGTGCAGTTTCAGATGATCGATCTGAGGCTTGTTTACATCGTGCTGTTCAGCAGTCTGTACGGCATTAATTACGGGCTTGCAGCAGCGGGGCTGGAAACACTTTCATTGCTGGCAGCATATACGAAAACCGGGATCGGCTGGACGACACTTTTCTACGAACCTTCGAACTGGATTCCGTTTATCTTCTATTTTGTAGTCGGCGCGATCTGTGGTTACATCCGACTGAAAAACAGAGATAATATTCAATTCATGAAAGAGGAGAATAAACTGATCCTGGATAAATTTCTGTTTATGAGAGAAATGTATCAGGAGACGCTTTCTGATAAACGGCAGTACAAGAAGCAGATTCTGGGAAGCCGTGACAGCTTTGGTAAGATTTTTGATATTACGAAAAAACTGGATATCATTCTTCCGCAGGAGCTTTTTATTGAAACTCTGCATGTGATGGAATCAGTTCTTGAGAATCATACATTTGCGATTTATTCAGTTGGAAAGAATCAGAGCTATGGACGTCTTGAGATCGCATCCCAGGGAATGACAGATGTGTTGAAAAAATCCATTTGTCTGGATGATTATCTGGAAGCGAAAGAGACGATTGTGTCCGGAAAGGTGTGGGTAAACCGGAATTTCCTGGACGGCTATCCGATGTATATGAACGGGATTCACAAAGATGGAGAGCTCGTGATGCTGATTTTCATTCAGGAAGTGGGAAATGAACAGCTTTCCCTCTATTATCTGAATCTGTTCCAGATTCTCTGCGGTCTGGTAGAAACAGCACTTTTGCGCGCACTGGAATATCAGGAGGCAATCAAGAACAGGCAGTACGTGCAGGGTACACGTATATTGAAGCAGGAGTATTTTGAAGAACGGCTGTATTCCTTCCATTCTATGAGGGAGGAGAATCGGGCATCCTATGTGCTTTTGAAGCTGGAGTATCCGAAGATGACACTGGAAGAGGCAGACACAGCGCTACAGGCTTCGGTCCGTGAAAATGATGTCAGGGGGATTTCTGAAAAAGGAGAGCTCTTCCTCATTCTTTCACAGACGGACAGAAGTTCCTTGCCGATCATTCTTGCAAGACTGGAAAATAACGGCTTCGTCTGTCATGAGATCGATACCGTGGAGAATGCAAATACAGGAGAAAAATTATGATTCAGACAGTGCTTGGAGTATTCCTGATCCTGTTACATATTGTCTGCTGTGTGCTGGTCTGGCTGGGGATAAAGACACATCTGCTAAAGGTGAAAAAATATCTGATGGCACTTGTGATCTTCGTTCCTTTCTGGGGAACAGTGTGCGTGCTGCTTTTGCATTTGCAAATGCTGACCAGAAGAGACAATAGGATAGAACCGGGAGTGGAAAAGCTTCGTGTAAATGAAGAGATTTATAAAAATATTTTTCAGGCAGTTTTGGATACGGACAAAAAGATCGTTCCGTTAGAGGAAGCACTTTTGATTAACGAACCGGGAGTGCGCCGTGAACTGATCATGGATGTGTTAAATGATGATCCGGAAGAATATATGGATCTTCTGAAACAGGCCCGCATGAATGAAGATGTAGAGGTTGTCCATTATGCGATCACAGCCATGGTTGAACTTTCCAAGGAATATGATTTTTGTTTGCAGAAGATGGAGAAGCTGTATGCGGCATCACCGGACGATCCGGAGATCCTGGAGCAGTACTGTGATTTTATGGAAGAGTATCTGAATCAGGGGATTCTGGAAGCCCAGATGGAGAGAGAACAGAGAAAACGTTATATCCGTCTTTTAAGACAAAAGCTGAAGGTGAAAACGACGCTTTCCACATGTGTGCGTCTGTTCCAAAATCTGATGAAAACAGGAGATTATGTTCAGGCGGAAGAGATTCTAGGGCTGATGGATCAGAAATGGCATCGGAAAGAGGAGTTCTGGATTTTGAAGATCCGGTATCTGGCAGAACGAAAAAAGGGAGCGGAGTTGCAGCAGTGTTTAAGACAGATGAAAGAGGAGCAGATCTATCTGTCGTCTAAGAGTAAGGAGGTATTGGCTTTTTGGCTGGATTAAAATCATTGAAAACATTTCCGTTTAAAAGTATGCTGGTGATCCTGGGTGTATTTCTGATGATCGCGGTCTTCCTTTTTGCTGAACGAAGTGGAATTCAATATACTGAAAAAAACAGAAAAGTCGCATATCTCAGTCAGGAAGAAGTGGTTACGGAACAGATGGCTGCGAAATCACTGCCGAAGACCTGTCTGGTACTTCGTAACAGTGAAGATGAGGCGAGTGTGGCTGCATGGGAGCAGTTTCAACAAATTTTTAAAGATATGAAGGTTGGAACAGATGTGGTAGACCTGCAGAGTGCATCCTCTATTCCAGATTATCATGCTTATGAAACGGTTGTTGTATTACTGAGCGATGTAAGTCCGTTGAAAGAGAATCTTATGGAACTGTGTGATTGGGTGTCAGAAGGTGGGAATGTACTTTTTGCCCTGACACTTCAGAAAACAGCGTATTCATCAGTGATTGAGCAGAAGCTTGGAATCGTTTCTTCCGGATATGACAATATACGTGTAGACAGTATTTATTTTGAACCGGAATTTATGCTTGGCGGCGGACAGGCTTATGCAATCACGGATCCGTATGACTCTGCCTGGGCAGTGCAACTGAGTGAGAATGTGAAGGTTTATGCGCGTGTCAATGAAAAAAACGGTCAGCCTGTCATTTGGGAGAACCAATATGGAAAAGGGAAGTTTGTAGTAGACAACTTTGGACTGTATGAGAAAGCGGTGCGTGGATTCTATGCGGCTTCCTACAGTCTCCTTACTGATGTGGGGGTTTATCCGGTGATCAATGGATCAGCATTTTATCTGGATGACTTTCCGTCACCGGTTCCAGAGGGAGATGGTACTTATGTGAAGCGGGACTATGGAATGAGCATTAGTGATTTCTATATGGATGTGTGGTGGCCGGATATGCAGGAGCTTGCATCTGATCACAACGTTCGCTATACTGGTGTGATTATTGAAAATTATGAGGATGCGACGGATGGAACGATTAAGAAACAGAAGGATACCAGACGTTTTCAGTATTTTGGAAATATGCTGCTTCATCAAGGTGGAGAACTCGGGTATCATGGATACAATCATCAGCCGTTGAGTCTTTCAAATGCGGATTATGGTGACGTGCTTCCGTATGATACATGGAAAAATGAGGCGGCCATGAAAAAGGCTGTAAAAGAATTGATCCATTTTGGAGAGGATACATTTCCCGGTGTATCAATGTCAGTCTATGTACCGCCGTCCAATGTATTGTCAGCAGAAGGAAGAGAGATGCTCGCGAAAGATTTCCCGGAGATCCGGACGATCGCCAGTAATTATTTCACCGGTGAGTTTGCGTATGTGCAGGAATTTGAAGTTGCAAAGGATGGGATTGTAGAACAGCCGCGTATCATCTCCGGTGCAATTATCGATAATTATATGAAGATGGCGGCACTGTCGGAATTAAATATGCATTTTGTGAACAGTCATTTTATTCATCCGGATGATCTTCTGGACGAAGACCGCGGTGCGGCGCTTGGCTGGGAAAAGATGAAGGGCAACCTCGCTGATTATATGGACTGGCTGGTGGATTCGGCACCGTCCTTGAGACAACTCACCGGTTCAGAACTATCCGGTGCGATCCAGCGTTATGGAGCGGTTACATTCACAAAGACAGTGACAGAGCGGTCTATAGAATTGAAGCTTAAAAACTTCTATGATGAAGCATATTTTATGGTGAGGATCAATGAAGGAACACCGGGTGAAGTTTCGGGAGGAAAACTTACACATCTGACAGGAAATCTCTATCTGCTTCAGGCAAAGGAACCAACAGTAACTATTGAGAAATTAGAAGATTGAAATACAAAGCGGTAACACGCGACAGATAAGGAGTTAATTGTGAGAATCTGTCTCATATTGGAGGGGTGTTATCCCTACATATTTGGAGGTGTATCCACCTGGATGCACCAGTATATCAATGAAATGAAAGAGCATGAGTTTGTTCTGTGGGTGATTGGGGCAAATGCGAAGGATAAAGGGAAATTTGTCTACGAGCTTCCGAAAAATGTTGTAGAAGTTCACGAGGTCTTTCTGGATGACGTTTTGCGGCTGAAGGATTCTGGAAAAATGTTTCATGCCTTTACAGAGGAAGAGACGAACAGCCTGAAAGAGCTGATGCTGTGTAGACGCCCGAATTGGGAAATCTTGTTTCGGCTCTATCATGATCAGAAGCTGAATCCTATGTCTTTTTTAAGAAGTGAGGAATTCCTGAATATATTGACGGAGTGCTGTATAAAAGATTATCCATATACTCCGTTTGCGGATGCATTTCACACAATGCGTTCTATGCTGCTTCCGGTCCTTTATCTAATGGGAAGTGAAGTGCCCAAGGCAGATGTCTATCATGCAATCTGTACAGGATATGGCGGACTTCTTGCATGCCTGGGCGGGCATGTTTATAAGAAGAAAGTGCTGCTGACAGAGCATGGGATATACACAAGAGAGCGTGAAGAAGAGATCATTCGTGCAAAATGGGTACAGCCGGCATTTAAAAAGCAGTGGATTTCTTTCTTCTATATGCTGTCGGATATTATTTATACGAGAGCGTTTCTAGTCTCAGCATTATTTACCAATGCCATGCATGCACAGATCCAGATGGGATGTGACAAGGGGAAATGTCGTGTCGTTGAGAACGGAATCAACTATGAAAGGCTTTCCCCTATTCCATTGAAAAAGGAAGACGGATGGGTTGACATCGGTGCGATCGTGCGTCTGGCACCGATCAAGGATATCAAGACGATGATCTATGCGTTTTATGAGCTTTGCACGACAAGAGAGCATGTGCGTCTCCATATTATGGGAGGCGTCGATGATGAGGAGTATGCGCAGGAGTGCTATGCGCTGGTCGATCAGCTTCATCTGGAAAATGTGATCTTTACAGGACGAGTGGATATCATCTCTTATATGGAGAAGCTGGACTTTACAATTTTGACGAGTATATCGGAAGGACAGCCGCTGTCTGTTTTAGAATCATTTGCTGCAAGGCGGCCTTGTGTGACTACAGATGTAGGATGCTGCAGGGAACTTCTGAATGGTAACGAGGAGGATCGATACGGAAAAGCAGGCTATTGTGTTCCACCGATGTATCGAGAGGGGCTCGCACAGGCAATGGATCGGATGTGCGCTTCCAGAGCTCGGAGACTCCGCATGGGGGAGAATGCACAGAAACGAGTGAAAGCATATTATCGAAAAGAAGAAATGATTGAAAAGTACCGGAAGATGTATCAGGAGGTGGAAGAGGCAGATGGCCGGAATCGGATTTGAGTTAAAAAAATTATTCCAGAAGCGCGGACTTGCAGCGACGGCAAAAGCGTATGGGTATGCAGGAGTGATCTGTACAGGTCCGATGCTGCTTGGTATCGTGCTGTTGGTAGGAATCGCTTTTATCTGCGATCATACCGGTGCGACGAGACATAACCGGGAACTTCTGAATTGTATGATTACTTACACACTTCTCGTTTCGTTGACCGTGACCAGTTTCTTCTCTATGGTCGTGACGAGATATATTGCGGATATGCTGTATGAAGAACGCCACGAGGCGGTGCTTTCTTCTTTCTGGGGTTCAACAGCGCTTCTGCTTGTAGTCGGCGGAATCATGTATGGGATTTTTCTTCTGTTTTCAGGAATCAATCTGATTGATCAGTTTTTGTGCCTGGAGTTTTTCGGAGAATTGATCGTCACCTGGAATGCGATGAGTTATCTGACAGCGATCAAGGATTACAAAGGGATTCTTATTTCATTTATTACAGCGGTAGCGGTATCATTGTTGGTCGGATTCCTATTGATCCTGATTGGGATTCCACATGTAGAGGCGTTGATGATCGCAGTTACGATCGGTTATGGAATCATGCTGCTTTGGGATGTGACGCTGTTGTACCGTTATTTTCCGCAGAGAGAGATCAGTGCATTTTTCTTTTTACGCTGGGTGGATCAGTTCCTTCCGCTTGCGTTTACAGGCTTGTTCACGAACATCGGACTATTTGCACATCTTGTTATCATGTGGTGCGGACCGATCAGTGTACATGTTCAGGGATTATTTTATGGTGCACCGTATCATGATGTACCTGCGATGATCGCCTATTTGACGATTCTTATTACAACCGTTAATTTCGTTGTATCTGTGGAAGTGAATTTCTATCCGAAATATCGGAATTATTATAGTTTGTTTAATGACAAGGGAGAAATCAAGGATATCCTGCAGGCGGGAAATGAGATGAGAAAGGTTTTAAACATGGAGCTGAAATATACGGCGTTAAAGCAGCTACTTACAACGGCACTGGCTATTTCGATCGGACAGCTGCTTTTGACATATCTTCCGCTTGGATTTAATGATCTTATGGAAGGATATTTTAGGACACTCTGTGTCGGCTATGGACTCTATGCAATTGCTAACACAATGATGTTGATCTTACTTTATTTTACAGATTACAAGGGAGCATTATTTGCAACAGGAATGTTTGCCGCATGTACGACGACATTTACCTGTGTGTCTTTATTCTTCCCACAGGTGTATTATGGGTTTGGATTTTTACTGGGAAGTGCAGTGTTCTTTTTGATCTGTACACTGCGTCTTGGATATT
>OGXS01001130.1_pt1 | contig 19538 bp, 18 predicted proteins | sample 1576371 | NCBI WGS metagenome assembly OGXS01 (sample SAMEA3541475, study PRJEB24748) | human gut metagenome | biome: human gut; feature: human-associated habitat; material: faeces | place: China | collected 2012
TCCCATATAATCCTCCGGATAGCTTCCCTGTATCTTTCCTGTGAGCGGGCAGATCTTAATCTGATGAGCTGCCTTCTCCTTCCTTATAAACATCCACAGTTCCATTGCATCGATCACATTTTTTACAAATTCACCTTCCGGCATCTCACGATAATTTTTTGAAAATCCACTTCCATATTCCTGTTTCACTTCTTTTATCAGATTTTCAAACTCGATCCGATCTGTAAGACAACTTTCATCCGCTGCCGTCTTCCATTCGCCATTCTCAATCTTCTTTCGTATTTCGCCAAAACACAGAAGTAAAATATCGGATATCGAATTATTACCCGGAAATACCGTTCCCATTCTACACTCATCTCCGGATAACAGATACGCACTTCCTCTGTGAATATGCACCTGACAGTCGAAGATCTGTTCCAGTTCTTCGCTCAATCTCCGTCCATAATATTTCAAATATTCAAAATCTTCCGGTGATCCATCTTCTTTATACATGCCCGGCGCAAAAATCAGTCTTTTATACACTCTGTGTCTTCTCGCAAATCCCCGGTCTTCATCTACTTCGAACCAATCACTTTCCCGAAAATCTTCCGGCTTTGTATATTCCATGATATCCTTCGAAAAGCTCTTCATAAAATATCTGGATGCTCCTGTATTTTCATAAAGCACCTCTCCTGCTTCATCATCCATGAATGCTTCATCTTTTCCATCCGTAATTCCGACAATTCCCTGCTCTACTGCAAATCTTAATACACGGATCAGTTTTCTCCGGTTCGTATATAACGTCCAGTCCGAAATATCACCCGGCAGATTGGCCGTGATGTATTCCGTCAGCTGCGACAGAATAAACTGTTCCTGTGCATCCCGGTCTTCCAAAAACATTAACAGCATACACAGGTAGGCATATTCTTCTTTTGATGAAAATTTCATGATGCCCATAAAACTTTCTGGAATAACCGGAATCTTCTCCATTTTGATCAGGAGAGAATTATCAATAATCTGACATCCCATCTTCTCTGTAGTAAATTTCCGAAGTTCTCCGAGTGCATCCCTTATTTTATAATACATTTCTTTGTCTCTGGATTTTAATACCCATCTTTTATTTAAAAGAACCTCCAGCTCCTTCATCATTCTTCCTCCTGAAATACAATGGACAGCTTCGGCATTGTAAAGTTTCCATCCTCACAATGTACTACACAGTTTTCTCCTGCCTGACTTCTGTCCAATATATATTTTCTTCCATCGTCTGTCCTTGCCGAAAAATCTGCGGATTCCATGGCATCTGACAACCATTTCAAAAGAATCTCGCGAATCCTAGGTTCCAATACAGGCAGTTTATCAAAACATATCTTTCCATCTACTTCCAACGCCTGTAGTTTTTCCGTCTCTTTTTTCTGCTTCTCAAGCAACTTACGTCTTGTTTCCTGCTTTTGCTCTGCTGATTCACGGATGGCACTTCTCCTGGATTTTTCTCGGTATGTACGCACTCTCGGTTTCAGAGTAATTTCCATTGGCTGCTCTTCGTAGACTCCGATGTTCATGCTGTCTGTCTCACGGATCAGATCTCCTGCAAGATGCTGCGGACATTCCATGCCGAATACCATCGCCGACATCTTATGCGCCTCTTCCACATCCTGACACCGCAGGAACAATTCTGCTACTTTCCGGTATTCCTCTTTTCTATTCGCACCCAGTGCATTCTTTTCGCTCAACTGTGCAGCGTATCTTGTAATCCTTCGGATGATATCATTGGTGGCATCAAAAAGTTTTCCCGCTTCATTCTCCTGTCCTTCATTTCCCACGAACCAGTCATAGATGCTCTGATATCGTCCCTGGACTTTCTGCTCTATCATTTCTTTTGAGACTTCTATCTCCATACGCGGAATTGACAATTCATAATCTATAACTTTTTCAAATACCTGCTTTTTCAGTTCTTCGTTCTGTAAACGCAGATTCTCTTCGATCACTCCGATATTTCTCTGCAGTCCTTTAATGAAGCTTCGCAGATATTCAATCAGCCGGTCCTTGAACACCAGGAATTCTTTCGTATGCATCATCTCTTCTGCCCGGACACTGTTCAGATCCCTGATATAATCCTGATAATTCTGATTCAACCGGACAAAATCATTATTCAGATCTGTCCACCATGTATATACTTCATTCTTATCTTTTCCTGCCATGTCTGGAAAATGCTCTACACTTCTCCTTATGCGCTCCAGAAGTGTTGGTTCTAATGATGCTCCCTCGATGAACAGATTCTCTAACCGGATCACCAGACGCTCTATCTCCACACTGTACTCTGTCATCTGATACCGGTACTTTTTGTTCTTGAATTCTTCGATGGATGCGACCTTTTTTGTATCCTGGATTGTATTCAGGTTCTTCCACTCTGTCAGCATGGTGAGATCCTGCTGGCACTGTTCCGGTCTGTAATCCGCAAAAAGCGGGTCCTGTATCATTTCTTCATAGACCTCTTCCTGATACAGCCAGTATTTTAATTTCTCATAATGCTCGAAAAAGATACGCATGATACAGCGGTATCTGCTTACGTTATCGGCATTTAAATATTTTGCTTCTGTCAGCGGCTTGATTAATTTGTCTGATACCTGCATAGAACTTCTCCTTCTGGTTAATTAAGTTCAGTATAGCACATGCGTGGGAAATATATTCCACATATTTCCTGTTTTTTAATCATTTACATAATCATAATAATCCGCTTCGCTGGCAAATAAGATATATTCACCATCTACCATTCCCATATAACCGTCACCTGTGTTAAAACCTTTCATTGCCAGTTCCTCCATTTCTTTGAAAATAAATGATCTGTTTTCCCTTTTATGTCTATAGTTTATAACATCAGGTGGGGTATAAAATTACCTCCCGTCCTCTGCGCATTAAATCGTATGCCGCAAGACGAAAATAAGGGCAAAAAATTCTTTAACCGAATTTTTTGCCCTTATTTTTCTATCTCTGTATGTTGTCTGACTTATTTTAAATACCGCATCCATGCCCGCCACATGTATGCCCTTCCTCATGGCTGTGCTCATGGTGAGAACACTTTACATCCGTTAAGTGCCACATAGGAAATCAGAAAATTTGCAAACCAGCCAGCCGGCACAGCAAGCCAGACAAATGCAATGCCAAACCGAGGCGCAAAAATCAAAGCAACTGCCAAACGGATCGCAAGGTTTACCATATTGGCGATGAGAAACGGACGCATGATTCCAAGTCCACGAAGTACTCCATCGGTTGCCATCTTGATACCCATGAAAATGAAAAAGTAACCGAGCCATCTCATATAATCCCCTGACACCTGATATGCCAAGGCAGCTCCATCTTTGCCCAGAAATAACGAAGAAATCTGCGTATGCAGTGTTTCAATGACTACAAAAGCAAGGACTGCAAAACACAGATCTAACACCAGTGCCGCGTGATATCCCTTTTTGATACGATCCATTTTCTTTGCGCCAAGATTCTGGGAAACATACGGTGAGACTGCATTTCCGATAGATACAAATATCAAGGAAAAAACATTCTCTACTCTCATCGTTGCCGCATAACCTGCAAGTGCCTGTGTACCGAATGGATTTACAACTGCCTGTACGATCATCATACCGATTGACACTGTAGACTGCTGCAGAACCGAAGGTACAGCAATCCGCAGCATGGAATACAATTCATGCCTGTCAAACCAGTCAAAATGACTTTGATACCGGCGCATCCTGCTAAAGAAGATCAAAAGTGAAAACACTGCCGAAATCCCCTGTGCGATGAGCGTTGCAAGTGCTGCACCAAACACTCCCAAACCAAGTCCCGCCACCATCCAGAAATCCATAAAAATGTTCAAAACAGAAGAAAATATCAAAAGTCCCAGTGGAATCTTGGATTCACCGATCGAAGTGAACATTGTTGAAAGGATGTTATACATAAACAGAAATGGAAATCCCACAAAATAAACACGGAGATACAGTACTGCTTCCTCCAGTATATCAGCAGGTGTCTGTAATAAACTCATCATCGAATGGGAAAAACAAAATCCAAAGACACCCAGAAATATGCTTAGAATCAGGAAACTGATCAATGATGTTGACACAATTGTTTTCATTTTACTATAATCTCTGGCTCCAAAATAACGGCTCACGAGCACTCCTGCACCTACACCGGCACCCAATGCTATACAAATGAAGACATTCGTAAGTGCAGCACAGGCACCGACTGCCGCAAGTGCAGATGAGCCAACAAACTGACCAACGATAATAGAATCAGCCATATTATATACTTGTTGAAAAAAGCTGCCTAAAATCATAGGCATTGCAAAAACAGTCAGCGCTTTAAGAGGCGCATCTGTAATTAAATATTCATCTTTTGACATTCGCTAACTCCTTCATAAATTCGCTTATTTTCTTTCCGTAGACATTCATTTTATATCTTTTAAATGCAAAATGCAAATTCCCCAAATTCCTCCACAAGTCCCATATGTCTGAAAATGCAGGCAACAAAAAAACATTAATTCATTTGCTGATCCGTCGTCTCGTTCCTGTGTCACCATAATTAACAGAGAGCCGTCATCTAAAAGCTGCATGTCTTCCAGCCATGGATAGCTGACACCGAATATGTCATCTCCACCTAGTTTCAAAAGCTGATTGCCTTCATAATCATAGACAACAATTTTTGTACAGCAGACCAGATATTGGAAACATTACGCTCTATGCAAATGACTCTACTGAACACAGCGAGCGGATATATACCCTCTTATACAAGAACCGAACTAACCGATGCCTTACATAAAATATTTGATTTTAGAACGGATAATGAATTCATTAGTAAATCAGATATGCGAACCCTCATCAAGAATACAAAACAGATAAAATCAAAGTAAGAATAATATAGTACATATCGATGCAAAAAGAAAAACGGCCACAATACCCATTTACTGGGTTTGTAGCCGTTTTGTTACCTTACAACTGTCAAAGATGGGCGTTTATCATCATTATTTTAACGCCGAATCATTCGACTTACTTCTTCTTTTTTCGGAATAGCTGGGATACCACCTCGTTTCTGCACACAAAGTGCCGCCGTAGCATTTCCGTATTCTGCACAATATTTTATTTCTTTCCAAGATAGTTCCTCAACAGGTTTTCTAAATTCCAAGTAAGCACTCAAAAAACCACCCCAAAAAGAATCTCCTGCACCTGTAGTATCTACTGACTTCACTTGAAATCCTGCAATACGTTCTTTTCGTTCTCCAAATGCTATTAAAACGCCTTCGCTACCAAGCGTAACAGCAACTAACTTCGGTCCCATCTGTAAGAATTGATCTGCTGCAGCTTCATAAGTTTTTTCTCCAGTCAGAAGCAAACTTTCTTCATCTGATATCTTCATCACATCTGCATAACAAATCATCGATTTCATTGTTTCTATAGCAACATCTTCGCTGCTCCAAAGAGAAGCTCGATAATTCGGATCGTAAGAAATCAATGCCCCTTCTGCTTTCGCATGTGAGACTGCTGTTACTGTTGCCTCATGTGCAGGCCGTGCTGTCAAAGATAAGGAACCAAAGTGAAAAATTTTACAGTTCTGTAATAACTCCAAATTCAATTCATCCGCCTGTAATTTGGTATCTGCACCTGGTTTTCTTGAAAAAGAAAACTCTCGCTCACCATTTTCATCAATTGCAACAAATGCTAACGTGGTAAAATAGTGCTCATCCTCAATCAAGTTTAAAACACCTATCTTTTCTTTCTCCAAAGTTTTTTTCAGAAAAGCTCCATGCATATCCTTTCCAACTTTTCGCTATTGTATTTCCTGAATTGATTCACCATTATCAAGTGTTTGATTCCGATACTTGTCACGCTGTTTATTTATTGGCGCCCCATCACTCTCTGGTGGATTTCTTCGTACTTTGCAGAATCTTGCCCCTGACACACCACATCGCGAGGTTCTTTGGCTGGTCTATACACAGATGATTTTAGCAAGAACTCTTCCTTGTTTTGAAATGGTAGAAAAGAATTCCGTAGGCAGCGATGACATTATTTATCGAAGCGTTGCCTATATGGCTGCTCATTTTAGAGAAGATTTTTCGTTAACACAGATGGCAGAAGATCTGGGCTACAGTCCTTATGCGCTTTCTAGAGTCTTCTCTTCTACTTTCCATTGCAATTTTAATACTTACTTAAACAATATCCGTTTGGATTATTCTTGTAATCTGCTTCAACATTCCGACCGTAGCATTACGGATATCTGCCACAGTGCCGGGTTTGGAAGTCTGAGAACTTTCAATCGCACATTTCTAAATACTTATAAAATGTCTCCGAGAGATTATCGGAAGATGATTTGTGAAGTGTAATCAAGAATAGCCAACGAAAGTGATCGTTTCACTTCCACATTTTTCAACGTTATAACCCATTATAACCCATTGATATTTTTCTTAAAATGGGTTATAATAGATTGTAAGAAACGGGGTGATATTATGGATATCTACAAACGAATTTATGAATTAGAAAACGAAATAGCATCCTTACCACAAGGTTCTATCAACATGAAGAAAATTTACGGCAAAGAGCAGCCTTATCTGCAATGGACAGAGAATGGAAAAAGCAAAAGCAAGTACATTAAAAAGAACGAACGCGAAGAAGTTTTTGCAGGTGTTGAAAGGCGCAAACAGCTTCAAGAAGAATTGAAAGAACTGAAACAACACAGTTCTATTGTTCCACCTAAATCTACAGATTTTGAAACTTCTGTCATTATCGGAGAACGTCTTCTGGCACTGACAAAAGGTGTAAAAAACTGGGGAAAACGTGATTGTTTCAGACAGTTACAGGCATATTTAAACAGTGAGGAAACAGATCGTGTATGCTTGGTATTTGGTCTGCGACGAACAGGAAAGACAACAATGCTGCGTCAGGCTGTTTTAGGAATGACTCCATCACAGTCCGCAAAATCAGCATACATCAAAGCGAAAGGGAGCGATACCATGGCAGCGATGAATCGTGATTTGGGCAAACTCCTTGATCTGGGATATGAATATGTTTTTATTGACGAAGTAACCCTGATGCCCGACTTTATTGATTCAGCAGCACTATTCTCTGATATCTACGCTGCACAAGGTATGAAAATTGTTTTATCCGGAACAGATTCTCTTGGCTTTTGGTTTGCGCTTCATCAGGAACTTTATGATCGAGCTGTTACGATTCACACTACCTTTATTCCATTCCGTGAACATAGTCGTTTACTCGGTATCGACAGTATTGACGAGTACATTCGCTATGGCGGCACACTTCGTGCAGGAGAACTAGATTTTGATGATAAAGACGTTATTGCAGAGGATGCTTCGTTCCGTGATGACGAATCCACACGGCGTTATATCGATACCGCAATCTGTAAAAATATCCAGCACTCCCTGAGTTGTTGTCAAGATGGAGGATATTTCCGTCATCTCCAATCACTCTATGAGGCAGGTGAACTAACAGGTGCTATCAATCGAATCATTGAGGATATGAATCATCGTTTCCTTATTCGTATTCTGACCGACAAATTCAAATCTCATGATTTGGGTTCAGCTGCTGATGTTTTGCGAAGAGATCGTAATCCAGAACAGCGTACAGATATTTTGGATAAAATCGATACAGAAGCAGTAACCAAACGATTAATGGATATGTTGGAGATTCGCAACAAAGAAGAACAATCTATTGGTATTACAAATGCTCACATAGAGGAAATCAAAGAATATTTGAAAGCACTTGACCTGATTGTTGACGTTCCACGAGAAACGGTAATTCCAAGTGCTGAACCACTAGAGAATATTTTATTCACGCAACCAGGCATGCGTTATTGCCAGGCACAGGCATTGGTTCATTCTTTGACAAAAGATGAATTATTCTCTACATTGAGCGAGCACGAAAAAATGTTAGTTTCTGAACGTATTTTGGAAGAAGTGCGTGGTCGTATGATGGAAGACATCGTACTTTTAGAAACATTCAAATCGACTAAAAGACATCAACGTGTTTTCAAATTGCAATTTGCTGTCGGCGAATACGATATGGTAATTTACGATGCTAAACTCAATACATGTGAATGCTACGAAATAAAACACAGCTCGAAAATTGTTCCAATGCAAGCTCGCTTCTTAGTTGACGAAGAAAAACTGAATCAAACAAGTCATAGATTTGGTCAGATTACCAAGCGATGTGTGCTCTATCGTGGTGAAGATTCCGTCATGGAAAATGGCGTTGAGTATCAGAATGTAGAAAATTATTTGAAACATTTATAATTTTCCCCTAAAGAAAGAGCGGTCCATGACATTTAACATCATGAACCTCTCTTACTTTATTATCCTCTATTTCTTTTAGATGTGAAAATAGTTGTTGTAAGAACAAATTATGCAAACACAAACATCATATGAAAAACTATTCACTAATCTTGAGCTGCTCTATATTTTTTACTCCCCTAGTTCAATATTTATCGATACATCCTGTGTATCTTCATTGCAACTAACAAATGGTAAATGAATATCTGATGTCTTCTTCCGCACTGATATGATATCGTCTTCCACATCACTTTGCCAGCTGTCGATACCTCCGACTCCTCTGACTGCTCCGTATACGCATAAAACTGTTCTTCTTCTGAAAACATTCCTTTTTCTGCTCCGGTTGCCTCCATGCTGTAAGCTCCTCTGTGGTACTCTTTCCTTTCCAAACAAATCCCAAAAAAGATTTTTGGGATTCGTTCGTTAAAAATTTCTTGTTCTATTTTAGTATACACCTACAAATGAGATTACAGGAGCAACTCTTGAATCTTCAATACGAATTTCAATTGCATTTGTTGGTGTCCTTATTTATAATCAACTGTGAATAGTAACGGAAAAAAATAAAAAAGGAATCTCAGAAGTTAGATAAATAGCGGGCTAGAGATTCCGAGAAACTATTATAAGCATGGGAGACAGTATCCGATGTCACAACTCCTAAAAAATGGTATCAGTTCAGCCAACAGCTCGGATTCGCAGCTCACTCTGCTTTTCTGCCGGATGCATCTGGAATTTCCATCTGCATCCTGTATTTTGCCACTGTTCTTCTTGATATTTGTACACCCTCTTCTTCCAGTTTCTTTACCAGTTTCTGATCACTCAGTGGTTTTTTCTTATCTTCATTTTGAATGAATTTCTTCAGCATCTGCTTTACAGAATCACCGCTGACTTCTTCCATTCCTTTCGGCATAAAATCCGACAGTGCGTAGACACCTCTGCCACACTGTAGATATTTTCCTTTTACAGCCCTGCTGACCGTCGATTCATGCACTTCCATGATCTGTGCAACGTCCTTCTGTCTGAGCGGTTTCATATCCTTTCCCGTCTCTAAAAATGTCCTTTGGAAATCTATCAATATATCTGCGATTCTCAGCAGTGTATGACTTCTCTGTTCAATACATGTTTTCAGCCACTTTGCCTGCGCCTGTTTTTGAATAATATATTCTCTTACCTCTGATTCCTCAGAATCCTTCAGCTTCACATAGGATTCATTCAGCCGCAGTTTCCGGTACACATCCTCGTTCAATGCCGCTGTGTATTCTCCATGTTCTTCCGACACAATAATATCTGGTATCACATAGAGCACCGTTGTTCCTTCCCCGAAAATACTTCCCGGTTTTGGGTTCAAGGTTCTGATTCTGGCAAATGCATCTTTTACCGCAGCCTCGTTCTCTCCCAGTTCCTTTGCAATTGCTGAAATTCTATGCTTCGGCAAGTCTTCCAGATAATTTTTGACCAATGTAACCGCAAGCCGGGAGTCTTTCTGCCGTCTCAACTGCAGAATCAGACATTCCTTCAAATCTGCCGCGCCGATTCCTGCCGGTTCCAATGATTTGAGTATCTCTAATGCACTCCGAAGTTCCTGCACCGAACATGGTATATATTTTGCCAGTTTTTTCACCGGAATCTCCAGATATCCTCTGCTGTCCAACGCTCCCGCCAACTTTTCCACAATTTCCTTTTCTTTTTCCCCAATTGACATCGTCAGCAGCTGTTGATGTATCATATCAACAAGACTTTCCGATTTTCCTCCCTGTGGAGTCCACCAGTCTTCTGGCGACTGATGCCCGCCGGTATATCTCCAGTCGGTATCCTCCGATACCTCTGCTTCATCAGTTTCTCGCACATCCTTCTTCACCAGTTCTTCTATCGGCACATCCATCATTTCTTCCAGTTCAATCAACGGATTCTCCAATGCTGCCTCCTGAATACACACAGCGAGTTCCTGTGCATTCATTTGCAGGATGCGTGCCTGCTCAATCTGCTTCTGATATACCCTTTGTTTCTGCTCAACCTTCAGTTCCAGTCCCATCGAATTTCCTCTTTGCTACTTAATCAGTCTTTTAAACAATTCGTATAGCATCGACAATTCATATTCATCCAGTCTGATTCTGTATTTTTTTTCTGCTTCTGCAAATACAATCCGTGAAATCCGATAGAACTCCTGCTCTTGCTCAGATAATTCCCGTTGTTCTTCCTCATAATCATCCTGTGCGATCATCAGACGTTCAAACATAAATGCAATGTGCATATACAAATTTAGTCTCACATACCCCGACATTTCCAATGTATAATACTGTTCATACCGCATCAAAATCAGTTCTACTTCCTGAACTACAACCGCAGGGTTCAAAAACTGCAGACGGCTTACGATACCTTCCATTGAGAAAAACTTTACAAATTCTCTTTTGAGCACTTCAAACCGCTCCGGATTGATCACTGTCTTTAAAGAATCCCACAGCACCTGTTCTCCACTTCCATCCAACACGTCATACATACTCAGCCATGGAGTTTTTACTCCTTCTGAAAGTGAAGAAGTCGTCAAAATCAACAGTGTCTGCTCAAAGGATTTTTCATCATTTTCATCCAAAACCCGAATCAGTTTCTTATAATCCATCGTAATAAAATCAAGCCCACAGTCTCCGAACACGCTTTTCATCATTTCCTGAATCTTCTCCGCAATTCCCACTCCGGACATACAGGATATGACAATATTTTTTCCTTGTGAAAGGCCTTCAAAAAACTGTACATCAAAACTACAGAGTTTCTTTGTACTCTGTGTAATTTCCGTAAAGGAACTATGTCCCAGCATTTTAATTCCGATATCGAGTGCAATTGCCGTGGAAACATTATTGATAATCATCAGATCCCCTGACAGACTGTTTTTGATCAATGTATACATTCTGCTGAGAGAACCTGTATCTACCAGCAGAATCAGTCCTCTTCCCCCCGGGATATCTTCCAGATAACTCTTTACTTTCTCGATCGTCGCATCAAAAGAAGAATCCATCGGCATATCAATTGCTTCAAACACAAAGGTTTCACATGCCTGGTTCACCACTTTTGCAATACTGCTTGCCGTGGTATCTCCGTGCGCAGCAATCAGACCTGCCAGTTCAACACACTCTGCAACATATTCATGCAAAGCAAGTGTAAACAAAAACAGAACATGCTTTCCACAGCCTTGTTCCAACGATGCCGCTTTCTCAAAAAGGCGTTTTGCAATATAATGTGCCCTTGAAAGAGCCTGTTCAAAATAAACAGACAATTTCCACTCCATCTCTGCATCCAATTCCATTTGCGAGAACATCTTATAACTCAGGTACAGTTCCTTCAGACATTGGTCTGTTACACGGATTCCATAGCGTTTCAGCACCAATCTGCAGCTGCTTTCAAACATCTTCTTTGCCGTATTTTCAAACACCGAAGAACTCACCGTGACGTATTTTTCCCAAGTCTTCATCTGATGTTTATACCGCAGATATAACATATCGGTCTCATCCCAGGATGCCTTCACTACCTCTTCCCAAAGTGTTGAAACATTCACAGTATGCTCCGTGACACATGCTTCATACGCAGATTCACATTCCTGACTGCACAAAACTTTCATCGGGCAGACAATTTCTTCCAAGGAATCGTCCTTGTCCGGTGACTCATTCTGCAGCTCTCTTGAAGAGATTTTCAACAGTTCCTTCTCCTGCTGCCAAAAATATGCTTCCGCACAGCTTACCTGCACAAGATTTTCCAGTTTTCCGATATTTCCGGGTAACTTTGAAAAACACAGATACTGCATCGCATCCTTTTCAATCAATATATCCTTGTTGATCTTTACCGCTTCTTTCTGATAAAACCGATAAATCAACTGAAGCCGTTCCATCAGCGGCCTTTCTGCAATACTTCCGATTGAAGTCTGCACGGTAATTCTACGGCGAAATGTTTCCAGAAGGACTTTTTCCGGTACCTCCGTCGTCGCAAAAATAAACCTTACCTTCGCTGCTTTCCAGTTTTTGTCACCAAGCGGCCGATATCTTCCTGTGTCCATGAAAACAAAAAGCTTTTCCTGGTTTTCATAAGACAACCGGTGAACCTCGTCCAGAAAGAGATAACCGCCGTCTGCTTCCTGCAAAAGCCCCTCTTTATCTGTATCCGCTCCGGTAAAGCTTCCCTTTTTATACCCTAAAAGTGCTGCCGACAATAGTTCTGGATTGTTCGCATAATCTGCACAATTCAGCACTACCAACGGAGCACTCTCCCTGATAACGGCTCTGGAAATTGCATATTGATGGATCAGTCTTGCCAGAAAGCTTTTTCCGACTCCACTTTCTCCTGTAATCAATATCGGCAGTCCGTCCGGCGGATATGACACCGCCGCTTTGCATCTTTCAATTACATTTTTCTGGCTGCCGTCAGCACCGATCATTGCATCAAAGACATCTTCCCGGCGTACTTCCGGCAGCACTTCTTCTATTTCTTTTCTTTCTTCACTGACGGAACCCTGCACGTTCTCTCTCTGTTGTTTCCTGATATTCCAGCATACCGGCCGGGTAAGTGTCTTTTCCACACAGCCTTCTTCCAAAAGACGGTTCAGATAATGGCTGACTACCTGTCGGCTTAAATTCAGTTCTTCTGCAAGTGCTGCCGCCGTAATCTGACAATCACTCTTCGACATCCTGCACAGCGCCTGATATACCCTGTCTTTTGCTTCCATAAAAAGTACCTCCCGGTTTTTCTGCTTTTTCATACCCCTATTGTAATAAATTTTGAATTTCTCTACAACACTTTTCTTTTCCATCTCATGGCTTTTTGTCCCGGGGATTACTGTTCACATGTTAACCTGTGAGCAGTAACTCCCGGCATTCTTACCTCGGCAGACGTGCTCTTCTGTCCGGAAATGCCCGGTCAAATCCTTCTGCAGAATCCTGATACCAATAAGCCACTGTTGCCACATCGTCCGAACGTTCAAACAATGACAGATCATCATTTCCAATCTGCTGCAAAGTTACTTTGATATCTTCTGAAAATGCGATTGGATCCAGAATATGCCAGCGGTACAGACCATGGCGCGGCAGACTGTCATCGCCAAATGCATGTACTGCATTTAATTTTCCTGTTTCAAACCGTACACGTGTCTTGTCCTTTGTCTCATAAAACGGATAACCTAGAAACAGTGTGGAATAGTTCTTAACGGAAGGTCTTCCCAGCTCATCTTTCTGATGAAATGCCCACGCACCTCCGAAATAGTCTTCAGAACCTGTGGAGGATACGGTCGGGAATTCTTCATCTCCATCCAGATAGAACTTAAATTCACCCTCTCCCCACCAATATCTTTCCAGTGCAGTCAACGCAAGAAATGTTCCTACATAATAGCCTTTTCCTTTAATCTTATCCAGTATCACGTAATCTTTTGCCAGTTCTGTTTGTCTTTCCCGTTTCCAGTATGCGTGGAAATACAGAGTGTTTTCCGGCAGACTGTCTGTCTCCGCATAATTTACTGTATAGAAAAATGAAGTAATGTCTTTCGGATGTTCATTTGTAATGGTAATTCTTGCTCTCTCACGAAACGGCATTTCAAAATAGCTGTTCATACCGCCCGTTGGATTTACTACGATCGGCAGAGACGCAATGTCACATCGTTCGCCGAATCCGTTGCAGAAGAAATCTCCCAGTGGAGCTTCTACCGCCGGAGTGCTGCTATTGTCCCAATAGATTCTGAGTACAACATCACGCATAACAAAACTTCCCTTTTCTGTATTTTCACGAATCGTCATCCAGATATGACGAATGATTCCCGGTCCTTTTATATCTGCAATAACCGTCTCTTCTCCCATTGGAAGACGGATACTTCCTCTTCCTTTTCTCTGCGGTCCGAGTGCACTGTCTTCCATGCATGCTCTTCCCTTTTCTCCCGTCGGATTTTCCGGAGATACTGCTCTTGACCGCTCGCCCTTAAAGGTTGTGATATTATTTAATAAATTCATAATCCTGACTCCATTTCTCTTCGTTGTTTGGGTGAATTAATTTCTTTTGATTTTTTTTCATTTCTACATAAACCGGAAATGTACTTCTATTTTTCATAGAAAACTCTGCCATATGATGCTCATACCGAACCGAAATATCAAATCGGGCATTTCCTATCCGCATATTTTTCCAGTAGAATCCGCCGATAAACCGCTTAGGATGGATTCTGAACACTGCCTTCGGCGCATCGTATTCAATTCCGAGAAATTCCGTGATAAAAAGGATAAAAAAGATTCCTGCACCCCATCCACATTTTCCGCAGCTGTTCATTCTCACAACATCACCGGTCTGTGCTCCGATCTTATACGGCCACCACCACCAGGAACCATCCAGGTCTATCAGTCTTTCTAACTCACGAAATCTACCTTCGTCTCCTGACCAGCTTTCTTTCTCTGCCGCACTGTTTAAAATCGAAATATATCCCGGAAATGTTGCCCCGGACTGATTTCCCCACTTGATTCCTCTGCTCAGTTCACTGTAAGTAGGATTTTCTCTGCTTCCTGTAAACTGACCATACTGCTTCAAAGTATCCTGCTCTTCACTTTGATATTTGTAGTATTTCATCAGGGTTGTATCCGATTCTTCCCCATCATGCATTCTGAGACAAATTTCTCCGTCATGGTTCACATCTGTTATAAACTGAAGCCCCTGGTCCAACATCTCTTTCTGATACTTTTCTGCAGAATCACATTCCTTCTTTTCCTCTGCGATTCCACTGATTCCTTCCAGATACTGTGTTCCAAAGAGCCCCTTCACAGTCATATACCGTTCGATATCTTTTCTTGTCTTTCCTGCTTCACTTCTCAACATTTCCGCATAACTTTTCTCTCCGAAAACTTCTTCCGCAATTCTTGCTAATGCCATAAAACTGCGGTACACACAGAGATTGGTTCCTGTATGATACTTTCCCAGTGCATACGCATCGGAAATCCACGTTGTACGATACAGATAAGGCTCATTTTCCTCACGGCTTTCAAGAACCGTCTGAAGAATTGCTTTCATTTTCTTATAGAGCTTTGGATGCTGTTGGAAAAATTCTTTCTCACCGAAATACTCATAATATGCACCGGAAAGCATGATCACAGACAACGAATTGCTCAATGAATGAAAGACGCCGCCTTCGAATTTAGTTCCTTTATATTTGATTCCATATTTTGCAAACCAGAGAATACATTTTTTACAAAGTTCTGGCTCTGTCAGTGTAAACGGCAGACTGGAGTAGTACATGTCTTTATTCCATACATGTGGTGTGACCGGATACGTTCCCCAGTTGGAACCCAGAATTTCATTCTCGCCTGACATTGCAAACGCACCAAACGCCTGCTGGTATGCTCTCTGCAAAAGCATTCCTGCCATCGCATCTTCTTCCATCTTCAGTTCTCCTGTCAATGACTGGAAATACTGTAACGTCTGTTCCATCCAGAAATCCGTATCTTTACTTAAAAACATTTCTATATCCTGATACCGGTTCGGATCTCCAAACAGAAGTGAAACCCGTTTCTGCTCCATTGGCTGCAGTGTAAAGGAAACATCCTGATACGTTCCACTCTCCGCTGTTATCATCAACACATTTCTTGTATCCGAATATTTCTTTTCATACAAAGCAGGGAGACAGACCGTCATCTCTGCCGCCTCTCTGCCTTTATTTTTTACCGTTACTTCATAAAGAAGACAACTCAGCCGTTCTCCTTTTGCTGTAATCGGTGCTGTGGCAAGAATCGTGACTTCTCCCCACGGAAAATAATGCCTGCAGCGTGGAAACAGATTTTCTGCCAGATCCGTCTCCACATATTTTGTATGTTCACATAATTTTTCTGTCTGTCCATTCCATTTTACAGAAATAGACAACTGATGTTCCTGCACAAAATCCTTTGCCACCCACACCCCCGGCTTACTTTCCATCAGATAATTTCCGTGAAAAAATGTAATATGTCTTATCGTTCCGAATTCATCCAGATTCGCCTGTACTTTCTGATTGGAAATATCAAAGGAAAATGTATCATCCGGTAGTTTTTTTCCATAATAACTCACCTGATTTTCCGTGCTGTATTTCCCGTCTTTTACTTTTACCTGAAAAAACGGATTTCTTTTACTGTCTCTGATACGATTTCCTGTCATAACTTTTCCTCCTGCCTTAGCAGATTCCGAGAACGGATAATATAATTCCCAATGCAACAATTCCAAAGATCAAAACAATGATATTTACTTTCTTCTTTAACAGTTTAAAACATCCAAATGTAAGCAAAAGCGGTACAATTCCGATAAAAATACTGTCAAGAGAAGACTGTACATCCATTACGGATTTTCCTTTCATCGTAAAATCAAGAATTGTCTTAAACAGAACCGTTTTACTCGTCATCGCTCCGACCATGATCAGTCCGACAATGCCCGCTGCCTTCGTCAGAATCTCCATCATTCCGTTAGAATAAATCTTTTCTATGTATTTTGCGCCAAGAGAATATCCTAAAAACGCTCCATAGTAACGGCACAGATAGTTCGGAATATTAAATGCAAGAAGGAAAATCAATGGTGCAAGCACGTTTCCTGCATTGGCAAGTCCAATTGCAAGTCCGGCTGCAACAACACGCCATACGCCCCAGAATAAGGAATCGCCGATTCCGGCCAGCGGTCCCATCAGACTCAGCTTGATTGAGTTAATGGATCCTGCGTCAAAATCTGGTTTTTCACTGTTCTCTTTTTCCATGGAGCCTGCAATTCCCATTACAAAAGATGCCATCGGAATTGTCGTACTGAAATATTTCACATGACGTACCAATGCTTCTCTTCTTTTTTCTTCGTTATCTTTATAAAAATGATTGATAAACGGAATCATGGAATAGCAGAAACCACCTCCTCCCATGGTAACCGGATTTACTGATGCATACATTGCTCCGGATCTCCAGAACATTTTTCTTATTAATTTTTTCTCTTCCTTACTGACATTATTCATTAATTTCATGCGAAAAAGTCCTCCTCTTCACTCATTTTTTCTACCGCTGCCACCGGTGCCGCCTGATTGTTCTTTAACTGCATATCACGCTGTGCTGTCACAACCGCAATAATTGTTCCCAATACTGCAATTGCGATCAGTGGAAGATCCAAATATGCTACGAGAATAAATCCCAGTAGGAAATAGATTGCAATCTTATTATCCCAGAGCATCTGCAGAAGCATTGCCATACCAACTGCAGGAAGCATATTTCCCGCTACCGTCAGACCGTTCATAATTACATCCGGTATCATTTCCAGAATACGCTGAACAGCATCCGAACCAAACAATACTGCAAAAAACGGAATCAATGCATATAACGCATAATGTACGAACCATAAACCAAAATGAAGTATTGTAATTTCTTTATCTTTTCCTTCTTTTGCAAGTTCTTCAAATTTCGGTGCGCATGGACCAATCACAAAAGAGAAAATAAAGTTCATTAACTGTAATCCAAGCACTGCCAATGGGAAAACGATTGGAATAATGGTTCCGACATTTCCTCCGAGATTAATTGCAAAAGCAGTTGCAAGTCCGGCTGCAAGTGCCGGTTCTGCTGTACTGGATATTCCGATGTTTACAACTCCCATAAAAATCGACTCCAACGATGCACCTACAATAAGTCCTGTCTGCACATCTCCCAAAAGCAGTCCTGCCAGCGGTGCCACTACGATCGGTCTGCTCAACATTGCCATTCCCAAAAGTTCATGTCCTGCAACTCCCACAAAAACAGCGAGTGCTACAAAAAATGCATCTAACATCATAATCTCATTCTCCTCTATCTTATTTTAATCAACATCCCTTTAATATTGCAGATGCCATTTTCTTTTCCATTGCCGGTGTTCCCTGGAAAAATGTGTCCGGGTAAAGCTCTGTCAGTTCTTTCAGTGCTTCCAGTTCGTCTGCTGTCAACATAACTTCTTTTGATAAGATTTTCTTTTCTCCGGATGTCATTTTACCGGCATTTCCGATATTTACCATTTCAATATTTTTGTAACGTTTACACAATGTAACCGCATCTTTTACCGTCGGTACAAGTACCATCAGACGCATAGACTCTGAACGTGGATCATCCAAAATCGTTGTCACATCTTCTACCGACTTGATGATACATTTGATTCCTTCCGGCACTGCCATCTTTAATGTCATTTTCTGAATCTCATTTGATGCAGCCTCATCACTTGCAACTACCAGTCCATTCAGTTTCAGTTCCTTTGTCCATGTCATTGCAACCTGTCCATGAATTAATCTCTCATCTACTCTTAAACATACAATCATCTTTTTTCTCTCCTTTTCTTTTTGTTATGCTAAGAATTCTTCCTCTTCTTCCTTAGTTCCGCTGTCCGTTACTTCTACCCGAACGAGCATCATATTTTTTCTGGACTCTTCTATAGAATCCAACAATTCTTCCTCTGTGACTTTATCCTCGTTCATTGCCAGTTCCAGAAGCAGCGGCAGATTGAATCCTGCTATCAGAAATACATTTTTTTTCTGTGCGTACGGAACGATTTTCTGATTAACACTTCCACCCATCAGATCTGTACATACGATTACCTGATCTTCATCACTAATTTCTGAAAAATATGCTTTCAGTTGTTCATCCACATTGTCATCCGGATTTACATATGCAGTCAAACAAGTAATATCTGCAACGTTTCCTACGAGTAATTCTAATGTACTCTTCGCCCCTGCTGCCAAAGTTCCATGTGTTGCGAATAAAAATTTTTTCAATTTTTTCTTCCTCTCTTTCTTTTCTTTCTGCCCTTATATACTGCAAGAACTGTGCCAACTTTTTCTTCGACACTAAAAAAAGCCCAAAAATCAAGGCTTTTTTATTAAAAAAGTTTTTTTATCCTATAGTGTCCAACATAACTCTGTCTATGTATTTACAGACTTTCGACACACACTCTTCAAAATCTACATTTTCAAACCGAAGTGTCATCCCGGCCTGTTTCAGATTTTCCTCGCAAAAATCTTCCGAATCCGCCAGAAATCTTCTGCACAGCTCTGCATACTTTGGTTCTGCTAATCTGTTTTTCAATCTTGTGATCTCACTGGACTGCTGTGAAGTCTGTGCCTTTTTTACTGTCTCCAAAAATTCTTCACGATTCAACTGTGAATACTCCGCAACAGTCTTTAAGAGTTCCTCAATCAGCTCCTTCAATTGTCAAGGTGCCATCGGAAGAACTGTCTGAACCTCTTTTACGTTTGTGATTTTTGGAAATCAGAGGA
>OGXS01001135.1_pt1 | contig 19486 bp, 19 predicted proteins | sample 1576371 | NCBI WGS metagenome assembly OGXS01 (sample SAMEA3541475, study PRJEB24748) | human gut metagenome | biome: human gut; feature: human-associated habitat; material: faeces | place: China | collected 2012
AATACCAATTTTAATTGCGATGGCTCCGGGTATAATTCAGAGCCTGCTGACGGGATTATTGACGATGATACCTCAGATAATCCTGACAGGCATAGAACTGATCGGCCAGCTGGCGCTTGGCCTGGTAGAGGCAATACCGCAGATTATTGACGCGATACCGCAGATTATTGATTCAATAAAATCTTCCTTCAGCAGCGTTGACTGGGGAGCGGTAGGACACGACATCATCGAAGGTATAAAAAATGGCGTAGGGAAGGCTGCAGACATGCTGCTGGATATGGTTAAGGGCGTGGGAAAGAAAGCTTTAAACGCTATAAAAGACTTATTTAAAATTAATTCCCCATCCCACGTTTTCCGTGATGAAGTAGGTAAGATGATGGCATTAGGCATGGGAATCGGATTTGAAAATAATGTACCTTTGGGACAGATGAAGAAAGGACTGGGGCAGGCTCTAAAGACGTTGGAAGGCCAGGCAAGTGTGGCTATGTCCACCTTTGGAGGCGGAATCTCTTATCAGAATTCCATCCTGTCCGGCGGCAGCGCAATGCAGGGATTCGACTTTGATGAGTTCGAGCGCCGGCAGAGAAAGATCAACAATGAAAGAACAGACAGGCCTGTATTCCTGAATGGACGTCAGGTAAACAGAGCATTAAAGAAAGGAGTGCCAGTGACAGTATGATGAATGTGTATTATAAGAATCATTTTGGCGAGGTGGTGGATCTAAAGAGCGGACCCTATCATTTGCTGGCGGGAGATCTGCTGGATTATAAGTGGAACGCCCTGTCATCTGCAAACCAGATTACCGGGTTTGAAAAGGAGATCCATGAGAAAAGTGTTACCTTTGAAGTATTTGCGTCAAAAGCGGAATATCACAGAGCACTGGACTTGGTGACAGAGATATTTGAGAAAGACATACTGGCCGGCGTGCCAGGAAAACTGTACTTTAACCAGCAGTATCTAAAATGTTATATCACTGAGTCCAAAAAGACGGAATGGGAGTCGGATGTGCTTGCGGTGACAGAACTTGCGGTGACCACGGACTATCCTTATTGGATAGAGGAAAAAGAGATGCATTATGAGCCGACAGATACCATGTCAAGGGATAACAAGAGATACCCACTGCGTTATCCATACCGCTACTCTAACGGTCTGTCAGATATGACAATACTAAATGAACATTATACGGAAACGGATTTCCGCATGGTGATATTCGGACCTGCCATAAGCCCGGCGGTTTTCATAGGAGACCAGCTATATCAGGTGAATATGAAGATCGAGGCAGGAGAGTACGTGACAATAGATAGTTCCCAGGGAACGATTATACTTACGAAGACAGACGGCAGCAGGGAAAATGCATTTAACAGCAGAGAGAAAGAACAGAATATCTTTGCCAGAATTCCACAGGGCATGAGCCGGGTAAAATGGAACGGGGATTTTGGATTTGACATTATCCTGTTCCAGGAAAGGAGCCAGCCAAGATGTGCATAAAAGATATGATTATTGCCAACAGCAGAGGGCAGGAAAAAGGATTTCTGACAGAATCTGCACAGTTGGACATTGATCTGGGAGATACCAATGATTTTGAACTCCAGATGGCACTTTCCGAATATATGAATCTGGGATATCAGTTGGGGGATCGGATCTACCTGCCAGGCACCGAATACGGAGGCCTGATCGAAGATAAAGAGACCTCGACTTATGAAGACTCCGTATTCTTAAGAGGCTACACCTGGAGAGGCCTGCTGGAGCAGAAAATCATTTGCCCGGAAAATGGGAAGGAAAAACTAACCATATCAGGAGAAGCCAATGAAATTCTGGCAGTCCTGACAGAAGGATGGTTTGACGGCCTGATGCGGGTAGATGACGCTGACAGCGGCATCCAGATACAATCCTATGAGATGGATGGCTACGTGGATGGTCTGGAAGGATTGACCAGGATGCTGAAGTCCGCGGGAGCAAAACTGGAACTTGTCTATGAACAGCAGAAGTTTTCCGGATGCGTAGTGATCCGGGCGGTGCCCATCGTGGATTATTCAGAAAATATAGAATATAGCAATGACAATAAAGTGCATTTTACCACACGGGATTATCAGATGGGAACCAATCATCTGGTCTGCTATGGTAAGGATAAGGAAGAAAAATTAATCACAGTCCATCTGTATGCGGATGAAGAAGGAAATGTCAGCGAAAAGCAGTCCTTCTTCGGAGCAGACGAAAGGGCGGCAGTGTATGAGGTAACAAGCCAATCCGACCGGGCAAAGATGATTGAAGACGGTACGGAAAAACTGAAAGATGCAGGAAACTATAAGGAACTAAGTATGACAATCCAGGATATCGAAGTGGCAGTCGGAGATATCGTGGGCGGCCGCGAGAGAATCACAGGATTGTACATGAAACAGCCTGTAACAGGCAAAATATTGAAACTCGATGTTAACAATAAAACTATAGAATATAAGGTTGGTGAATAATATGGGATTAAAAGGAATTACAATTGAAACGCCGCCTCAGGCGGAAGCACACATTAACGCAGCAGACGACAGAGCCATATGGGAAGCAGTTATCGGTATGGATGGAGTCGTAAATGTAGGACAGAAGTTAAAAGCAACTTTGATCTCCAATAACCTGCTTCGGGTATATGACGGAACACTGGTAGTAGGAGGAGCAGTCGGACGCATTCCGTTTGGGGAATATGAGGACATTACGATTAATAATGGCACGCAGAATCAGTTGCGGAATGATCTGGTAGTTGCGCAGATAGAAGCAAATGGAGCCATTGAGAACATGAAACTCCATTATATCCAGGGAGTACCGGGAGAAGTGGCAAAAGACCCGGATTATACCGTAGGAAATGTGTATGAAGGAGAGACGCTCAGGCAGTATCCGCTGTATCGGGTGAAATTGAATGGACTGAATGTGGAAGCGGTGGAACCGCTGTTTGAAGTGCTGCCGAATCTGGGGAAGGTGAAGGATGAAGTTGGTGAATTAAATAGAAAATTAGAAAGTAGTTTTAAAAGCATTGAGATATTGGCACACGCTGTAACAAGCGGTACATTTCCAATCAAAGATATCACACAGTTTAAAACAATGTATCTAGCATTTTTTTATTCTGGTACATACTTTTTGACTGAACTCAACCCACATATCATGCTATTTAATGATTCTTTTATCGGCAAAAGCCTAGAATTTGGAAGAGTCGGAACAAATACAGGTTACAGTATTGGAGGCAGCGTACGGTTTGCATCTACTACATCTTTTGTTATGGGTAACTGGACTGTAAATGGCTGGTCGTTTAGTAGTTGGATGCTTATAGGAATTAAGTAATAATCCATTAATTACTTGTGCTGTACGGTTATAGTTGCATCAATAACCTGCCACTTGAGGCTTGTGACACCATTAGCCCCTGCCGTCGAGCAGTATATATACAGGCCTCCCTCTGCGGTAAGATGTGCTGACTTATAATCAATCGCTACAGTACCTGCTCCGGGGATATTGATCTTTGATAATGACACAGTAACTTCCGAGGGTAGCCAGGGAATTGATAATTGATTTGTTTGTATTATATTTCCATTAATATCGCCAAACTGTAATCGGTAGGTATGTGTTCCTAAAAAGCATTGACGCCATGCATCCCACGAAAATAATTTTCTATTTAGTTCAGGAATAGCCCGCATTATTTGCTACAATGGAAAGCAAAAAGGAGTTGGAATGATGGAGCAGAAGATTATGGAGGTGCTGCGGAGGATGCAGGCCATTCTGGACGAGGCATGCCTGAGGGACCTTAAGACGGTCCTTCAGGTGGTGTTCGAGGGGTGCGAGATCTCTCAGGAGAAGCGGGAACTGCGGGTTTCCGACAGGGGCTGGGCCATAGACCTGGAGGAATACCTGATGTCGAAGGCCCTGGAGGGAAAGTCCCCCGGAACGGTGGATCGGTACCGCTACGAACTGCAGAGGCTGCTGTCCTATGTGAACAAGGCAGTCCGGGACATTACGGAGGGGGACATCTCCGGATATATGCGAGCCTACAAGGCAATCCGCCAGGTGTCAAACCAGACGCTCAAGAACGTACGGGCGGTCTACAGCAGCTTCTTCGCATGGCTGCGGGACAGGGACCGGATTCGGAGGAATCCCATGGCCCTGGTGGAGGCGATCAAGGTGGAGCAGAAGATCCGCAAGCCCTACACGGACGAGGAGAGGGAGATGCTGCTGCGGAACTGCAGCACGCTCCGGGACAAGGCGATGATGGAGTTCTTCTACAGCACGGCGGTGAGGGTCTCGGAACTGGCGGCCCTGAACCGCGACGACATCCGCTTCACCAGCAAGGACCTGATCGTGTTCGGGAAGGGGAGCAAGGAGAGGCGGGTCTACCTGAACGACAGGACGAACCTGTACATGAAGGAGTATCTGGACAGCCGGACGGATGGGAGCCCAGCGCTGTTCGTATCCACCAGGAGGCCGCATAGCCGGCTATCAAAGACGGGGATCGAGGACATCATCCGGCGGACGGGCCAGCGGGCGGGGGTCGAGAAGGCCCACCCGCACCGGTTCCGCAGGACGTCCCTGACCAATGCCCTGAACCGGGGGATGCCGCTGCAGGAGGCCATGGTCATGGCGGGCCATGCGAAGCCGGAGACGACGATGGGCTACTGCACGGTGGACCAGGAAGGCGTCAAGTATCATCATCAGAAGTATTTAAGCGCATAGCAAGAGGGGAATAAGGCCATTTTTACATCCGGCGAGGGTCGGGTGTTTTTGTTGTACGCTTTTATAGACGTAACTAATAACAAGTTTCAAGGAGGGATACTGAATTAAATAGAAATTTAATAGGTTTCATAAATGCATCAAATAAAATCCATGAATTTACAAATAACAATAATGTTACAAAACAAATATTTTGGACAGCAACTCAGAACTGCTGGTGTGAAGCTTGGGTAAGCGCGCATACAGATGGTTCATATATTGGAATGGTTTATCTGGATGGGATTACTGTAGCCAGAAATGCTAATGCATATGACATTTCAGTAGTTTTTCCAGTAAAAAAAGGACAAACAATTTCTAAAGAAAATGGTAACGTAACTTGTAGATTTTACAGCATGATCTGAACTATAGGTTAAGCCATTGGAACTGATGCAAACATATACCATGTTCCACTATTTATTGATGGTGTCGTGCACACGGAACCATCTGGCTTAATCGTTATCGTAATTGCAAAAAAATCTCCTTCTTCTTTTCTTATCCCGGCTACTGAAATATTAAAATCAGTAGTTGGGTATTTAATGCTAGAGGGTAGAGAAAATATTTTCGCACCAGAAGGAAAATATTTCATTATACTTAGATTTCCATTAAATGTTATTGTTCCGGCTTGTTGTATTATACTTAACGGATAATTGTTTGCGACTGATACACCATCTGCAAAATTTGTCACATAACCAATTATTTTTCTATTTAATTCAGGTTTTCAGTGTATTCCGTGATTTGGTTATATATTTAGATGTTTACAAAAGTTTTTAAATCATAAAAAAATAGGATTGCCTATAAAAGGTAAATATAAAAATGCTAATAGAGTATATTTATATTGACTAATAGAGTATATTTGCTTATAATGATGAAGAAAATGAATAATTAAACGTTAAATACATAGGGGAAAGAGAGGAAGAAAAATGATTTGTCCAAAATGCGGAAGCAATAACGTAACAAGCCATGCTGTTACGGAACAAACAACAGAGGGAAAGACGAAAGGATTTGGCTGGATTAAAGCATGTTTAGGAACATTGATTGCAGGACCATTTGGCTTTTTATGTGGCTTGTGTGGTATGGGAAAAGGAAAAAGCAAGACGACTTCGGAAACTAAGGTGATAAATGTATGTCAGGATTGCGGCAATCAGTTTTAGAAACGATTAGAATGATCGGAAATCATTCCGGTTGTCATCAAATGCCAGAACGAAGTTTTTTTTATAAAGGCAAGCAATTTCCAGTGTGTGCAAGATGCACTGGAGTGATTATTGGTCAAAGTGTAGCTTTGATTATAGGAATATTTAAAGATATATCGTTTAGGAAAGCGTTTTTATGTTTGGCGGTTATGGGAAGTGATTGGGGGCTTCAGGAGAGCCGGATTAAAGAATCAACAAATTTTCGACGTTTGATAACAGGATTTTTAGGAGGGTTTGGACTTTACTCCATTTTAGTAGGAATTTTAAAAAAATGTGTTAGTATGAATTCTAGAAACATGAAAGAAAAATAAAGATGGAACGATAGTTCTATGTAGTATCACATCGTCCCACCATTACATTATTTAAATAATTTACAGAGATATTTCTTCGTGGAGTGTTAAATAGTGATACAGAATATCAATGAATTCTCCATTTGTTGGTTTTTGAGTCATATTGTAACCGGATATTTTAATTAAAAATTTTCGGTCTCCTTTATCCCAGCATGTCGATACGACTGTTCGCAGACAGTGTTCTACATTATCTTTGTTGACGTTATAATGTTTTCCAACATCGGCATATAAACGAGTATAAATAGACAATAGATAACTTTCATCCTGCATACATAAAGTTAAAGCATAAGCGAGATAAAGAAATCCTTTGTAAGTAGAACGTATGCCGAGACGTAAAATTAATTGTTTTATTTTATCCATAAAATTTCCTCCTTAAAAGTATTGGATTGAGATATTGTAAACATAAATTATGATAAATGGAAAAAAATGGAATAAATTCGACAAAATTATATATAATTCGATAAATAATTGAAAAGTTAAAATAATAGTATAGATATGATTTAGTTATAAATGGAGGACTATTCATAAGCGTAGATTATATAATTCCGTTTATGAATGGTTCTTTATTTTTTTATTATTCAAGAAAAGAGTCAACAATCCTGATTTGCGTATAATTTATAAGATTTTTGATTTAACTTGGATAAAATAATGTGGATTGAAATTTAAATTTTCATTTTGAAATTTTACAAACTGTCTAAATATTTTTGACAAAGTAATGAAAAAGAATATAAATTTATATAAAATGAAAGATGTTCTCGGCAAGATGCAGGGAGGTAAATTGATCTGGATAGAGGCCGGGAACCAATATTATGGCTGCAGGTGTGTCAAATGTATATCATAGATCTAGTGCCCAGCTACTGCATTATAACCAATATAATGTAAAAGTTGCAGGCAGAAATCGAGCAGGCATTGCAAATGCACAGGCTGCTGCAATAAACGCCCAAATTGTTTGCTACACCAAAGCAGTCAAAGAGAGCACAAAAACCCTGGCTGGATTACCCGGCGATAGGGTAAAATTTAAACACTACTCATAAACGAAGGTTATGGAGGATTCGTTTATGAATAGTGTTTTATTTTGCTTAAATGAATGAAGTTTTGGTACGGCTTAAGGGTGAGTTGGGAATATTGACTTCCCTTGGAACAAATAAACTACACGGAATTGTTGAATTCATTTAAAACCATGGGTATAATAAGAGAAACGCCAAGCGATTAAGAGTTTTAATTAGGTTGAATGTTTTCAGCAGGAAAATATGCTTAAATAAAGAGATTAAACTTATAAGTAGGATTAACCATGAAAGTGTGACAAAAAGGAGGATTATGCCGAGGTATAAGGTTATAAAAACTTTGGGATTTATAGTTGTTTGTTGTGTATTAACAGGCTTATTGAATTTTGGATTACTACAGTATAACATTGCCAGAGTGAATGTTCATAGGATTATGACACAGAAATATAATGATATCTTTGTAGGCACGTCACATGGCCTTAGCGCTATTAATCCGGAAATTGTAGATCAGGTAACGGGAAGGAAAAGCACAAATATCTGTATGCCCGATGAGCATATAATAGATTCTTATTTTCTGGTAAAGGAAGCATGCAGGTTTCATAAGCCAAAAAGAATTATTTACGAATTAGATCCATCCTACTGGTCTACGAAACAGAATGATGGAGTAAATTCCGTATATATTTACAAGGAGTTTCCTTTTTCTAAAGTTAAAATGGAATATTTTAATCAGAAAATTAAAAACATGGATGCCAGGGTTACATTAGCACCTTGGTTTTATTATCGGAACAAGATACCACAGTTTTTCAATACATTAAGAATGAAATTAAGCGAGCCATATAAAAACTATGATGTAGAACCGCTTAATTCGGGCGCCCAACAGTATACGAAGGAAGGCTATATGTATCAAGTGACAGATCCCAATGCAGAAAAGGGGAGTCCTAATATTATTTTATGGAATCGAGACAAGATATTAGAAGTTGAAAAAAAGTATTTCCTTAAATTAGTGAATTTTTGTAAAGGAAAAGGGATTGAATTTGTTGTAATTACAATACCAGTCCCTCAGGAAACATTAGAACTTCATTCTCAAACTTTTGAAAAGGCACATGAGTATTACAAAAAAATGATGGAAAAGCATAGAATCCCTTTTTATGACTTTAATTTTATTAACTTAAATGGCTTTAACAGGAGTATTAAAGGATACTTGGATTATGAAGGCCATATGTCGGGAAAACTGGGAAATGAGTTTAGTAAAAGACTGGGTGGTTTTTTGCAATCTGAAGGAGCCTTTGCTAGATAAAATTATGAGAAAGAGTGCAAAATGTAAGGGGGATTTATGACAGTAAGAGAGCAATTTGATGACTTTGTGAGATTTTGTAAAAAGAATAAGGTGTCAATAGGAATTGTTGTATTGATGACATTTTTAACCTATGGTTTTATGTTATTCAACTTCAGTTTTTCAATTGATACTGAAGATATTGTGGTACGCCAATTAGATTTTTATGATGGCTGGATTGGGATTAATCGTTATGGGTTGGTGTTTACGAAGTGGCTCTTTGGCGTGCTAAACATTGTGCCTGGATATGCCTCAATATTGATGGTTTTGTCTACAATAGGATATGGGATTATATGGATGTACTTTTTTTATTGGATTGGAGGGCCGAACCAGGATAACTTAAAGTGCAACTGGATTTTTTCAGTATTGTTTCTATCCAGTGTGCCTGTCTTGGAATTGGTTAATTTTCAATGCTTATCATTTGAAGTAGCATTTGCAATGTTGCTTTGTGCGGTTGCGTTGATCTTTGAATGGCGCTGGATTATAAAGGGTGGCGGAAAATGTGAATTGTTTTTAGCAATCATTATGGGGGTATGGTGTTTTGCATCATATCAGGCTTTTGTTCCTTTATACATATCGGCATCTTTAATTGCGTTTTTGATACAGTATCAGAATAATAGAGAAGAAATAGAGAAGAAAGTTATTTCTATTTCGCTCAAGTTATTTGTGATTTTCGTGATAGATTATATCGTGTATAATGTGTTGGGAAGATTGATGATGTATATATGGAATATTGGAGCGGGAACCTATACCGAGAATATGATCCAATGGGGGAAAATGCCTGCCAGGTCAATCTGCATAATTTTAAAGGACTATTTTCTGGATGTTTTCTTTGCAAGAAATGTATTTTGGAATTGGGGATACCTATTTGTCTGTTTGGGACTATTGTTAATTGGATTGCGGAAAATAAGAGATAAAATAAAAAAACAGAGGTTTTATTTATATTATCTATTGGTATTATGCCTGTTTTTATTTTCACCATTCCTACTGCCAGTTCTTATGGGAGCAGCGCCTGTTGTGAGAGGACAGTTGGCATTGCCATTTGTGGTTGCAATTGGTACACAAATAATTTTTGAAAAAATAAGCGGAAGACTTAGTAATAACATGATAATTCAAATGGCTGTCGTAGGATTGCTTTTACTCTTTACAATCAGGACAAATATTATGAAAGATAACCGTCTACTCTATTCTGATTATGTTGTAAGACAGCAGGAATATGCCCTGACGGAGAAAATTATAGGAAATATAGAAGAGACTGAAGCAGATGGAAATTGTGCAGTAGTAATCTTAGGACAATGGTCACCCCAATATAATCCGTCTATGATTCAAGGAGAGACTTTGGGGCGTTCTTTTTATGAATGGGACGCAGAGGTACCAGGAGGAATAGAAAAAAGAGTTCTTGGGTATTGGAGAACTTTGGGATATCAATATAAGACGCCTGGGGATGAAGTGCGTACAAAAACAATAGAAGAGAGGGCTGATATGCCTGCATGGCCAGCAGAAGGTTCGGTCGTTAGAGATGGCAATCTTGTAATTATAAAGTTGTCGAATTAAAGAACATAATAATATATTAGTACAGATAGGAAGAGTATGTGGGAGAAATGAGAAATTTACCAAAGTTATGCATTGTGATACCATGTTATAATGAAGAAGAAGTATTGCCAATAACAGCGCCTTTGTTCTTAAAGAAGATATTATCTTTAATAAATCTTGAAAAAATTAGTACAAATAGTAAGATTTTATTTATTGATGATGGAAGCAAAGATGAAACATGGAATTTGATTAATGAAATGGCTCATCAGAATAAATATTACATCGGTATACGGCAAAGTAGAAACAGAGGTCATCAGAATGCTGTATTAGCAGGACTGATGGAAGCAAAAGAAAATTTTGATATCACGATTTCCATTGACTGTGATGGACAGGATGATATTGATGCGATGGACAAGATGGTAGATGCATATCTAGATGGCTGTGAGGTGGTATATGGCGTGCGTAGTTCCAGGATAACGGATACATTCTTTAAGCGTTATACAGCAGAGTCCTTTTATCGACTATTGAATGCATTAGGAGCCGAAATTGTTTTTAATCATGCCGATTATCGTTTGATTTCAAGCAAGGTGCTGCATGAATTTGCAAATTTTAAAGAGGTCAATATATTCTTGAGAGGAATGGTACCACTTGTTGGATTCAAAAGTACTTCTGTATACTATGATCGTAAAGAAAGGGTTGCGGGAAAAAGTAATTATTCTTTGAAAAAGATGATATCGCTTGCTTTTGATGGTATAACAAGTTTAAGTGTAAAGCCGATAAGAATTATCACTAGCCTGGGGATATTTGTTTCCTTTTTAAGTTTTCTTATGATTATCTGGATTATAGTCAGTTTCTTTATAGGCAATACTGTGCAGGGCTGGGCAAGTACATGCGCATTGGTTAGTTTTATTGGAGGAATTCAATTGGTGTGTACTGGAGTGATTGGGGAGTATATTGGTAAAATTTATCTAGAGACGAAGGCTCGTCCAAGATATATTATAAGCGAGAGGACGTACGATGAAGAAGAATAGCCATTTATATAAAGTATTAGATGCTACATTTTGGAAGTTCATTTTAGTGGGAATAGCGAATACGATTGTTGGAACAGCAGTTATGTTTGCAGCATATAATATCTTTCATTTGAATTATTGGATTTCATCGGCATCCAATTATGTTATAGGGAGTATTTTGAGTTATTTTTTAAATAAGTATTTTACTTTTAAAAATCAAAAAAAGTCTTGGAAGCAAGTAGTCGTATTTGCTGCTAATATATCGGTATGTTATGTGATGGCCTATGGATTTGCCAAACCACTGACGTTATGGATTTTAGATGGATATGAGAAAGTGGTTCAGGAAAATGTTTCCATGTTGATTGGGATGGGGGTATTTGTATTAGTGAATTATTTTGGGCAACGGTGGATTGTATTTAAGAAACAGTGATAAAAAGTACAGTTAACAAGAGAAGGTGCAAAAATGAAAAGAAAGAATTCGCGTATAAAAAAAGTAATATGTATTATATCAACAATATTAACTATTACTTTGGCAGTGCTATCTACAATTATTTGTTTTAGCATTAAATGGATGTTTGACACATGGAGTAATTTGACGATGGATGAATTAGTGTATCATCTCACAGCTCCATTGGAAGGCACTAATGAGGGGATGATAAAGGAATACTTGAATGTATGTATTGTTCCGGCTATATTGGTTCTTATATTTATTGTTATTCTTTTTATTACGTATAGAAAACAGAAAAGATATTTTATTATAATGGGTATTGGCCTTATCTTATCTTTGTTTGCCGCAGTATTTGTGGTTCATAATGCATGGGACGAACTGGATGCAGGTAATTATGTTAAGGCACAAGGTACATATTCAACGTTCATAGATGACTATTATGTGGATCCTATAGATATTGAAATTAAATTTCCAGAGAAAAAAAGAAATTTAATATATATCTTTTTAGAGTCAATGGAAATAACGTATGCTGATAAGAAGAATGGAGGGGCATTTGAGGAAAATGTGATACCGGAGTTGACAAGGATAGCACAGCAAAATGAGGATTTTTCTGGGGAAGATAATAAATTGAATGGCGGTTATGCAATGCCTGGATCTACGTGGACAATGGGAGCGATGTTTTCACAAACGTCGGGAATTCCATTGAATATATCTATAGATGCAAATAGCATGGATACTCAAGAGACCTTTTTCCCCAATATAATAACATTGGGAGATATACTGGGACAGTCTGGTTATAATCAAACTTTGATGATTGGTTCAGATGCGACATTTGGTGGAAGAAGGCTATACTTTACAGATCACGGGAATTACAGTATTGAGGATTATAATTATGCTGTAGAATCTGGAATGATACCAGAAGATTATAAGGTATGGTGGGGATATGAAGATCGAAAGTTATTTGGATTCGCAAAAGAACAATTATTACAGTTAGCAGAACAAGATGCACCATTTAATTTAACACTACTAACTGTTGACACTCATTTTGAAGATGGCTATCCTTGCGAAATGTGTTCAGATACATTTGGAGAAAATCAATATGCAAATGTTATGGCATGTTCCAGCAGCCAAGTAAATGGATTTCTAGAGTGGGTACAACAGCAAGAGTTTTATGAAAATACAACTATTGTTTTAGTAGGAGATCACCCAACTATGGACAAGGATTTCTGCGACAATATTGGTAGTGACTATATGAGAAAGGTGTATACGGTATATATTAACCCTGCAATTGAAAAAGAAGGTAATACAGAGAGGATTTACACAACTTTTGATGATTTTCCAACTACCTTAGCAGCATTAGGGATAGAATTTGAAGGGGACAGATTAGGATTAGGAACAAACCTTTTCTCTAATAAACAAACATTGGTGGAAAGATTTGGTATAGAAACGGTTAGAAAGGAATTAAATAAGAAGTCAAAGCGTATGGAAGAACTGGCTGAATTGGATGAGAGTAAGGAAGAATTGCTCATTCGCGAGGGAGAAATATCATTACCCACTGCCGATGTTCAGGCCGATGCTTATAATTTCGAGTCGGGTACCTTCCAGGTGGCTGTATCTGATATATTAAATGTGCAGAATAATATAGAAGCGGTGATGTTGGCAGTTTGGACGAATGAGGATCAAAGTGATTTACAGTGGATACAGATGGAAAGGAAAGAGGAAGGGGAGTATTGTGCAAGTATTAATATTCCTAATTTTAATTATAAGGTAGGCGAATATTTTGTTGATGCTTATGTAGTTGATGGAGAAGGAGGTCAATATATGGTAGGCAGCGCTAGTAATTTTGTAGAATGATTAATTTGGTTTGGTGTGAAAGTTAAATAATAGTAGATTTAAATTAAATATAAGATAAATTTGTTTTGGAGAAAGTATCGAGTTTTATGAAAACAGAAAAATAGAACAAGATTTGTCATTAGTTGTCAGGGACAGGAACGATTTTTATGGTTCTGTCCCTTCTTTTTTTATATGGATTTCGGATATAGCAGGCAAGACAAGATAATGCTAGTCCGCTTTTTTGCTGTCTACTTATAACAGGATAGTCTTTCCTTAAAACAAATTTTTAACTGTGAATAGATTGCTTAATCAAGCATCTGACAATTTTAGCGTATTTAAAATATTTCGATAAATTTGCTCAATTGTCCATCCGCATTTTATAGTATTTTCTCTTCTGTTTTTATCAGAATTACCAATTAAATAGGACATTGTCGCGTATTAGCGCTGAATATCTCCGCTTTAAAATTAGCTAGCATTGATCTCTGTGCAAGAAATAAATTTTGTTGTATTTACTGTCTGGTGGATAATATACGAATTCGACTATCTATGATATCCAGAAAGTTCATCAATGCAGGAATTTAGATATTGTCTACGCGGGGTATTTAAATCTGTTTGATATGAAAAACTAGAACTTTACACTTTCATTTTGTCCTACATATATTCTTAACACAGAAATGTATCTGGAGGTGCGTCAACTGATAAAAACGAATGCCTTGAATGAGCCATCGATTAGCAGTCTGAGTTACGGATTAAAAATTTAGGTTTGAATGTCGCCATCTCATTACTCTATTTAACCTAAAAGTTTAGGGATTGAGTTGAAAATAAGTACGGATGCTTAAAGGTATGACATTCCTCTAAACCTATTGTTGGAGTTTGGATATTTTTATTCTATGGTAATTAATAGTATTCTAATATAAATTCGTAAAAGCCTTGCATTATTTTTATAATAATCATATAATCAAATTATTCATAAAAGCAAGGAGGTTAAAATACATGAACGTTGTGGAGTACGATATAGTGAACGAAATAATACGACATCCATATATAAACCAAAGAGAACTTGCCGAGCGCGTAGGATATTCAGTTGGAAAAGTGAATAGTTCATTAAAAACATTGTGTAGGAATCAATATCTGAATAAAGATTATAGTCTTACAGAAAAAGCATTACGAGAAATAAAAGAAAAAAAACCAAAAAATGCAATTATTCTTGCGGCTGGCTTTGGTATGCGTATGGTTCCAATAAACGTAGAAATGCCAAAAGGGCTTTTAGAAATACATGGGGAACCATTGATTGAACGTATTATTTGTCAGTTGCATGAAGTGGGTATAAGGGAAATTTATATTGTAGTAGGTTTTATGAAAGAACAATATGAATATTTAATCGACAGATATGATGTAAATTTGGTATTTAATAATGAGTATATGAAAAAAAATAATTTGCATTCGTTAAACAAGGTTATTAACAAACTTGGGAATACGTATATCATCCCTTGTGATATATGGTGTGCAAGTAATCCTTTTTGTAGCCATGAATTATACTCATGGTATATGGTTACGGATTATGAATCAGAAGAGAGTTTAGTTAGAGTTAACAGGAAAAAGGAACTTGTTAATACCAAAAGAGATGAGAATGGAAATAACATGATTGGCATAGCTTATATACTTAAAGAAGAAGCGAAAGTATTACAGCAGACAATCAAAGATTTGTCTTCTAAAAAGGAATACAATCAAGCGTTTTGGGAAAGTGCCCTTTTTAATGGTAACCGTATGATAGTTGGTCCGAAAGTGGCGAAAAGTAGTGAAGTATTTGAAATAAACACGTATGAACAGTTAAGAGAGTTGGATAATGATTCTAATCAATTGCAGTCAGATATTATTCAGTTAATAGCCAATGTTTTAAAATGTACAGAAGGTGATATAAATAGTATTAAAGCGTTAAAAAAGGGGATGACTAATCGTTCCTTTGAGTTTAAATGTAAAGATAACCGATATATTATGAGGATACCTGGAGAAGGTACAGGAAAAATGATTAATCGTAGAAATGAATATGAAGTGTATAAACAACTGGAGGGGAAAAATATTACAGATCCTGTTATATATATATCACCTGAGAACGGCTATAAAATTACTAAATATATAGATGGGGCAAAAACATGTAGTTGTGAAGAAAAGAACGATGTAAAACGATGCATGGAATATTTAAGAGGGTTTCATGATTTGAAATTACAAGTAAAGCATAGTTTTAATTTGTTTGATCAAATAGAGTATTATGAGAAACTTCGAGGGAGCGAACCATCTATATATAGAGATTATACTAGTACGAAACAAAAGATTTACGAACTAAAGAGATATATCGATGTACAACCAAAACAAATAGCACTTACGCATATAGATGCTGTTTGTGATAATTTTTTAATGACTGATGAAAAGATATATTTGATTGATTGGGAATATGCAGGTATGCAGGATGTTCATGTAGATATTGCAATGTTTGCTATATATGCAATGTTTGATAAAGAGCAGATTGATGAACTTTTGTCTTTTTACTTTCAAGGAGAAGTGGAATTTTCAGTTAAAATGAAGATATATTGTTATATAGCGGTATGCGGACTATTGTGGAGTAATTGGTGCGAGTATAAAAGAATATGCGGTGTGGAGTTTGGAGAATATTCATTGAAGCAGTATCGTTATGCCAAAGAGTTTTATAAAATTGTGAAAAAAGAATTAGGAGAGATGTTATAAAAATGATATATGTAGATAACGCAATTATTATGGCCGCTGGTATGGCTACCAGATTAGCACCTTTATCATATGAAAAACCTAAAGCATTGTTAAACATAAAAGGAGAGATATTAATTGAAAGGCAGATAAAACAATTAAAGGAAGCCGGAATACAAGATATTACGATAATAGTAGGGTATCGAAAGGAAATGTTTGGATATTTACAGAAAAAATTTGGAGTTGAATTGGTTGAAAATCCAGTATATAAAGAAAGAAACAATCATTCAAGTCTTTATGTGGCAAAGGAAAGATTAAAAAATACATATGTATCTTGTGCAGATTTATATTTTGTAAAGAATCCGTTTCAAAAGATTGTAGAATATCCCTATTATGCTACGGTATTTAACAAAGGAACTACAGAGGAATGGTGTGTTAAAACAGACGACAATGGAAAAATTATATCTGTAAAAATAGGTGGTGAGAATGCTTGGGTAATGCAGGGAGAAGCACTTTTTGATGAGCAATTCTCTCGAAAGCTAATTCCTCTATTAGAACGAGCATTTAATAATCCAGAAGAAGCAAAAACATATTGGGAAGATTTATATGTAGAAAATATTCATGAGATGGTTTTGTTTAATAAAAAAACAGTTAAAAAAAATGTGATGGAATTTGATAGTTTTGAGGAACTTAGGAAGTTAATTCCAGAATATTATAATTCATCAGGATGTAAGATCATAGAAAAGATTGCAAGAGAATTAGGATGCTGTGAAAAAGATTTGAAAAATTTTGAGGCAATAAAGAGTGGAGAACATGTAAAAGGAGTAACTTTTTTTTGCTTAGGTATTAAATATAGTTTTGATTATACTACCGAAAGGATAAAAGAAGAAATTGAGGAGGAGAAGAAATATGAATAAGGAGAACAAAGCGTTACGCGTTAGGGGGAAAAGGGAGATTGATTGGATGATAACCTTATTGCCATTTTCCATAATTGTAGTTTTGTGTCTTCTCTTTTTCTATGCTCCTATTCAATCAAATAAGGTATTAAGCCAAGTAAGATTTATCCTTGGAGATACTTTTGGTACATACTATTTAATTATTGGTCTGGGTGTTTTCCTGCTTTCAATTTTTGTAGCAACATCAAGATATGGAAATATAGTGCTTGGAGATCCGGGGGAAAAACCAAAATATTCTTTTTTCGCATGGGGCTCAATGATGTTTACGGCAGGCCTTGCAGCTGACATTCTGTTTTATTCATTTTCAGAGTGGATATTATATGCGACAGACCCACATATTGCAGAACTTGGTAGTATTCAAGATTGGTCGAGTGTATACCCGGTTTTTCACTGGAGTTTAATTCCTTGGGGATTTTATCTTGTATTAGCAGTTGCTTTTGGGTTTATGCTTCATGTTCGAAAAAGGGAGCGTCAGAAGTATTCAGAAGCTTGCAGACCGATATTAGGCAGATTTACAGATGGCCTTCTTGGCAGGTTGATCGACCTATTAGCAGTATTTGCATTGTTGGCAGGAACCGCTACAACTTTTAGTTTAGCAACTCCGCTTATGGCTAGTGTAATTAATGAATTTTTTCATGTGGAATTAAACAGAACAATAATTACGATTGCTATTTTAGTTGTAACATGTATTATCTATACATATTCCTTGTTGCATGGATTTAAAGGTATTGGCTTGTTGGCAAAGTCTTGCATTTATTTATTTTTTGGATTGTTAGCCTTTGTATTATTTTTTGGAGGTGAAGCAAGGTATATTATTGAAACAGGTTTTTCTTCTATAGGAAGAATGATACAGAATTTTTTTGAACTTGCAACATATACGGATCCACAACGAACAACATCATTCCCGCAAAATTGGACTATTTTTTACTGGGCTTATTGGATGGTTTGGTGTGTAGCGGCGCCGTTTTTTATTGGTAATATTTCAAAGGGAAGAACAGTAAGACAAACAATTCTAGGTGGATATGTGTTTGGTGTTGGTTCTACAATTGTGAGTTTTATTATATTAGGAAATTATTCCCTAGGCCTGCAAGTCTCAGGCAAAGCTGATTTCCTTGCAATATATCAGCAGAATGGAGATTTATATGAAGTTATTATTTCCATAATTAGGACACTACCTTGCGCTCCTTTAATTCTTTGTTTATTATTGGTTACTATGGTGGCATTTTATGCAACTTCATTTGATTCGATTGCACTAATCGCTTCATGCTATAGTTATCATAAACTTGGAGAAGATGAGACGCCACATAGATGGGTTGAATTAATGTGGTGCATATTATTAATTATGTTGCCAATAGCACTAGTATTTTCGGATAGTTCAATGAATAATTTGCAATCGGTAAGTATTATAGCCGCATTCCCAATAGGGCTAGTTATAGTTTTAATTACTTTAAGTTTTATAAAGGATGCAAATAAATATTTGAGTCAAGAAGATATAAATAGATAATCTAATAAAAGGTGGAAAATAGATTTTGAAAAGAATAGTCTTCTTTTATTATAAAGATATGCTTTTAGTGCTGTGTAAGGTATAAATTGTATTAAGGTATAAAGGAATCTGATTTACCATGAACATGGGTAACGTCAAATATGGCAGTATGTAATATGATATATAGACAACAAAATAAAACAAAGATTCACCAGGATATGATATACTGTAGTTGCCATAAACTAAATGTCAGATCCAAATGAGTATCCTCTCATATAGAATTTGATGTAACCGAAACATAGTTTCACCCAAGAGTTAATATGTACAGAAACAGCAATCTGAAACAAAGTGAGTTGAAAAACGATATATAAATGTTTTTACGATATGACGGGCTTCTCTTAAGTTTTTTGTAATTAATTGAACCTTTTTCGACCAAAGAGGGGAGGCGGGTTTCGCCCCTATGAAATAGTATGCCATTATAGTGGATGTGAGTGGAATACAGTATTTCTGTGAGAAATCTCTTCATTATCCTTGAAATTGTTTGAGGGGTGAAGCAATTTACAATCATTAGCATCTAAATAAGAGATCAATATAACTGTAGTATGACTGCTTGAAATTGTTTTATATTTAGTATATGATAAAAGACAAAGTTAGTTTAAGGAGAAAATATTTATGAAGTGTGCAACATTAGTGATTATGGCTGCTGGTATAGGTAGTCGTTTTGGTGGTGGGATTAAGCAATTAGAACCAGTTGGGCCAAATGGAGAAATTATCATGGATTATTCTATACATGATGCGATTGAGGCAGGCTTTAATAAGATAGTGTTTGTGATTAGAAGGGAAATAGAGGAAGAGTTTAGAAGAATTATAGGTGATCGAATAGGGCAGGTT
>OGXS01001145.1_pt1 | contig 19352 bp, 9 predicted proteins | sample 1576371 | NCBI WGS metagenome assembly OGXS01 (sample SAMEA3541475, study PRJEB24748) | human gut metagenome | biome: human gut; feature: human-associated habitat; material: faeces | place: China | collected 2012
GCTGGCAATCACTTCGAACACATGCGCCACCACGGCAGAATTTTCCGGCGTGATGTGCGCGGGCGAGGCAATGTGCGCCTTGGGGATAACCAGCACATGCACGGGCGCCTGCGGGTCAATGTCATGGAACGCCAGCACCGTGTCGTCCTCGTACACCTTGTTCACGGGAATTTCCCCCGCAGCCATTTTACAGAACAGACAGTCCATTCATAACCCTCCTTCCGGTGGTTCCGGCACATGCCGGAATTTCGGGCGCAGGGGCGCACTCGCGCCCCTGCGAGAAATTTTCCTTCAGGCGTTCAGCGCCTTTTCCACAATGCCCGGCACAGCGTGCTCTACCTTGCCTTTCTGGTTTGGGTAAAAAGCTGGCTGGGACTGATTGTACTACCCTTCATTTTTGACATCTACATCAGTAAGAAGATACCCTGGGGGTTCTGGAAGAAATCGGAGAATCCTGCCGTACGCAGCATCATGAGTTGGGTGGATGCCATCGTATTTGCGCTGGTAGCCGTCTACTTCGTAAATATCTATGTGTTCCAGAATTACCAGATACCGTCTTCCTCACTGGAGAAATCCTTGTTGGTAGGCGATTTCCTTTATGTCAGCAAGATGAGCTATGGCCCGCGCGTACCGAATACGCCGCTTTCCATGCCGCTGGCACAACATACACTACCGGTATTCAACACCAAGTCGTACATCGAATGGCCTCAATGGGAATACAAACGTGTGCCGGGCTTCGGCAAAGTGAAACTGAACGATATTGTGGTGTTCAACTTCCCGGCAGGCGACACGGTAGCCACCAACTTCCAGCAGACAGACTTCTATACCCTTGCTTACGAAGAAGGAAAACGCGTGTATCCCAACAAGGTGAATATGGACAGCCTGACACGCAAGCAGCAACGTACTGTCTACGACCTGTACTACAATGCCGGACGTAATCTTATCCGTTCCAATCCTAGAATGTACGGTGACATTGTCATACGCCCCGTTGACCGTCGTGAAAACTATGTAAAACGTTGCGTAGGCCTGCCCGGCGATACGTTGCAAATCAAGAAAGGACAGGTATACATCGACGGCAAGGCCATCGAGAACCCTGCAGAAATGCAGTTCAACTACTTTGTACAGACTACAGGTCCTTATATCACCGATGATATGTTCCGTGAACTGGGCATCAGCAAAGAGGACCAGACACTGATGACCGACGGTCTGGGCTGGGAAGAGAATCTGATTGAAATGGGACTGGACCGCCGGGATGCCCAGGGCAGGCTGGCACCGGTCTATCATCTTCCGCTCACCAAAAAGATGTACAAGACCCTTACGGGCAACAAGAAACTCATCAGCAAGATTATCATCGAGCCGGGAGAGTTCTCGGGACAGATGTATCCGCTGAACCTTTACACCAAATGGGACCGCAACAACTACGGCCCGATATGGATTCCTGCCAAAGGCGCCACCATCAAGCTGACCGAGGACAACCTTCCCATCTACGAACGCTGCATCGTTGCTTACGAAGGCAACAAACTGGAAGTCAAGGAAGACGGCATCTACATCAATGGTGAAAAGACCGACTCCTATACCTTCAATATGGACTACTACTGGATGATGGGCGACAACCGCGACAAGTCCGCCGACTCCCGTTACTGGGGCTTTGTGCCGGAAGACCATGTCGTAGGAAAGCCTATCGTAGTATGGTTGTCACTGGACAAAGACCGAGGCTGGTTTGACGGTAAGATACGCTGGAACCGGATATTCAAGTGGATGGACGGCATTAAATGAATTAAAGAGTTAAAGAATTAAGAATTAAGAGTTAAAGAATTAAAGAGGGAGGTGGGGAAACGACCTCAAGCCTTTCCTTCTTTCACTCTTTAATTCTTTAATTTCGAACGACAGGATGAAAGGATGGAAGATGGCAATTGCAATGGTTGGAGTAGTGCTCGTCGTAGTACTGCTCCGGGGTTGTGTGACAACTTCCTATCTTATCCCTTCTTCCGGTATGGAGAACTCACTGTACCGGGGTGAATGTATTCTTGTAAACAAGTGGAGCTACGGTCTACGGCTTCCTTTTATGAAGTTATGGGGATATCATCGCTGGGCGGACAGTCCGGTGCAGAAAGAGGATATTCTTGTATTCAACAATCCTGCCAATCTTTCAGAACCCGTGATTGACCGACGGGAAGTCTTTATCAGCCGTTGCATCGGTACTCCCGGAGATACCTTGCTGATAGATTCGCTTTTTTCAGTGATTCCTTCCGAAAAGAATGCACCCGACCAGAAGTTCCTTTATTCTTACCCCAGGCAACGGGAACGACAGTTGGATTCATTGCTTTCCATCCTTTCCATCGCTCCCAACAAACTATTGGGGCAGGACTCAATAAAGAATATACGCAGTTTCAGCCGTTATGAACACTACTTGTTGGAACAAGCCATGAACGGGAATTGCTGGATAGAACCGATTGTCAAGGAAGACTCCATGGAGATGCTGAAACCTCTGATAATCCCCAGCAAAGGCAAAGCCATACGCGTATATCCGTGGAACAAGACTTTGTTGCGAAATACCCTGGTACTTCACGAAAAGAAACAGGCCGAAATCAAGAACGACACCCTTTATGTGGAAGGCAAGCCCGTGCAACACTGCTATTTTACCAAAGACTACTACTGGGTAGGTGCCAACAATGCCATCAATCTTTCGGACTCCCGCCTTTTCGGTTTCGTCCCCGAAGACCACATCATAGGCAAGGCATCTATCATCTGGTTCTCCAAAGAAAAGGGAACAGGATTCTTCAACGGCTACCGTTGGGACAGAATGTGGAAAAAGGTGGAATGACAAACAAGCGAAAAAATAAACGTACAAACAACGAACAGTAATTTCAATCGTAAATCGTCTAATCATAAATACACCGATGAAAACCGTATTTCTTTCTTCTGCCTACCTAGCCCCCGTAGAGTATTACACCAAATTGCTGGCATACGACAAAGTGTTTATCGAACAGCACGACCACTATATGAAGCAGACCTACCGCAACCGCTGTACCATTGCCGCACCGGACGGTGAATTGGCTCTTTCCATCCCCACCGTCAAACCGAATACCCTGAAATGCCCCATGCGGGATATACGTATTTCCGACCACGGTAACTGGCGGCACCTGCATTGGAATGCCATAGAGTCGGCCTATAACCATACTCCTTTCTTTGAGTATTATAAAGACGATTTCCGTCCTTTCTACGAAAAGAAGTATGAATTCCTGGCCGACTTCAATGAAGAACTTTGCCGTCTCATCTGTTCCTTGATAGATATACAGCCCGATATGGAACGTACCTCTGAATACCGGACCGAATTCACTCTGGATGAAACAGACTTCCGCGAAAGCATCCATCCGAAAAAGGACTTCACGCTGGAAGACACAGCGTTCTCACCACAGCCCTATTATCAGGTATTTCAGGAGAGACTTGGTTTTCTGCCCAACCTAAGCATCATAGACCTGCTGTTCAATATGGGGCCGGAAAGTCTGTTGGTGTTACAAAAGTCTATTACTTGCTGAATTTCTGCAGAAATTCCGGCAAGTTCTCCCCCTCTCCAAGACCCAGCTTCTTCCGCAGACGATACCGGCTGATTTCAACCCCACGCAAAGAGATATTCATCAATGGAGCTATCTCTTTAGAAAGCAGATTCATCTTTATATATGCACACAACAGCTTATCTTTGTTATTCAATCCAGGATATGCCTCTTCCAGCTTCCGGAAGAAGTCGTGATGTACCGAGTCAAATGTACTTTGGAATGCCTGCAAATCATCATCATGCTCTATATTCGTTTCAATCTGTCCTAACAGGCGGAGTGTTTTACGACGAAGAGAAACCAAATTCGCTTCATTGATGGAATGGGAAATGCCCAAAACTTCCTTCTTAATTCCCAATAGCATCTCATTTTTACGTACTATGTTCAATGTCGTACGAATCAACTCTTCCGATTTATGATGCAATTCGGAACGCAGATTCTCCTCCTTCAATAAATCAATCTTTCTGTCCTTCAAATCACTCTCCTCCTTGAACTGCTGTTTCTGTCTGTAAAGTTCCAGTTCTTTCTGCATCAACAAGTGCTTACGACTAGCGGCAATGCGATAATACATATAATACAGTAATAGAACGATAGCCATACTATACGCCAGGTAGCTCCACCAAGTGCGATACCATGGAGGTAATACCTCAAAAGCAAAAGATGTCACTATAGGAACCGTGTCCTTATCCGTAAACAACTTTACACTGAATATATACTTGCCTTCATGCAAACCAGTAAACTCTTTCTTGTTATTCTCGCTATACTCACTCCACTCACCTTCCTCACTGCCATTACTTAACCTATAAGAATAAAGGGCTGTCTGCATTTTACTATAGTTATTGGCACTATACTCTATACGGAGAGAATTATGGGTATAGGGAATTATCACCGGACTATCATCATATGAATAACTCCGGCCATAAACAAGCGAATCACGCTGTCCCGTCATATATACTTTCCTGATTTGCAAAGTAAACGGAGAACGATACGGTGACTGACTATCCAGCCTAATGAGTGAAAAACCTTCTTCGGTACCGACCACAATCTGTCCCTGATTACAAAAATAGACATCTTCGAAATTCTCAATTAGTGATTCACGCAGGAACGTTTCATGTTCTACCCGATAATATTTCTTTTCAGCGGCATCATAACGTAAAACCTTCAACCGGCCATCCGCTACGTACCATATATTCTTCAAAGAGTCTGCCTTCAGATAAGTGTAAACTTTTCCATCCAGCAGATTCTCCAGACGTGTAAATCTCTCCAAACAATCACGTGTCTGGTCATAACTCCACAAACCGTGATGAGAAGTTACAACGACATCACCATCCACCTCCGACAAACAAGCATCATAACCAAGCGGGAAAGTTTTGTTGTTATAATCTTTAAACTTCCTTACCTGCCTCAAATCCTCGGATAAAGTGACCCTGGATACTCCGTTTTCCTTATTGGCTATCCACAAAGTATTCGCCGTTAACTTTTCCGGCAACATATCTTTGCATGAACGGGGAAATCCTTGAATCCTGCATTCTACCCTCCAATGTGTACCTTTTTTCACAAGAAGATACAGCCCACTATATGTACCTGCCAACAATACATCTTCATGCCCGGCCAGCTTTACAATATCCCATACTCCCTTAAGACCGTCAAGATGTTCTATCCGTTTATCATCTGCAATGAATATACCGTTGTCCGAACAGCAAAACATCTTGTCGTCATATTCACGAAGTGACCATATCTGCCCACCTGTACCGGGTACAAAGTCCACCGGATATTCCTTATTCAACCGCCTGGGAAAAGTTGTACAATACAGTCCCTGATTGGTTCCCAAATAAAAACGTCCCTGATAATGACACGACGCATAACCTGAACCTATAACAGACCTGCCCCCATACAATGAAGCAACACGTGCATTCAGATGAATACAGTCAATCCCATTGTCCAAACCCAGCCATAGATGTCCGGCCTCATCAAACATCATACTTAGTACAGTCTTGTTTTGCAATCCATTACCTGTAGATATGACTTCCGCTTCATCTGTCTTCAAATTCAGCAAACAAATTCCATTCTGAACACTCCCTAATGCCAACAAGGAGTCTTTCAAAGCAGCACAAAAAAGCTGGTTCCGACTACAAAAGTCATCAGCCGCCGTTGCATACTTCCGCAAAACGGAACCATCATAAACAAACAATCCTTTATCCCTACTTACAACAATCAATTTATCCTGATAGGACAGTAAACCACCTGTTTTCACCGTACTTCCTATGTCAGAAGTGTTATCTACCGGTATAAACTCCGTACCGTTCAATATCATCAATCCTTTGGAAGAAGTCATATAGAATTTATTCCTGACTACCAATGAAGAATAAATATCCGAAAAAACATCTATCTGGCTAATCTTGCCATTTTCCAAACAAAAGAAACGACGATCTGACTGAAAACAAATTCGATTTTTATCCGACAGAATATTCCAGATTATCCCTACAGATACCGTCGACGGCAAACTGTCTGACAAGCATGTGTAATCCAAACCACCTAAAGGACTTGGACAAAAATAGCCAAACTGCCCCATTCCACCGATATAAATCCGATTATCACTTCCAATTTCCAGAGCACGTGTTTTAGCGTTCCTAATGGGATACGTGTTCCAGGCTACACCATCAAACTCCAACAAGCCTTTATTATTGGCTATATATATCCAACCATTGTCATGTTGCCGAATATTCCAATTCTGATTACCAGCTTTATAAGTATGCCTCGTATAATTCATGATAGGCCGTTGCCAATCGGCCCTCAAGGAAATCGAAAACAACAGCAGAAAAATACAAGTCAGAATAAACACTCGATTCATAGCGGTTAATATTTGTTCTTTACAAACACAAAGATAATACCTTTTTGCAGTAAAGACATTTATATATATAAAAATAAGAGCATATAGCAAAATCGCAAGATGTACCATTTTTACATTTTATTCAACTGATTATAAAAATTTTATATCATGGAAGAGAAAGCTTTGATGTAGTCATAACACATGATTGAGAAAGTTTTGATGTAGCCCTTTTGCCTTAGTGAATATAAGAGAAGACTACTTTTGCCCCTGACAAAATACATAACTTACAATTAATTAAATCTACGTATTATGAGAAAAAAGATCTTTTTCCGAAAGCTGGTACAGCTACTTTTCTTCTGTTGTATGCTTCTTACCAGTTTGGGAACTTCTGCCCAAAGTAGTATTACTATTAAAGGACAAGTGGTAGATGAAACTACCAGTGAGCCCCTTATCGGGGTTTCAATCCTTGAAAAAGGGACAAATAATGGAATCATTACCGACATTGACGGTAATTTCAGTCTCCAGGCTTCCCTCAATTCAACTATTGTAATTTCTTACATCGGGTATGTTACTCAAGAAATTCCAGTCAACCATGTAAAAGGAACCATCAGACTGAAAGAGGACACACAAACACTGGATGAGGTGGTTGTTGTAGGATTCGGTACACAAAAGAAAGTAAACCTCACCGGTTCTGTGGCTACTGCTTCAGCCAAAGATCTCGAAGCCCGCCCCGTGAGCAGTGCCGTACAAGCACTGCAAGGTGTTATCCCTGGCTTGAATATCTCAAACAGTGGGCATGGTGGTGAACTGAATGCCAGCAAATCCATCAACATTCGTGGCAATGGTACCGTAGGCAAAGACGCTAATAATAATGACTATGCCAGCGGTTCACCGCTCATCTTGATTGATGGTATGGAAGGAGACCTCAATACCATTAATCCACAAGATATTGAGAGTATCTCCGTATTGAAAGACGCAGCAGCCTCGTCCATCTACGGTTCACGCGCGCCTTTCGGAGTCGTATTGGTAACCACCAAATCCGGTAAATCCGGTCGCCCGGTAATTAACTACAACAACAGTTTCCGTTTCAACACCCCCATCAAGATGCCCAAAATGATGAATGCATGGGAATACGTTAACTATTACGATGAAGCCATGTTCAACAAAAACAGCACACACTACTATACAGAAGAGTACAAGCAGAAAGTGAAAGACTATGTTGACGGTAAACTTGCCCCTAATGACGTCGCCGAAGCACAAGGCAACGGTAAATGGAATTATGACTATACCTGGGGCAATGTAGACTGGCTACAAGAATACTACCGTAACTGGTCTACTGCACAAGAACATAATGCCAGTATCAGTGGAGGTACAGAAAAGTTTACTTACTACATGTCAGCCAATTATTTGGGACAAAGCGGCTTCATGCGCTACGGCACAGACCACAACAAGCGCTATAACTTGACAGGAAAAATTTCTGCCCAAATTACAGATTATGTAAAGGTAGACTATTCCACCCGTTATTCACGCACCGATTATGACCGCCCAAGTATACTATGGAATGATTTCTATAACAATGTACTCCGTCGCTGCCGTCCGGTACGTCCCCTGAAAGACCCCAACGGCTACTACATGTCCGACATCAACTACATCGAGGCCTTGCAAAACGGCGGTCGTCAGAACGAAATCAACGATGGGCTTTCCCAACAAGTACGTATTACCATTACCCCACTGAAAAACTGGAATATCATCGGTGAACTCAACATCAAGACCGACAATAATTGGACACATTATGAACACAAGCGTGTATACTCACACATGGCCAACGATCCAGAGAAAACATATGTAGCTACCATGACCGGGCCAAGTGAAGACAAGGTGTACGAATACGCCTACAAATCGCTCTTCCTGAATCCCAATGTTTATACCAACTACGACATCACCCTGGGGCAGCACACCATTGCAGCCACAGCCGGTATGCAGATTGAACGGCAAAAATATCGTGATGTAAGCGCACAACGCGCTGACATGATTTCTACCGACCTTCCAGTTCTCAACTTGACTACCAGTTCACAATCTTACGGCATTTCAGGTGTTGTGCAAGAGTGGGCCAGTGCAGGTTTTTTTGGCCGCATCAACTATGATTATGCCGGGCGTTATTTGGTAGAAGGTAACCTCCGCTACGACGGTTCCTCCCGCTTCCGCCGTGGTAACCGCTGGATTCTAACTCCTTCCTTCTCACTCGGCTGGAATATTGCCCGCGAAGCATTCTTCGAATCTCTGGCAGAAAAAATTTCTACCTTAAAGTTAAGAGTATCTTACGGCACACTGGCCAATGCCAACATCTATAACTGGTATCCCACTTATCAGACAATGGATGTAAAAGCATCCAATGGTAACTGGCTCATCAACAATGCCAAGCCCAATACTGCCGAAGCTCCGAAACTGGTTTCTTCTTCACTGACTTGGGAAAAGATCAAAAGTACCAATATCGGTCTGGATGTAGCTGCTCTCAACAATCGTCTGACCGGTTCTTTCGACTATTTCATACGCAAAACAGAAGACATGATGGGACCCGGCATTGAATTACCCGCCGCACTTGGTACCAATGTTCCCCCTACCAATAATACCGATATGAAGACCTATGGCTGGGAACTTCAAATCGGGTGGCGTGACCAAATCGGTGACTTCAAATATGGAGCCAAACTAAGTCTTTCCGACTCGCAAAGCAAGATTCTACGCTATGGTAACCCTACCGGTTCCCTTTCCAAATATGTGGAAGGCGAACTCATCGGTAATATTTACGGTTACACAACCATCGGCATTGCCAAGACCGATGAAGAAATGCAGCAGCATCTCGCTTCACTACCCAACGGTGGACAAAGTGCGTTAGGCAGCCAATGGGCGGCCGGAGACATCATGTACGCCGACCTCAACGGGGATGGTAAAATCAATAACGGAAGTTATACCATCAATGATATGGGTGACATGAAAAAAATCGGTAACAGTACCCCCCGTTTCATGACGGGCATCAACCTGGATGCTGCCTACAAAGGATGGGACTTACAAATGTTCTGGCAAGGCGTACTGAAGCGCGACTGGTGGCCGGGCGATAAAAACATGACTTTCTGGGGTGTAACGGACGGTGAATGGTGGTCTACCTCGTTCAAAGAGCATCTTGACTACTTCCGTACATCCGAAAATCCACTGGGAGAGAATCTGAATTCCTATTACCCACGACCGATTTTTAATACAAAAAACAACAAAAGCCAGACCCGCTATCTGCAGAATGCAGCCTACATGCGTCTGAAAAACATACAGGTTGGCTATACTTTCCCCAAAGTATGGATAAACAAACTTATGCTACAGAATCTGCGCATCTTTGTTTCCGGCGAAAACCTATTGACCATTACCAGCCTCAGCGATACCATGGACCCGGAAACATGTGGTGCCGGATACCAAAGCACCGAACAAGCAAACGGTACGGTATATCCACTGGCAAAGACAATATCATTCGGATTAAGTGTTAACTTCTAAAACAAAAACAAGAATATGAAAACATTAAAGTATAAACATATCGTAAAAGGAATCGTTTTGGGATGCATGCTCATGACCGGAACCGGTTGTGATGATTTCTTGGATATCACCCCTCCCTCTGACGTTGCTCCCGAAAACTATCTGGTGGAAGAGAGTCAATTAGCTGCCTATACTATCCGTTATTACACGGATAACTTCCCTTCACTGAACAGCTTATATGGAGATGACGAAATGGCTACGGACAACGCCACCACCCGCAACTCCAGCAACCGTTACCTAATTGGCGAATGGAAAACTCCGGCAAGTGGCGGCGAATGGAACTTCAACAACATTTATACGTTGAATTATTTCATCCAATCTACCGAGAAGAATCTGGAAACCGGAAGTATCAAAGGAAACTCAACCAACATCAAGCACTACATTGGTGAAGGCTATTTCCTACGGGCCTACCAATATTTCTACCGTTTACGCAAATTGGGCGATTTCCCCATCATCAAAGAAGTATTGCCCGATAACAAAGAAGCACTTGTCGAAGCTTCCAAGCGACAGCCACGCAATGAAGTAGCTCGCTTCATTCTGCAAGACCTGGACAAGGCAATCGAATATTTGACCAACAATCCTGACGGAGGCAAAGCGCGCATTACAAAAAATGCCGCACTTGTGCTAAAAGCCCGTGTAGCCTTGTTCGAAGCAACCTGGGAAAAATACCATGCCGGGACTGCACTAGTTCCAAACGGTAAGGGATGGCCAGGAGCTGAAAAAGATTATAATAAAGGATATCAATTCCCCAGTGGAAGCCCCGAAGCGGAAGTGAACTTCTTCCTCGACCAGGCTATCAACGCCTCCCAGACCGTAGCAGATGCCGTGGCACTGACCGCCAACAACGGTAGTATACAGCAATCTGCTGCCGATGCCGCCAACGACTACTATGACATGTTCGCTACCCAGAACCCGAACGGATATCCCGAGGTCCTGATGTACCGTCCCTACAACCGTGACTTGAGCATAGGTACCGACTACAACCATCACATTTACTACGGGTATGCCCGTGGCTATACACACCAGATGGAACATTCCTTTCTCATGAAGAACGGTCTGCCCGTCTATGCAGAAGGTAGCGGTTACAAAGGCGACGACTACATCGGTGATACCAAGATAGACCGCGATGACCGTTGGCGCCTCTTCATGAAGGCTCCGGGTGAAGTAAAAACATTCATCAACACTACTAGTCCCGAATACTTCTCCACTACCCCGATGGTCTATTCCGATGACGTGAAGTACTCTACTGCCACAGGATACCTGCTGGGTAAAGGTTACTCCCACGACTTGAAGGACCAGGATCTGAACAAAGACCAGACTGCCGCCATCATGTTCCGGGCAGCAGAAGCCTACATTACTTACATTGAAGCCTACTACGAAAAGAACCATAAACTGGATGACAAAGCCGACAAATACTGGCGTGCCTTGCGTACTCGTGCCGGTATTGAACCCGATTACAACAAGACCATTGCCGCTACCGACATGGGGCAAGAAAAACTATATGATTGGGGAGCCTATTCCACCGGACAATTAATAGACAAAACACTGTTCAATATCCGCCGCGAACGCCGCAATGAATTTATAGGAGAAGGCTACCGTTACAACGATTTGATCCGTTGGCGTGCCATGGACCAGCTGAATGGTTTCCAGATAGAAGGAATCAAGCTGTGGGGTCCCATGATTAAAGACTATGAAACAGCAGGACTGACCGACAAACTAATTTACGGTAAAAGCGATAAAGAAAACACCATCTCATCACCGGAATTAAGCGAATATGTACGCCCCTACCAAGTAGCGTCTACCGGACTGTACTACAATGGATTGAACTTCTGCCAGGCACACTACCTCAGCCCGATAGCCGAAAGTCATTTCCTGATTACAGCTTCAGACGGTGAAACCACCAGCACCTCCCCCATTTACCAGAATCCGGGATGGCCAATCAAAGCTAACGAATCCGCTGACAGATAATCACATGCATCCGGAATAAAAAGGTTGTTTTCTAAACCGGGAGGCGAAAATATCACATTTATCTTTATTTTCGCCTCCCCTTTCATTATCTTTGTCAGCATCACAGTTCTATAATACTTTATCTTTTATCATGAGAATCTTCAAGCATATACACAAACCGGTCTGTTGGACAATTGCTACAATAATTATTTTTTCTATCCTGGCCCCGTCCAGTCTTTATGCACAACGGGAAATCCAAACCATCAACGACAGTTGGAAGTTCCGAAAAGGCGAATGTACCGCTGCCTTAGACAGCACTTTCAAGGATGACGAATGGGAGGATATTCACCTGCCCCATACTTGGAATACCGACGCATATACCGAGAAGGATTATTATCGGGGTACGGGATGGTACCGTAGACAAATAATCCTGCCACAAGACTGGATAGGGAAACAAGTTTTTCTGAAACTGGATGCTGCCAGCAAAGCAACTTGTATCTATATCAATGGAAAGAAAGTCGGTGAACATACTGGAGGTTACACTGCAAGCACACTCAACATTACTCCATTTCTCTCCTTCAACTCACCCAACATGCTGGTTATCCGCGTGGATAATGCCAGAATGGACATTCCGCCTATTTCGGGTGACTTTACCTTCTTCGGTGGTATTTATAGAGATGCATGGCTCATCGCCGTACCCAGCCAACATTTCAATCTGACAAATCATGGTTCCGACGGTATCTTCATCACCACTCCCCGGGTATCCGAGCAACAAGCCACCTTGTCCATCCATGGCGAAATAAAGAATGATGCCCGGGAAAAAGCAGCACTCGAACTGGTACACTCCATCTACCACCCTGATGGAACCCTCCTCCAAACGCAAAAGCAGTTTATACAGCTCAAAGCCGGAGAGACACGAAACTTTGACAGCAATATATCTCCTATCCTCCAACCACTGCTATGGACTCCGGAAACGCCCTACCTCTACAGAGTAGAAACCACCTTGTTCAACTGCAAAACAAAGTCCATCGTAGACCAAAGCAACCACCATACCGGTTTCCGCTGGTTCCATTTCGAATCCAACAAAGGCTTCTACCTTAACGGAAAGCCCTATAAACTGCGCGGTATCTGCCGCCACCAGGACCAGAAACCTATCGGTGTAGCCCTGACGGACGAAATGCACCGCCGTGACATGAAACTAATGAAAGAGATGGGAGCCAACTTCATCCGAATTTCCCATTATCCACAAGACGACGCTATCATAGAGATGTGTGACAAGCTGGGAATGCTGGCATGGGAAGAAATTCCCGTCATAGACATTGTGCCCGACACACCGGGTTACGGAGACAACTGCGAACGCAGCTTACGGGAAATGATACGCCAACATTACAATCATCCGTCCATCATCATTTGGGGATACATGAATGAAATATTACTTGTCACCCAACGAAAATATAAAACCGAAAACGAGCTGAAACCCGTTATAGAACGTACCCTTGCACTGGCCAACAGACTGGAACAAGTTCTGAAAGAAGAAGACTCCACCCGTATCAGTGCCATGGCATTCCACGGCAGCAACAGCTACAATGAAACCGGCTTAAGCGAAATAACAGACATTATAGGCTGGAATCTATATCAAGGATGGTATGGAGGCGATGTCACCGGATTCGAGAAGTTTCTGGCAGAACAACACCGCAATTACCCCACCCATCCGATGATTGTCAGCGAATATGGTGCCGGTTCGGACAAACGGCTGCACTCCCTGAATCCCCGTGCCTTTGACTTCAGCATCGAATACCAACAAAAGTTCCTTGAGCACTATCTGCCCATACTAGAAAATACGCCCTATGTCTGTGGCGGTACCCACTGGAACTTCATAGACTTCTCTTCCGCACTCAGAGATGAATCCATGCCGCGCATCAACAACAAGGGACTAGCATACTCTGACCGGACTCCCAAAGATGTTTTCTACTACTATAAAGCAGCCTGGCGCAAAGATATTCCGGTGCTGCACATCGCCAGCCGTGACTGGATATACCGTACCGGAATACAACAAGGTGACTCCTCCGTGCTGCTGCCGGTCAAGATATATACCAATCTTCCCGAAGTGGAACTTTCCATCGACGGGAAATCACTGGGTAGACAACAGGTAGACAACTATACTGCCATTTTTAAAGCACCGTTCAGCAGCAAAGAACCACTGTTACTGGTTCAAGGGAACTACCAGGGAACCACTGTTCAAGATGGAATAAAGGTACATTTTACTCCCATCCCGACAAACCTGAACTCTACAGGACTGAAAGACCTGGAACTGGCCGTCAATGTAGGAAGCCAGTGTTTCTATACATCCGATGAAAGTCGATTAACCTGGCTTCCAGACCAGCCCTACACAAAAGGCAGCTGGGGATACATCGGAGGCAAAGAGTTGAGCACACAGACCGAAATCCGGAGAACGGCAGACGGCCCTCTTTTCCAGACCTTGAGAAACGGAATAGAAGGATACCGTTTCGATGTTCCCCGAGGAGTATACGAAGTGGAGCTCCTCTTTACGGATATTTTTCTCCAGAACGAAGGAATAGCCTACCAATTGGGAAGAGAGGGAGAACAAAAAAGCCGTGAGAACACCTTTGGCATTTCCGTAAACGGAAAGATGCTGGAAGAAAAACTTTCTCCCTGCAAAGAAAGCGGATACTGCCAGGCCATGAGAAAGAAATACATAATCACCAACGATACAGACCACATAGACATACGCTTCCATCCGGCAAGCGGAACATGCTTCTTGAACGGTATCAAACTACGAAATATTCACTAACTCTAAAATAAAAAGACATGAAACTGAAAGCAGCAGCCCAATGGATGCTTGCCATCTTGCTTATGGCACCCTGCATGCAAGCGCAATCCGTATGGAACACAACACACCTTGCCAATGTGAAACGCTCCATCCGGGAACCGTTCTACGCCACAGCCTACGAGACACTGAAGAAGGAAGCGGACAGACTATCGGATGCACAGCCTCTTTCCGTCATGATGAAGGAAAAGACACCCGCCAGCGGTGACAAGCACGACTATATGAGCCAGGCCCGCTACTTTTGGCCCGACCCTGCAAAACCTGACGGCCTACCCTACATCAACCGCGACGGCATATCGAATCCCGAACTGAACAAACTGGACCGCAACCGTCTGGGAACAACCGCCAACCGCATCACCACCCTGGCATTGGCCTGGTACTTCAGCGAAGAAGAAAAATATGCCCGGAAAGCTACTGAGCTTATCCGTGTATGGTTTCTGGACAAAGCCACCCGGATGAATCCTAATCTGGAATACGCGCAGATGATACCGGGGCACAATAACGACAAGGGGCGCTGCTACGGACTGATAGACACCTACTCCTTCATAGAGATGCTGGATGCCGTAGCACTACTGGAACAATCAAAAGCATTTACTGCCAAGGACAGCAAACAACTGAAGAAATGGTTTGCCGAACTGACCGACTGGATGCTCACCAGTCCGCAAGGCAAAGAAGAAGCAGCCGGAGCCAACAACCACAGTGTGGCCTACGACGCCCAAATCATAGCTTTCGCCCTCTATACCGGCAACAAGAAGCTGGCACAAGAAGTGGTCGATACTTTCGCCGAAAAACGTATCTTCCCACAGATAGCCCCCGACGGACGGCAACCGTACGAACTACAGCGTACCCTTGCCTTCCACTATTCACAGTACAACCTGACTCATTTCATCGACATCATGCTGATGGCAAGGACACTCGGAACCCATATAGACAATGCCACTTCCGCCGACGGACGAAACTTCTACAAAGCTATGGATTTCCTGGCATCCTACGTCGGGAAAAGCCTCAGCGAATGGCCCTACCAACAAATAAGCGGCTGGGAAGGCTCCGTGCAGAATTTCTGCAAAGACCTTTACCGAACGGCTGTCTACCTGAATCCTGCACGCAAGGATTATCTGCGACTCTATCGTGCCCACCGCATCCTGAATCCTCATGACAACTTCAACCTGCTGTATATGCAGGCCACCGAAACAGACCATGCCTATGCCTTTGCTGCCGGACAGCTGGAACTTGCCATGAAATGCGCCGACAAGGCGAAGAAGGAAGAGAAGAATGCCGCCCGGCGCCGCGTCATCCCCCGTAGCATCAACAAGGACGGTTCGCTGGCCATGGTACATCCCCACGACTGGTGTTCGGGCTTCTTTGCCGGCTCACTGTGGCAGGTATATGCCTATACGCATGATGATTACTGGCGTCAGGCTGCCATCTCCTGGACGTGGCCCATCGAAGAGGCCAAGTGGCACCGGGGCACGCACGACCTCGGCTTTATGATGTACGACAGCTTCGGAAAAGCCTACGAGCTGACTGGTGAACGTTCTTACCTGGACGTAGTGCTGCAAAGTGCCAAGACTCTGATGACCCGCTACAGCCCGAAGGTGAAAAGCATCCGTTCCTGGGACCACAACCGTGAGGTATGGAGCTATCCCGTCATCATAGACAACATGATGAACCTGGAGATGCTGTTCCGTGCCACCCAACTTACCGGAGACTCCATTTATTGGAATATAGCCGTGAACCATGCCAATACCACCCTGAAAAATCATTTCCGCACGGACTACTCTTCCTACCATGTGGTAGACTATCATCCGGAAAACGGTGAAGTCCGCATGAAGTGTACCCACCAGGGTTACTCTGACGATTCTTTCTGGAGCCGCGGACAAGCTTGGGGACTGTACGGTTTCGCCATGTGCTACCGCTTCACCAAAGACCCGGCCTATCTGAAGCAAAGTGAAGGCATTGCCGATTTCTTCCTCAACCTGCCCAACATGCCCGAAGACTTCGTCCCCTACTGGGACATGAAAGCTCCCGGAGTAGACGGTCTGCAAAGTCACGTCGCAGTTGACAGTGTGCCCCGTGACGCATCGGCTGCCGCCCTTATCGCTTCCGGCCTTTATGAGCTCTGCACATATATCACTCCGGAGAAAGGGAAACGCTACAAATCCATTGCCGACAAGATTGTCGGCAACCTCGGCAGGCATTACCAAGCAGAACCGGGCACACACTACGGTTTCCTGCTGCTGCACTCCACCGGGCATCATCCCGGAGGGAGCGAAATCGACGTGCCGCTGAACTATGCCGATTATTTCTATCTGGAAGCATTGGCACGCAAGGAAGCATTGGATAACCAGTAGTAGACAAACAAGACGTGAATGGCTTCAAATTTAAAGGAATTGAAGGGAGTTAGAGAGCTATACATCAACAGAAGTATTGGACGTTAACTCCTAAGCCGACTTGTCGGCTGATAACTCTCTTAAATGAAATAACCATGATAAATACATCTTTTTTGTACGATTGCAAGTGCAGCACAACGGATTATTCCGTATTTTTGCAACGCTAATCAAATAAAACACAACGTAATTTTTAAATGAACGAATCATGAAAAACTTATTTGACATTAAAGACAAAGTAGTGGTCATAACCGGCGGAACAGGAGTATTGGGGAAAGCCATCGCCTTTCATCTGGCAGAAGAAGGTGCAAAGGTCGTCATTTTGGGACGCAAGGCAGAAATAGGGGACGCCATTGCCGGAGAAATCAAGGCAAACGGTGGAGAAGCCATGTTCCTGACAACCGACGTGATGAACCGTGAACTGCTGGAACAGAACTTGGCTGACATCCTGAAAGCCTATGGCCGCATAGATGCCCTGCTGAATGCAGCCGGCGGAAATATGCCGGGTGCCACCATCGCGCCCACGGGCACTTTCTTCGATTTGAAGATAGAAGAGTTCCAACGGGTGCTGGAATTAAACCTGACCGGTACCGTACTGCCTACACAAGTCTTCCTCAAACCGATGGTGGAGCAGAAGGCAGGTGCTATTGTCAACTTCTCCAGCATGGCTGCTTTCCGCCCCATGACGCGTGTAGCCGGATATGCTGCCGCAAAAGCCGGTATCTCCAATTTCACAGCCTTCATGGCTACGGAAGTTGCCAAGAAGTTTGGTGAAGGTATTCGTGTAAATGCCATCGCACCCGGATTTTTCCTCACAGAGCAGAACCGTGCCCTGCTGACGAACCCGGATGGAAGCTACACGGAACGTGGGCAAGATGTGATTCGCCAAACTCCCTTCGGACGTATGGGCCGTGCAGAAGAGCTTTGCGGAACCATCCAATACCTCATCAGCGATGCTTCCAGCTTTGTCACCGGTACGGTGGCTGTAGTGGACGGAGGGTTCAACGCATTCGCCATGTAAATAGTAAATTGCAAATCATCAAACAATAAATAACATGATTCTTTGTGAACAAACCTGGCGCTGGTACGGTCCCAACGACCCGGTAAGCCTTTGGGACATCAAACAAGCCGGGGCTACCGGCATTGTAAACGCCTTGCATCATATTCCAAACGGGGAAATATGGACAGTAGAGGAAATCAAGAAACGGAAAGAAATGATTGAAGCCGTAGGTCTGCGCTGGTCTGTAGTAGAAAGTGTACCCGTACACGAACATATCAAGACCCAAACCGGAGACTTCCAGAAGTATATCGACAACTATAAAGAGAGCTTGCGTAACCTGGGCAAATGCGGCATTCACATTGTCACCTACAACTTTATGCCCGTACTGGACTGGACACGTACCGACCTCGCCTACGAACTACCCGACGGCAGTCGTGCCCTCCGCTTTGAACGTGCCGCTTTCATCGCCTTCGACCTCTTCCTGCTACGTCGTCCCGGTGCAGAAGGCGAATACACCGATGAAGAAAAGGCCAAAGCCCGTGCCCGCTTCGAACAGATGACAGAGGCAGACAAACAACTGCTTGTACGCAACATGATTGCCGGACTTCCCGGTTCAGAAGAAAGCTTCACCCTGGAACAGTTCCAACAGGAACTGGACCGCTACAAGGGCATCACTCCGGAACGCCTGCGTGCCAACCTGATCTATTTCCTGCAAGAAATCACTCCGGTAGCCGACGAAGCAGGTGTCATGCTCGTTATCCATCCGGACGACCCACCGTGCTCCATCCTCGGCCTGCCACGCATCATGAGCTGTGCTGCCGATTTCCAGGCACTGATTGACGCTGTTCCCAACAAGAGCAACGGTCTTTGCCTCTGCACCGGTTCGCTCGGTGTAAGCAGCGCCAACGATTGTGCAGTCATCATGCAGCAATTTGCCGACCGCATCAACTTTGTCCATCTGCGCAGTACACAACGCGACGCCGAAGGCAATTTCTACGAAGCCAACCACCTGGAAGGAGACGTGGACATGTATCACGTGATGAAAGCCTTCCTTGAACTGCAACAACGCCGTGGTGTCTCTATCCCGATGCGACCCGACCACGGACACCAGATGGTAGACGACTTGAAGAAGAAAACCAATCCCGGCTATTCCTGTATCGGCCGTCTGCGCGGACTGGCAGAGCTTCGTGGACTGGAAATGGGTATAGCC
>OGXS01001152.1_pt1 | contig 19174 bp, 14 predicted proteins | sample 1576371 | NCBI WGS metagenome assembly OGXS01 (sample SAMEA3541475, study PRJEB24748) | human gut metagenome | biome: human gut; feature: human-associated habitat; material: faeces | place: China | collected 2012
CATGCCACTCATGGTAAGGAATTCCAGCGTATTATCGAGCATTGCAGAATCGGAACCATTTCGGTTGACTACCGGAAGGATTTTCTGCATTTCCCCTTCTAAGTATGGGGACTCCATATTTTCCTCTCTTGCCAGCATCTTATCTGCGTTTCCCCGGATAGTGTTGATCTCACCATTGTGCACGATCAGACGGTTTGGATGTGCTCTCTCCCAGCTTGGATTTGTGTTGGTACTGAAACGGGAATGTACCAATGCAATCGCAGATTCATAATCAGGGCTTTGAAGATCAGAGAAAAATGTACGAAGCTGTCCAACCAGAAACATACCTTTATAAACAATCGTACGGCTGCTCATAGAACATACGTAAGTGTTATCATTACTCTGTTCAAACTCACGGCGGGCAATATACAGTTTACGGTCAAATGCGATGCCTTTTTCCAGATCATCCGGCTTTTTGATAAATGCCTGCATAATGCATGGCATGCACTCTCTTGCCTTATGTCCAAGAACCTCCGGAACTACCGGAACTTCTCTCCAGCCAAGGAACTCCAGTCCCTCTTTTTCCACAATGATCTCAAACATTTTTTTTGCCTGGGCACGTTTGATCTCATGCTGTGGGAAAAAGAACTGGCCAATACCATATTCTCTTTCCTGGCCGATTTCGATTCCCTCTTTTTTACATGCTTTCTTAAAAAATTTATGGGAAATCTGAAGGAGGATACCAACGCCATCACCTGTTTTGCCTTCTGCATCTTTTCCGGCACGATGATCCAGATTCTCTACAATCCGCAATGCGTTGGCACCTGCAACATGATACCAACACCGTCGCCCGTCTTCCCCTCAGCGTCCTTGCCGGCTCTGTGTTCCAGATTCTCTACGATCTTTAGAGCATCTGACACTGTCTGATGTGTCTTGATCCCTTTCATACTGACAACGGCACCGATACCGCAGTTATCATGTTCAAATTCCTGACGGTAAAGTCCCTGCCTTTCCTTTATCACTTCTTTCATTTTCCTCATCCTTTCTATTGTTGATTAAGAGTTTCCTCTTTGTTTACTTTATCTACAGCTGCCTGGATAAATCCACGGAACAGCGGGTGAGCATGGTTCGGTCTTGATTTGAACTCCGGATGTCCCTGGGTTCCTACAAAGAATGGGTTTGCCGGAATCTCGATCATTTCCACAATGTGACCATCAGGAGAAGTTCCTGCTATGGTCATGCCTTTTTCTGCCAGTTCTTTGCGATATGCATTGTTAACTTCATAACGATGTCTGTGACGTTCCTGAATTTCTTTCTGTCCGAAAAGTTCCAGGGATAAAGAACCATCCGCAAGCACACATGGATAACTTCCAAGGCGCAGGGTTCCTCCAAGATCTTCCACATCTTCCTGGTCTGGCATAAGGGCAATTACCGGATTGGTAGTTTCTGGTGCAAGTTCAATGCTGTTTGCATCTTCATAACCAAGTACATGACGGGCAAATTCTACGATTGCCATCTGCATTCCAAGACAGATTCCAAGGTATGGGATCTTATGCACGCGGGCATACTGGGCAGCCAGGATCATTCCTTCTGTTCCTCTTCCGCCGAAACCACCTGGAACCAGGATTCCATCTACCTGGTAAAGCCTCTGATCCAGGTTCTTCTCGTTTAACTCTTCGGAATCAATCCAGGTAATCTCTACTTTCGCCTTGCATGCGATTCCGCCATGTTTCAGAGCTTCCACCACACTGAGGTATGCATCATGAAGCTGGGTATATTTTCCTACCATAGCAATGTTTACAGTTTTATCCGGATGGCGGAGATTTTCTACCATAGCCTCCCAGTCCGTAAGGTCTGGTTTTCTTTTTTCAAGTCCCAATGACTGCATGACCACATCTGCCAGTTTTTCACGTTCCATCGCAAGTGGGGCTTCATACAGATACTCTACATCCAGATTCTGAAGTACATGGCTTACCGGCACGTTACAGAACAGGGCAATTTTGGCTCTCAGATCGTCGGTCAGCGGATATTCACTTCTGCATACCAGAACATCCGGCTGAATTCCCATTCCCTGTAATTCTTTTACGCTTGCCTGAGTCGGTTTGGTCTTCATCTCCTGGGAAGCATGCAGATATGGGATCAGTGTGACGTGGATCAGCGCAACATTGTCATGTCCCATATCATGTTGGAACTGGCGGATAGATTCCAGGAAAGGCTGGCTTTCGATGTCTCCGACGGTTCCACCGACTTCGATGATCGCAATCTCGGTATCTGTAGCTGCAGGGTTACGATAGAAACGGCTCTTGATCTCATTCGTGATATGCGGGATGACCTGTACGGTTCCTCCACCAAAATCTCCACGACGTTCTTTCTGAAGAACGGACCAGTAAATCTTTCCTGTCGTTACATTCGAGTTCTTGGTAAGACTTTCATCGATAAATCTTTCATAATGTCCAAGGTCAAGGTCTGTCTCAGCTCCATCGTCTGTTACAAAAACTTCACCGTGTTGTACCGGATTCATTGTACCCGGGTCAATGTTGATGTACGGATCAAATTTCTGCATTGTAACTGTGTACCCGCGTGCCTTGAGCAGACGCCCAAGAGAAGCTGCTGTGATTCCTTTTCCAAGACCTGAGACAACGCCTCCGGTAACAAATACATACTTAACTGCCATAGTTCCAGTTCCCTCCTTATGGTAATTTTTTTTGTCTACTACTCATTGTGTTCTGTAAAAAATAAGATAGAATGCGATTTCTATTCATCAGAAAAGTCCGGTATAACCTTCTGACAGATAAAAATAGAAAAAAACCCCATAAAAACAAATTTATGTGGCTCCCTCGCTACTTTGATTTCCCCTTGAAATCAATTCCCCTATAAAATACTTTAAAAGTATACACCCATTCCAGAAAAAAATACAACAATTTTTTTTGAAATGGGTGTATAAAAATCAAAAATATAATATTTGTCTACTGATAGATCGGTTTTTTCTCGTATCTCGGTTCAGATGTAACCTGGATGGATAACTTCTGGAACAGACGGATATCTACATTTGCAAGCATAACGGATACATGAGCCTGGCAGCCTTTTAAATTCGGGACTTGTCTGAGTGCCTGTTCAGCAACCGGATTGGAAGAGGCACTGATAGAAAGTGCAATCAGAGCTTCATCGATGTGAAGTCTTGGGTTCTTGCTTCCAAGGAATTCGGTTTTAACTTTCTGGATCGGTTCCAGGGCAGTCGGTGAGATCAGGTGCATATCATGATCGATTCCGGCGAGTTCTTTTAAGGCGTTCAGGATCAGGGCAGCAGATGCGCCAAGCAGATCAGAGGTTTTTCCTGTTACGATGCGTCCGTCCGGAAGCTCCAGAGCGGCAGCCGGTGCACCGGTTTCTTCAGCGCGTGCAAGGGCGGCATCAACAACCTTACGGTCATGTACGGTAACTCCTGCCTGATTCATCAGAAGCTCGACCTTATAAGTCTCTTCCTTCGGGCATTCACCGGAAAGAAAACGGTCCATGGTGCGGTAGTAGCGGCGAATGATCTCCTGACGGGAAGCTTCTTTGCAGACTTCATCGTCACAGATGCAGTTACCAGCCATGTTAACACCCATGTCTGTTGGTGATTTGTATGGATTTTCTCCGTAAATGCGCTCAAAAATTGCACTCAGTACAGGGAAGATCTCTACGTCACGGTTGTAGTTGACGGTAGTAACACCGTAAGCTTCCAGATGGAACGGGTCGATCATATTTACATCGTTAAGGTCAGCAGTAGCTGCTTCATATGCTAAGTTGACCGGATGCTTTAACGGGATATTCCAGATCGGGAAGGTTTCGAATTTGGCATATCCTGCGCGGACTCCGCGCTTGTGCTCATGATAGAGCTGGGAAAGGCAGGTAGCCATCTTTCCACTTCCAGGTCCAGGTGCGGTGATGACAACCAGAGGTCTGCTTGTCTCAATATATTCGTTCCTTCCGTATCCTTCGTCACTTACGATCAGCGGGATGTTGGAAGGATAACCTTCTATTACATAATGGATATAAACTTTAATGCCAAGCTTTTCCAGACGTCCTTTGAAAAGATCGGCACTGTTCTGTCCGGAGTACTGTGTGATAACAACACTTCCGACAAAGAGACCATTGGCTTCAAATTCGTCTTTCAGGCGGAGAACGTCAGTGTCATAAGTGATCCCGAGGTCACCGCGGATTTTGTTGGCTTCAATATCGGCTGCACTGATAACGATCACAATCTCTGCGGTATCCGATAATTCTTTTAGTAAATGTAATTTGCTGTCCGGCTGAAATCCAGGAAGCACGCGGGAAGCATGATAGTCATCGAAAAGCTTTCCACCGAATTCGAGATACAGTTTGTTGTCAAACTGATTGATTCGCTCACGAATGTGAGAAGACTGCATTTGCAGGTATTTTTCATTATCAAACCCAATTTTCATAAAGTTCCATCCTTTTTGTCCATAATTTTACTTTCATAGAAGCAATTCAAACCTAGTATACTATAAAATATGACTTTTTTACAATCTTTTCATAAATTTTTCATTGATTTCTAAAAAACGCCTACTTATAATAGAGAGGACGACACTTAGGAGGTAGGTATGGATAACCAGAATAATAGAAATAAGCAAAACCTTCCGGGAAATAATAACCCGAATAATAAAAATAACCGCCAAAGATGGAATATTATATTATTTACCGTTATGCTGATCTCGTTTATCGTATTTGCGCTGTATCAGTTCCGGGAAGACACAGATGCCCGGGAGATTACCTATGATCAGTTCCTGAACATGGTAGATTCCGGGGAAGTTAAGAAAGTTGTGATCGAGGATGACAAGATTGTGATCACAGCGAAGACAGAAGCTGAGATGAAGAACAGCAAGAAAAAAGGCGCTTCTGAGAGCGATGTGGTCGAAGGTTCTGTAGCAGATAACAACGACAGCAGCAGTAAGGACAGCAGCGATGACAGTACAGGTCTGTTCAGTAATGTGACAAGGAAGCAGTATTATACCGGTATTGTGAAGGATGATACCCTTTCGGACAGACTGTATAAAGCAGGTGTTGAGTATGAACAGAAGATACCGGATTCTACATCTTATATGGTGATGAATCTTCTGGTCAACATTGTTCCGCTTGTGATCATGATCGGTCTGGGCGTGATGCTGATGCGCCGTATGACAAAGGGTGGCGGCATGATGGGCGTTGGCAAGAGCAATGCTAAGATGTATGTGGAAAAATCTACCGGAGTCACATTTAAGGATGTAGCCGGTCAGGATGAAGCAAAAGAATCCTTGCAGGAAGTAGTCGATTTCCTGCATAACCCTGGCAAATACACCGGAATCGGAGCGAAGCTTCCGAAGGGAGCACTTCTTGTAGGCCCTCCTGGAACCGGTAAGACACTTCTTGCAAAAGCAGTTGCCGGAGAAGCAAAAGTACCGTTCTTCTCTCTTTCGGGTTCTGCATTTGTTGAGATGTATGTCGGTGTCGGAGCGTCAAGAGTACGTGACCTCTTTAAGCAGGCACAGCAGATGGCGCCGTGTATTATTTTTATCGATGAGATCGATGCAATCGGAAAAAGCAGAGATTCACAGCTTGGTGGCAATGATGAAAGAGAACAGACACTGAATCAGCTCCTTGCAGAGATGGATGGATTTGACAGTAATAAAGGTCTTCTGCTTCTTGCGGCAACGAACCGTCCGGAGATCCTGGATCCGGCGCTTCTCCGTCCGGGAAGATTTGACAGGCGTATCATCGTAGATAAGCCAGATCTCAAGGGACGTATTGATGTCCTGAAAGTACATGCCAAAGATGTTAAGATGGATGAGACAGTCAATCTGGAAGAGATTGCACTTGCAACTTCCGGGGCAGTCGGTTCTGATCTTGCCAATATGATCAACGAGGCTGCGATCAATGCAGTAAAAAAAGGAAGAAATGTTGTATCCCAGGCAGACCTTTTTGAGGCTGTTGAGGTCGTTCTTGTGGGTAAAGAGAAGAAAGACCGTATCATGAGTCAGAAAGAACGCCGTATCGTATCATACCATGAAGTCGGTCATGCACTGGTAACTGCCCTTCAGAAGGACGCAGAACCGGTACAGAAGATTACAATCGTTCCGAGAACCATGGGTGCACTCGGTTATGTGATGCAGACACCGGAGGAAGAGAAGTTCCTGAATACCAAGGCTGAGCTGGAAGCAATGCTGGTGACAGCCCTTGCAGGACGTGCAGCAGAGGAACTGGTGTTTGACACAGTTACAACCGGAGCATCGAACGATATTGAGCAGGCAACCAAGATTGCAAGAGCGATGGTAACACAGTATGGTATGTCTGAAAAATTCGGACTTATCGGACTGGAATCTATCCAGAACCGTTATCTGGACGGAAGAGCTGTTATGAACTGCGGAGAGGCAACCGCGGCAGAAATCGATCAGGAAGTTATGAAGATGCTTAAGGGAGCATATGCAGAAGCGAAGAGAATGCTTTCCGAGCATCGTGAAACGATGGATCAGATCGCCGGATTCCTGATTGAGAAAGAGACGATCACCGGAAAAGAATTCATGAAGATTTACCGCAGATGTGAAGGAATTCCGGAACCGGAAGAAAAGAAAGAAGAGAATCCTGTAAAAGAGCAGACGATCGAGATGCCGAAGAAAGAGGCAGATACCGAAGCTGCACAGCAGGAAGAGAAAGAAACGCAGAAGAAAGTAGAAAGAGATGAAGACGGATTCATCCTTCCGCAGAAGCGTGACTAGTCTAAAATAACAGAAGATGCAGAGGTTTCAGAACAATAGGTTCTGAAGCCTCTTTTTTTTCTGTAGATTCTTTTGAAAGAATGACTTGTATTGTCTGCAGGAAGCAAGGTATAATGTGACTATGGAAAATCAGACATTTATTATTGAAGACGAACTTAAAAAACTTCCTGGGAAACCGGGAGTCTATCTGATGCATGGGGAAAAGGACGAGATCATTTATGTTGGAAAGGCGATCAGCCTGAAGAACCGTGTCAGACAGTATTTTCAGCCGAGCAGGAACCGGGGGGCCAAGATTGACCAGATGGTGACGCATATCACCCGGTTTGAGTATATCGTGACGGATTCGGAACTGGAAGCACTGGTTCTGGAATGCAATTTGATCAAGGAACACCGGCCAAAGTACAATACGATGCTGATGGATGATAAGAGTTATCCATTTATCAAAGTGACAACCGGCGAAGCATATCCAAGGATTATGATGGCAAGGCAGATGAAGAAGGACAAGTCAAAGTATTTCGGCCCTTATACCAGTGTGACGGCGGTAAAAGATACGATCGAACTGATCCGGAAGCTTTACCGTCTGCGTAGCTGTAACCGCATCCTTCCGCGCGATATCGGGAAAGAAAGATGCTGTCTCTATCATCATATCAAGCAGTGCGATGCACCGTGTCAGGGGTATATTTCGCAGGAAAAATACAGAGAGTCGGTTGATGAAGTACTCAAATTCCTGGGAGGAAATTATGATAAAATCTTAAAGGATCTGGAGAAAAAGATGCAGGAGGCATCGGATGATCTGGAATTTGAGAAAGCAATTGAATACCGGGAGCTTCTGCACAGCGTGAAGCAGATTGCACAGAAGCAGAAGATTACCGATACAGGGGGCGAGGACCGGGATATTGTGGCTCTTGCAAGAGAGCATGAGGATGCGGTGGTACAGGTATTCTTTATCCGCAATGGTCGTTTGATCGGCAGAGATCATTTTTATCTGCGGATTGCCCAGGGAGATGAAAATACAGAGATCCTCTCCAGCTTTATCAAGCAGTTTTATGCCGGAACGCCATATATTCCGGGCGAACTGATGCTTCCGGTGGAACCGGAAGAGCGGGAGATCCTGGAAGCATGGCTTGGAGAAAAACGTGGGCATAAGGTTCATTTCCGTATCCCGAAAAAAGGGGAAAAAGAAAAGCTTGTTGAGCTTGCGGTGAAAAATGCAAAGATGGTACTGGAAAAAGATAAGGAGCGTATCAAGCGTGAAGAAGGAAGAACGATCGGTGCAGTAAAAGAAATAGAAAAGTTGCTTGACCTTAATAACCTGGTGCGTATGGAGGCGTATGATATTTCCAATACCAATGGATTTGCCTCGGTAGGGTCGATGATCGTTTATGAGAGGGGCAAACCGAAACGAAACGATTATCGTAAGTTCCATATCAAGGGTGTGCAGGGGGCGGATGATTATGCAAGTATGCGTGAGGTCCTCACCAGAAGATTCCGGCATGGTCTGGAGGAACAGAAAAGCGGGAAAGAGCTGGGAAGTTTTAATGTTTTTCCGGATCTGATCATGATGGATGGTGGAAAAGGACAGGTTAATATAGCACTGGAAGTACTGGATGAACTTCATTTATCCATTCCGGTATGCGGTATGGTCAAAGATGACCACCATCGGACGAGAGGACTCTACTATCAGAATATTGAGATTCCGATCGACCGCAATTCCGAAGGGTTTCGGCTGATCACAAGAGTGCAGGATGAGGCACACAGATTTGCTATAGAATTTCACCGGAAACTGCGTAGTCAGGGACAAGTGCATTCGATCCTGGATGATATTCCGGGAATCGGACCTGCGAGAAGGAAAGCACTGATGCGGACATTTGCCAGCCTGGATGAGATTAAGAATGCAGAGGTGGAAGATTTGAAAAAAATTCCATCAATGGATGAAAAATCGGCAAAAAACGTGTATAATTTTTTCAGAGGAAGCGAAAAGGAAGGTACAGAAGCTACTCTGATGGAAGAACAATAAAAGGAGACAGGACTATGGGAGTTACATTAACAAAAATCGTAGAGAAGATGGAACTTAGAAATCTTACTCCGGATGTCGATATGACACAGCGGGAAGTAAAAATTCCGGATATTAACCGTCCGGCACTTCAGCTCGCCGGATTTTTTGATCATTTTGATTGCGAACGGATTCAGCTTATCGGATATGTAGAGTACACTTATCTGCAGACACTGGAATATGAGCATAAGATGAAAATATATGATACACTGCTTGAGTATGGGATTCCATGCTTTATTTTCTGCAGAAATCTGCAGCCGGATCCGGAATTTCTGGAGAAAGCAGTGAAGAACAATATTCCGGTATTTATTACGGATAAACAGACCTCTTCCTTTTCAGCAGAACTGATCCGCTGGATGAAAGTGGAACTGGCACCGTGTATTTCAATTCACGGGGTACTGGTGGACTGTTATGGAGTCGGTGTTCTGATCATGGGAGACAGCGGTATCGGTAAAAGTGAGGCGGCACTGGAGCTGATCAAGCGAGGTCATCGTCTGGTAACAGATGACGTGGTGGAGATCCGGAAGGTCAGTGATGATACTCTTGTTGGTACAGCACCGGATATTACCCGCCATTTTATTGAACTTCGCGGAATTGGTATCATTGACGTAAAGACGCTGTTTGGTGTGCAGAGTGTAAGAGAGACACAAAATATTGATCTCGTCATCACGCTTGAGGACTGGAACAAGGATCGTGAGTACGACAGGCTTGGACTTACTGAGGAGTATACAGAATTTCTTGGTAATAAGGTTGTATGCCACAGTATTCCAATCCGTCCGGGACGTAATGTTGCCATTATCGTAGAATCAGCGGCAGTCAACCACAGACAGAAACAAATGGGCTATAACGCAGCTCAGGAGCTGTACCGCCGGGTACAGGAAAATCTAAAAAAGAATATGTAAGGAGCAGGAGACAGATGAAATATTGTTTTGGTATCGATATAGGCGGAACGACAGTAAAGATGGGACTTTTTCAGGAAGACGGAGAGCTTCTTGACAAATGGGAGATCAAGACACGTACGGAGAACCAGGGAGAAGCAATCCTCCCGGATATTGCGCAGGCAGTGAAAGCAAAGATGGCAGAAAAGAAACTGGTGAAGGAACAGATCATCGGACTTGGAATGGGGCTTCCGGCACCGGTAACCGAGGATGGAATTGTTCAGAATACAGCAAATCTCGGATGGGGATACAAAGAAGTGACACGTGAACTGGAAGAGCTTCTTGACGGAATGAAAGTGATTCCGGGGAATGATGCAAATGTAGCTGCGCTTGGTGAGATGTGGAAAGGTGGCGGAAAAGGCCACAAGAATGTTATTATGGTTACCCTTGGAACCGGTGTTGGCGGTGGAATCATCGTGGATGGAAAGTGCCTTGTAGGGGCACACGGTGCTGGCGGAGAGATCGGTCATCTGTGTGTAAACTACCAGGAGACAGAAACCTGTGGATGTGGAAAGAAAGGCTGTCTGGAACAGTATGCTTCAGCAACAGGAATCACAAGACTTGCCAATATGCGTCTTGCAAAAGATGAGAAACCAAGTACCCTCAGAAATGTAGCAGAGATGTCTGCGAAAGAAGTGTTTGATGCAGTGAAAGCCGGAGACGAAGTTGCAATCGAAATCGCAACTGAATTTGGAAAGTATCTGGGACATGCGCTGGCGAACCTTGCAGCTGCCTGTGATCCGGCGGTTATCGTAATCGGCGGAGGGGTATCAAAAGCCGGAGAGGTTCTGCTGGATTACATCAAAGGTCCATTTAAAGAAATGGCATTCTTTGCAGACAAAGATACAGAATTTGCACTCGCAGAACTTGCAAATGATGCAGGAATCTGCGGAGCAGCAAAACTGGTACTGAAATAAGTGAAAGATATTATAAAAAAACAAAAATCTTGTGAGAAATATTTAACATTCTTGCAAGATTTTTGCTTTTTACAGAAGAAAATGCAGAATGTAAAATGTTTACATTTGACATTCTGCACAAAATGATGTAGACTTATCATAGTAATATTATTAAATAAGCCTATGAACTCTAAAGAATTATGAAGAGGAAGACGAAATGATAATACGTAAAACATTAAGAGAGCAAGTAGTTGAAATTTTAAGACACAAGATTTTATCAGGAGAGATCAAACCGGGAGAACGAATTATAGAGGCAAAAGTAGCAGAAGAGCTGAAAGTCAGCAGAGGTCCCTTAAGAGAAGCTCTTAGGCAGATTGAAGAAGAAGGGCTGGTTGTATATGAAGCACAGAAAGGCTGCGTAGTAAAGACGATGACTTATGAAGAGATGCAGGAAACATACCTGATCCAGTCTACGCTTGAGAAACTGGCAGTGCAGATGTGCGGGGGAGAGATCAGCAAAGAACAGGATGAAGAGATGCAGAAGCTTGTTCTTTCCATGGAGAAAGCGGCCAATCAGAAAAATCTGTATGAAGTTATAGAATTCGATGAACAGTTCCATGAATGTATTGTGAAGACCGCACACAGTGAAAAACTTCATAGAATCTGGAAAATACTGGAAGGAGGGAATACGGCGGCATATTATACGATGGATACAAAAACTCTGGTACCATTTGATGTGGTCCACATCAATCATCAGAGAATTTTGGATCTGTTTCATAAAGGGACAGTCGAAGATATCTGTAAAGAGATAGAATTCCACTACATGGTTGTCCCGCATGTTCTGTACGAAAATCAAAAGAAAAAAGGAGAAAAGAACTGAAGGTATGGAGAGAAAGAATATGTATTTAATTAAAAACGGAACCGTTCATACAGGGACGGGGAAAGTGCTTGAAGAACATGATATTTTAGTTGAAGGAACGAAGATTAGAAAGATTGGAAAGAATCTTTGTGAAGAAGATGCAGAAGTGATTGATGCAACCGGAAAACAGGTTTTCCCGGGTTTCATCGATCCACATTCTTCTATCGGAGCTATGGGGATTCCGACTCGTTACAGAGATAATGCAGAAACTACAAATGTAATCAATCCGGATCTGAGCGTGAAGTATGCCATCGATCCAGATGAAGTGAATGCACAGGAATTCTACAAATCAGGAATTACATCTGTTGGATTTTCACCGGATCACAGCAATGTGATCGGAGGACAGATTACAGTGTGTAAGACAGCTCCGGATCATATGGCAAACCGTATTGTAAAAGAGCACGCAGCAATGAAGGGAAGCGTATGCTCAACCGTTAAGGATGTATATGGTGCAAGTAACCAGATGCCGAAAACAAGAATGGGAATTTTCCATTTGCTCAAAGAAGCAATCAGAAAAGATGACCTTTTGAAGAAATATCAGATGCCATTTGTCATCGCAGCAGAAACTGCAGGTGAGATTCAGTGTCTTATGGAGCTTCTGAAAGATGAAGATATCCAGCTTACAATCGTAGACGGATTTGAATTCGGCGATGCGATCGAAGAACTGAAAGAAAAAAAAGTTGGAATTATCTTTGGTAATTTCAGCAACCTGTCACAGATTTCAAAACATGTAATCGACCTTTCCAGATTAAAAGAACTGGTAGAAAACGGAAACCGCATCGCATTTACAAACACATGCAAAGGTGCTTCTGAAGGTAGAGAAGTATTCATCTGGAGTGCAATCGAAGTATATCGTGCAGGAATCGATGCTGAGGATGTAGTAAAAATGATGACGATCCAGCCAGCCGAGATGCTTGGTGTTGCAGATCAGATCGGAAGTATCGAAGTTGGAAAAGACGCGGACATCACAATTTACAGTGATCATCCTGTAAAATCTTATGCGGCACACGTACAGTTTTGTATGATAAATGGAAAGGTGGTATTATCGTAATGCAGACATTAATCAAAAATGGTATTTTGTATACAATGACAGAGGATAAGGGCATCTTTCAGGGTGATATTCTCGTCGAAGGAACAAAGATCAAAGAAGTAGCAGAACATATCAGTGAAGACTGCTTAGAGGATGGAGATAAGCTCATTGAGGCAGAAGGATATTATGTTCTTCCGGGACTTATCGATGCACATTCTCACATCGGATTATTTGATTTCAATGTGGATCCGTGTGTAGACGATGCCAATGAGATGACAAATCCGGTTACTCTTTCTGTTGATGCACGTTTTGGAACAAATCCAAATGCAAGAGAATTTAAAGTAGCTTATGAGCACGGAATCACAACCATGCTTCTGACTCCGGGAAGCGGAAATGTATTTTGCGGACTTCCGTTTGCACTTAAAACTTATGGAAACAATGTGTTTGATATGACAATCAAATTTCCATGTGCTGTAAAGATTGCTCTTGGCGGTAATCCGAAAAATACATACGGAGATCAGAGAAGACTTCCGATGACAAGAATGGGAATCGCTAAGGTTCTGGATGATACCTTTGCAAAAGCAAAGAAATACATGGAAGACAAAGAACAGAATAAAGAAGTGGAGTATGATCCGGATATGGAAGCTCTTTGCCTGGCTTTAAAAGGAGAAATTCCATGTAAGATCCACTGTACACAGTATGATATGCTCACAGCAATTGAGATTGCGAAAAAATACAACGTACACTTCTCATTAGAACATGCATGGGGAGCAACCGATTATCTGGATGAAATCGTGGAAAGCGGATGCGATGTATGTTACGGACCGATTGCAACTTACCGTAGTCCTGGAGAACGTAGAAAAATCGATGTGGAAGCTGTAAAAATGCTAGATGACAGAGGAGTGAATGTGGCGATGATCACTGATTCACCGATTCTGAGTGAAGAATCTCTGTATCATCATGTGGGAGAAGCAGTGCGTGAAGGACTTGCACAGGAGAGAGCAGTAAGAACGGTTACGATCAATGCTGCAAAAGTGCTGGGCGTAGAAGACCGTCTGGGAAGCCTGGAAGAAGGAAAAGATGCAGATATTATTGTAATGAAAGGAAAACTCGGACTTGATACCGATGCAATGGTATACTATACGATGATTGAAGGTAAGATCGTATATCAGAAATAGAAACCAGATTGATAGATAAAAAAGAGAGATCAGTGAATTTCAAATATTCACTGATCTCTTTTTATTCTAATTAGATGATAGATTCTTACTGTCCATTGCCAGAATCTGAGCCGCCGGTATTGCCGGAATCAGTGCCGCCACCGGTATTACCGGAATCGCCACCGGTATTACCAGAATCGCCACCGGTATTACCAGAATTGCCACCGGTATTACCAGAATTGCCACTATTATTACCGGAATCAGTGCCGCCGCCGGTATTGCCGGAATCACCGCCGGTACCACCGGTAGTATCCCCATTAGTGCCGGTAGAGTTACCGGAGGAGTTTCCACCCGTTGTACTATTAGAATCGGATTTGTCATTCGAATTTTTTGTACTGTTTGTGGTAGTTGACTTGCTTGCATGTCCGGAACATGTCTCGGTCGGGACAGTATCCGGATCAAACCATTCGGTCTGTGACGGACAGCCGGAACCGGCAAGTTTACCGGAAATTGTACATACGCTCTTCTGAACGAGAGAACTTGGCATCTCGAAGTCTTTGTAGGTAAGTCCCAAAGCTTCATCGATCCGGTTCATGATCTTAGCCCAGATCTTGAAATGATAGTTCCAGCTTCCTTCAGACATTTCCTGGTTACCATCGTAACCCATCCAGATACCACAGGTATAATACGGTGTAAATCCTTCGAACCAGAAGTCACGGTTGTCGGAGGTTGTACCGGATTTACCGGATGCAGGCATATTATTGAGCTGTGCATCGGTTGCAGTACCCTTTGTGACAACATCCTGCATGGCGTTGGTAAGAAGTGCTGCAGTTGTATCTTTGATCACAGTGTGGCTTTCCGGATTGGAGTTGTCGATCAGGACATTACCATCATGATCCAATACCTTTGTGTACAGGGATGGTTTGTTATATACACCGCCGTTTGCAATGGATGCATAGGCTGCTGTCAGTTCATAGTTGTAAACACCATGGGAAATACCACCAAGAGCAAGAGACTCTACAGCATCGTCTTCGGTAAGTGTGGAAAGCCCAAATTTCTCGCAGTATTCAAAACCAAGATTGATACCAATCTTATTCAATGTCTTTACCGCAATGATGTTCATGGACTGTTCGATCGCCTGACGGTATGTTACGGTACCTTTATAGTAATCGCCCCACCAGTTATGAACCTGATGATGTTCAAGGTCGTGCTGATAGTAGTATTCTTCATCAACTTCGGTGGTAGCAAGTGTAAGATCTGCGCTGTCCAATGCCGGAGCGTATACGGCAAGAATCTTGAATGTAGAACCTGCGTTACGGGTAGAACCCTTGTATGCGCGGTTCAGTCCACGGTTGGTTGTCTTTTGTCCACGGCCACCGACAAGAGCTTTGATCTGCCCTGTTTTCTGATCGATGATGGTTAGTGAAGTCTGCGGCTGTGGAGAGAGGTTGACGTACTCATCATAGGTCTCGCCATCCTGGAGAAGACTGTTACGGAATGCGTCAATTCTTTCCTGTGCAGCTTCCTGTGATCCGAAGAGAAGTCCTTCATCATCACCGTACTGATCTGCCCCGAATTGTTTCAGGTGTCCGGCACTGTAGTTATCTACCGAGCCATCAGTATGATAGACTGTGAGGGCATAATCAACACCCCAGTCAATATTGACCGGATAATTGTTGTCATCATTCAATTCTTCATCACAGATGTTCTGCATCGTAAGATTCTGAGTTGAATAAATGGTGAGACCACCGCTGTACAGTGCGTTCTCTGCCTGTGTCTGGGAATATCCAAGTCCGTCTTCTGAGGTGAGATCTTCGATCAGCTGCTCAGACAGGGCATCAACAAAATAAGAGTTGACGGTGTTGGTCTCTTCGATCCGTGTATTTACGTTCTGAATTCTGGAATATACGTCATCTGCCAGTGCTTCATCATGGGCAGCCTGGTCGATCCAGCCCTGATCGAGCATATTATCCAGAACTTTTTTGCGGCGGGTTGCGTTGTCTTCCGGATTGGTGATCGGATTGTATCTTCCCGGATTCTGTGTGATTGCAGCGATGGTTGCAGATTCGGAAAGGTTAAGTTCATTGACATCCTTATTAAAATATCTCTGTGCGGCTGACTGTACTCCCAGACAGTCCTGACCAAGGTTGATCGTGTTCAGGTAGCTTTCAAGGATTGAATCTTTATCAAGCTGCTTTTCAACCTGAATTGCGAGATACTGTTCCTGGATCTTACGTTCCAGCTTTTCTTCAAAAGTGTTTTCATTTACAAAGTCAGGAAAGACATTGTTCTTGATCAGCTGCTGGGTAATGGTACTGGCTCCTTCAGAGAAGTTGCCACCATGAGTGATACCAACAACAAAAGCACGGATAATACCTTGGATATCAATACCGTTATGCTTGTAAAAACGGGAGTCTTCGATTGCGACGAATGCATGCTGCAGATCCTTCGGGATCTGATCAATCGTCTTATATACACGGTTGGCACCTGCACCGGTGAATTCGGCTATTGTTGTCGTGCCGTCATCTGCAAGTGCGGTGGACGTATAACCCTGTGGTTTGATGCTGTCAGCTGTAATCTCAGGTGCATTATCAATCACATGCCTGATGATAAAGCCACCTCCGATCGCTGCGAGGATACAGCAGACAAAGATACATAATAGAAAACCTTTAAAAAGGCGAACGCCCAGTTTCTTTTTGTGCATATTCTTTTTCGATGTTATGCGTTTTTGTTTTTTAGAAGCTTTTCGCTTTCCATAATTCATGAATGCTTCCTCCTTCATATTGCAATATTATATCAAACTTGATAATTTAAATAAAGGAAAACTTGAAAACTTCAATGTTCCATTTTACAAAATTAAGAAAAATTTCGGAAATATAGGGAAATTGTAACATTTTTGTAATTTTCTTGCATCTGAAGAAATAGATTTGTATACTGGGAATAGTGAAAATATAAGGAAAATGAAGGGAAAAACGCAGACATGCAGGAAGAATATAAAACAGTATACCGGGGAGGAGAAGGGGAAATTGTTGAAAAGAAATCCCGTTTTATCGCAACGGTAAGACCGGTACACTCAGAAGAAGAAGTACTGGCATTTATAGAAGAAGTGAAGAAAAAATACTGGGACGCAAGACATAACTGTTTTGCTTATGTGATCGGTGTAACAAATCCAACTCTGAGATGTAGTGATGACGGGGAGCCTGCAGGTACAGCAGGAAAACCGATGCTGGATGTGCTTACAGGGGAAGGTCTTCACGATACGGCGGTTGTTGTGACCAGGTATTTTGGCGGGACGCTTCTGGGAACAGGTGGTCTGGTGCGGGCTTATCAGGGAGCAGTAAAGGAAGGTCTTCAGGCAAGTACTGTGATCACAAAGCGCCTGGGTTACCGGTATGAGATTGGAACGGATTATACCGGACTTGGGAAGATCCAGTATATCCTCGGACAACGGCAGATCAGTGTGCAGGATACACAGTATACGGATAAAGTGCTGATGAAAGTGATTCTGCCTTATGATCAGGAGCAATGTGTGGTTTCCGAGATTACAGAGGGAACAAATGGACAGGCTGTGATCGAAAAAGGAGACAGCTGCTATTTTGCGGAGGATGGAAAAGAAATCCTGGTTTTTGAGGAATAGAACAGGAAAAAGAACCCCTATACAGAACGGAGAATCCGTTCTGTATAGGGGTTTTAATGTCTTAGTATACAAGAGGAACTGCAGATAGCAGGTTCTCTGTATGAGCTTATTGGTTTACTGGAATTCCGGTTCGATCAGACCGTAGGTTCCATTCTTTCTCTTATATACAACATTGACTTCGTCTGTCTCAGCATTGCTGAATACGTAGAAGTTATGTCCGAGAAGTTCCATCTGAATGCAGGCATCCTCCGGGAACATTGGTTTGATGCCGAAACGTTTGGTACGGACGATCTCAATCTCGTCTGACTCTGCTGCCGAAGTATCGGATTCAATAAATTCCTGACGGAAATCATGTCCGCCCTGCTGTTTTGCAATCAGTTTGGTTTTATACTTTCTGAGCTGACGCTCGATAATTTCTTCTACGAGATCAATGGATACATACATATCGCTGCTTTCCTGCTCGGAACGGATAATGTTTCCTTTTACAGGGATCGTAACTTCGATTTTCTGACGTTCTTTTTCTACACTGAGTGTAACGATAATGTCAGTTTCAGGAGTAAAATACTTTTCCAGTTTTCCTAATTTCTGTTCTACAGCCTGTCTGAGACCAGGTGTGATGTCAATGTTTCTTCCGCTAATGATAAAATTCATACAGCTCAACTCCTTTTTTCTCATATTTCTCATAGTATGTACGGAGATAAGTGCATCTATAAGAGCTTGACCGGCAGGATGTATAGATAGTTTTTATATCCTTCCGGCTATAGCTACATTATACTCTATCATAGGGGAGAGATGCAATGGTAAATGCAAAAAAATTATTAAAATTCTGTAAAGAAAACTGAATTATCAGAAAATTCTGTCAATGTATGGAGCGGATTACTTCGATACGACTGATCTTGCCGTTATGCATTTTGGCAACCCGCAGACCAAAATTGTCGAAGAATGTACTTGCACCAACACCAATTTCTGTTTTTTCCTGTTCAAATCTTTTAGTGATCACGTCATATAAGGTTTGTTCATCTTCATACGGAATATGGACGTGCAGGATGCTGTTTACAATCCGTGCTTTTGTAGTAGCACGGAAAATGATTTTTTCAGATTCATCAAATTTCTGTATTGGATTTCTTCTTCAGATGGCTTAAAATAAAATCAGAAAGGATGGAGAACTCATATGGAGAATACGCAACAGATAAAAGAAAACCCGCTGGGCTTCAGCCCCATCGGTAAATTACTGCCCAAATTCGCGGTACCGGCTATCAGCATGCTGGTCAACGCGCTGTATAATATCGTGGACCAGATCTTCATCGGGCAGGGCGTGGGCATGTACGGAAATGCCGCGACAAACGTGGCTTTTCCCATTACCACCATAACTACAGCTATCGCTCTCCTCATAGGAATCGGAGGCGCCTCCAATTTTAATCTGGAACTTGGGCGTAAACATGAAGAAAAGGCAAAGCATATTGCAGGCACAGGATTCGGCAGCCTCATCCTGTGCGGCCTCATCCTGGTCATTTTGATCCGCCTGTTCCTGAAGCCGCTGATCCTGGCCTTCGGCGCTACCCCCAAGGTTCTGCCCTATTCCATGACCTATGTGGGGATCACCACCTGGGGCATTCCGTTTTTTATGCTGACAACAGGCGGCAACCATCTGATCCGGGCGGACGGCAGTCCTACCTATTCCATGATATCCATGGTCTCCGGCGCTCTGATCAATACTGTGCTGGACCCCCTGTTCATTTTTACCTTCGGCTGGGGTATTGCCGGAGCTGCATGGGCAACGGTGACCGGCCAGGTATTCTCCGCCTGTTTGGTC
>OGXS01001156.1_pt1 | contig 19027 bp, 11 predicted proteins | sample 1576371 | NCBI WGS metagenome assembly OGXS01 (sample SAMEA3541475, study PRJEB24748) | human gut metagenome | biome: human gut; feature: human-associated habitat; material: faeces | place: China | collected 2012
ATGGCAGGGAATACTGGAAAGTTCTGCCAGGAATGCGGCGCGCCCAAGCCGATCCCTGAGGAGGGCTGGACGTGTTCCTGCGGGACGGTGAACAAGGGTAAATTCTGTACAGAGTGCGGAGCGAAGAAGCCGGCGGGAGTCCCCCAATACCGCTGTGATAAATGCGGCTGGGAACCGAAAGATATGAAGAATCCGCCTAAGTTCTGCCCAGAATGTGGAGATCCCTTTGATGATGGAGATGTAGTTTAGGGCGGCAAAAAAGTAAAGGCAAGCAGGTTTTCTGAATATATTCGTCAGAAAGCCTGCTTTTTTGTACTTTTCTTGCAATTAATACGGTATTTGTATATAATAGATAATAATGACTTTTGGACGGAGAGAAGTTTTGTGCATTTTATTAGAGGAGGACGGGATTATGTATGAATTATGGGAAAAATTGGAAGAATTGAAAAAGTATCGCTGGATAGAATTATCGCATCCACTGAACAATCACAGCCCTTATTGGGCGGGGATACCGGAAGGCGCGGTAGAACTTGGGAAAACGGCCTATGACTGGGGAAATGAACTGGAATGTCTGATCCAGACCTTCAAGTTTCCGGGGCAGTTTGGAACGCATATTGATTTTCCAGGACATTTTGTGAAGGGGGAGCCGCTCAGCGAGCAGTATACGGTGCGGAATATGGCATATCCTCTCGTGGTGATCGATGTGTCCGAGAAGGTGAAGGAAGATGTGCACTATGCAGTTACCGTGGAGGATATCAAGGCGTATGAAGAGAAGTTTGGAGATATTCCAGATGGGGCGTTTGTAGCACTGCGCACAGGATGGAGCGAGCGTTGGCCGGATATGGATGCAATCTCCAATGTAGATGAGAATGGCGGGGAACATTTCCCGGGCTGGTCTATGGAAGCGCTGCAGTATATCTATGAAGTCAGAAATGCGGCGGCCAACGGGCATGAGACGCTGGATACGGATGCCTCCGCTCTGGCAGAGAAGGCCGGGGATCTGGCATGCGAAAGATACCTCCTGGGAAAAGGGAAATTGCAGGTCGAGGTCATGTGCAATCTGGATCAGGTACCTCCGGCAGGCGCCATCGTATTTGCGGCGTTTCTTCCAATCGAAGGAGCCACAGGACTCCCGGTCCGCATGTGGGCAATTGCGAAGTAGCATCGCTTAACCTGGGAAAGGAACGGATTAGAATTGAATAAAGGATTTGAGAAAGAATTAGAGGCAATCTTGCGAAATATCCCCAGCGGCGTATGCGTCTATCGGCTGGAGGACGAGAGAATATTCCCGGTATATCACAATCCCGCTTTTTATGAGATACTAGGCTATTCGAAAGAACATATTTCCCGAGTTGAGAAAAAGATGCCTTTTTCAGGCGTTCATCAAGAGGACATGCCTGAACTGGAGAAGAAATTTAAAGAAATGAAAGAAGAAGGCCGCGAGCTTCACCATACCTTCCGGCTATATAGCGACAGGGAAGCGAAGTACCGCTATATCCATATCGATGGCACGATGAAGCGAGAAGACGATGGTACACGGCTGCTCTACGCGGTCTACAGCGACGTCAGCCAGCAGGTATGGCTGGAGAACGAACTGACAAGCGCCAACGAAAAGATGCAGGATATTGTGGATGCAATTCCCGGCGGCGTGGCAATCTACAAAGTATCGGATATTTTTGAGACAGTCTACTTTTCAGATGGAGTGCCGCAGCTTTCTGGGTATACGGTGGAAGAATATCAGAAGCTGATCAAACAGGATGCCGCCGGACTGACTTACAAAGAGGATACTCAGAAGGTCGTGGAAAAGGCTATGGAGGTGATCCGTACCCATGGAATTGCCGAGATAGAATTCCGCAAGCAGCATCGGGAAGGCTATATCGTATGGGTGCGGGCCCAGATGAAATATATCGGAGAGCAGGACGGCTGCCCTCTGATTCACTGCGTGTTCCATAATATTTCCAATCAGAAGGAAACGGAACTGGAATTAAGCCATCTGGTAAATTCCATACCCGGAGGAATTGCCAGCTACAGGGTTGAAGGCGAGAAGTTTATCCCCACCTTCTTTTCTGATGGCGTGATGATGCTGTCTGGGCACAGCAGGGAAGAGTATAAGAAAATGATCCGCAACAATGTCCTGGACATTATCTATGAACCAGACCGGGAGAGGGTATTTGCAGCAGCAAAGGCTGCGGTGATCAGCGGGGACGTCCTGGATGTGTCCTACCGGATGCGTCATAAGGACGGCAGCCTGATCTGGATTCATCTGAACGGGAGGCGCATGGGGCCGGTATCGGAAAATGCCAGGTTCTACGCGGTATTTACGGGAATGTCCGCCGAAACCCGGCTCTTTCAAAGCATTGCCAATGAGACGGCAGATGGCATCTATGTAATAGACAAGGAGAATTATGACCTTCTCTATGTCAATGAGTCCAAAGAATTGTTCAAGGACTGTAAAGACAGCGTTGGAAGAAAATGCTATCAAGCGCTCCAGGGAAGAAGCGAGCCTTGCAGCTTCTGCTCGTTAAAGACGCAGAAGCCGGACGGGGAAGAGCATGAGATGTGGGTGGAAGAGAAAGGGGAGTACTATAAGACCCGCTTCAAGGAAACGGAATGGAATGGGATTCCGGCTTACATCAAGTTTGTCCGGGATGTTACGCAGGAAGTGGAAATGCGTAAGGAGAAGGAGAGGCTGGAGCAGTATTTTCAGACGCTGGTCAGACACTTGCCGGGGGGCGTGGCAGTCGTACGCTATGAAAAGGACGGCGCGATGATTCCGGAGTTTATATCAGATGGATTTGCCGCTATGACAGAGATGGATATGGATGATGCGTGGGAGTTATACAGCAGCGATGCTATGGCGGGAGTTCACCCGGAAGACAGGGAAAGAGTGCGCAAGGCAATGGAAAAGTACATCGCTGGCTGTGATAGCAGCTATGAGATCGTGTACCGTATTAAAAAAGGCAAGGATGGATATCTGTGGGTAAAAAATACACTTTCCCTTATCCAAAACCAGGGTGGCGACCATAGGGTCTATGCCGTCTATCACGATATGACAGAGGAGATAGAGGCACAAGAGCGGATGCGCAGCCAGTATAAAGACCTGATTATCCGGCATTACCGCGCTCCAGGTCCTAACGCGCTTGTGCTGGGGCACTGCAATATAACAAGGAACCGGATACTGGAGATCATTGACTATACGGACTCCAGCCTTCTGGAGGTGTTTGGCGAGGAGAGGGAGAAGTTCTTTACAGGACTTAGCAGCCTGATTGTAGAAGAGAAAGACCGCAGGAAGTTCCTGGAAACGTATTTGAATGAGCCAAGCCTGGCCGCATTTGAGAGAAAGGATACGGAGCAAGTTCTGCAATGCTTTGTCAAGCTGCCCAAAGAGGAGCAGGGGCGCTATGTCCAGTTTAAGATGAACCTGCTGGAAACTCCGGATACGGGAGATGTTACCGGAGTCCTTACGGTTACGGATATCACCGAGCAGACGATTTCCGACCGGATCATGCATCGTCTCTCCGTTACGGATTATGATTTTGTGGTGGACGTGGACCTGCATCATGATACATATAATATCCTGTCAAGCAGCGGCAAGGTCTGCTGCGCGCCGCCTGCACAGGGCAGCCATACGCAGTGGGTCAGCCAGATGGTTCAGACCCGGATCGTCCCCAAAGACAGGCAGCAGTATCAGGCATGCCTGGAGCCTGGCTATATTATGGATAGGCTAAAGAAGGAACACTCCTACACTTTTGGCTTTTCTATCATGGATGAGAATGGAAATATATGGGCAAAGAACCTTACCGTCTCCGCAATCGATTTAAGGCTTGGCAGGGTGTGCCTGTCAAGAACGGATATTACGGAGTCGATCCAGGAGCAGCAGGGTCTGCTGCATATGATCGCCTATACATTTGAACTGGCAGGATTTATCAATATCAGAAGCGAGCAGTTTATCATGTATACGCGGCAGACGGTGCTGGAAAATCTGTCTCCATATATTTTAGAGCAGTATAGCAAATCGGTAGATGGCTTTGCCAAGTTCTATGGGGTAGAGAATAAGGAGGAAGCAAGGCAGCAGTTTGAACTGAAAAACATGATCCGCCGTCTGGAAGAAAAGCCGGAAGGATATGACTTTGTCCTTCCCTATCAAGAAGAAGATCAGATCTGCTATAAGCAGATTAACGTATTGTGGGGAGACCAGAACCATAGCACGATCTGCCTGGTGCGGGCAGATGTGACGGATATGCTGGCATCCGAGCGGGAGGCCAAGCATGAGCTTGAGAATGCCCTGAACATGGCGCAGGAAGCCAGCAGGGCAAAGAGCGAGTTCCTGTCTGCCATGAGCCACGACATTCGTACGCCTATGAACGCGATTGTAGGCATGACCACGCTGGCCAATGCCAATATCCATGACATGGAGAGGGTAAAAGACTGTCTGAAGAAGATCGAGACATCTTCCAGGCATCTTTTAAGCCTTGTCAACGATATTCTGGATATGAGCAAGATTGAAAATTCCAAGATCACCATCAACCATATGGCAATCCATATGCCGGGGCTGATCGGACAGCTGGCGGCCATCATAGAGCCTCAGGCGAAAGATGCCGGAATTAAATTCGAGATTCAGTCACGCATCAGCCATAAGAATTTTTATGGGGATTCGCTGCGTATCAGCCAGATCCTGATCAATATCCTCAGCAATGCGGTAAAATTCACGCCAAGTGGGGGGACCGTCGGATTTGCCGTTGAAGAGTCGCCTGCAAAACAAGGAGCACAATGGACCTGCTATCGTTTTACAGTGACGGATACGGGCATTGGGATGACGCAAGAGTTCCAGCAGAGCCTGTTCGAGCCCTTTATGCGAAGCCATGCGGCAGAGAAGGTAGAAGGGACGGGGCTTGGCCTTAGTATTACCAAGGGGCTGGTAGATCTGATGGGAGGCCGGCTGACGGTTGAAAGCCAGGTGTCGAAAGGCTCTGTATTCCAGGTGGAACTGGAATGCGAGATCATGCCGGAGGAATGGCAGAATTCCCTGGAGTCAGAGACTCTGGGCCCAAAGAGGGAAAAGGAATTGGCGGGCAGGCGGTTCCTGGTGGTTGAGGATAATGATATCAATGCGGAGATCCTCTGCGAGCTGCTGGGAATGTTTGGCGCAGAGTCTGTGTTGAGGATGGACGGCAGGCAGGCGGTGCAGGCATTCGAGGAAGCGCCTCCGGGAGAATACGATGCCATATTGATGGATATACAGATGCCGGTGATGAACGGATATGAGGCTTCTGCGCGTATTCGGCAGACAGACAGGCCCGATGCGCGGACAATCCCGATCGTGGCCATGACTGCCAATGCTTTTGCCGAAGACGTACAGGCATCTTTGGAAGCAGGAATGACGGCGCATGTGGCCAAGCCTATAGATATAGACATATTACGGATGACATTGCACAAAGTATTGGATAGAGAGGAATAGGACAGATGGAACAGCAAGTTACGGCGAAGGCGACGCTTCAGGCGTTCTGCCAAGCCTGGTTTGAAGAGCGGAATCTTAATGGCGCTTTAGGGTATCTGACAGAGGACGTGGAATTCATAGGGACAGGAGATGAGGAGGAAGCCAGCGGAATTGAGGAAATGTCATTATATATCCGGCAGGATATCGATGAGATGCCGGAACCTTTTCTGTTCGAGATATTATACATGCGCGAACAGATACTGGCGGACAATGTCCATAATCTGTCTGCGAAATTCCGCTTAAGAAATACCATGTACCAGTGGCATCTGCGCGCATTCTGCGTTTTGGGAAGAACTTGCGGGCAATGGAAGATCAGGAGCATTCATTTTGCAGAGCCCAGCAGGGCCCAGCGGAATGGAGAACATTATCCGGAGACGCTGGTTATCGAGCAGGCAGCAAAATTGAGGGACGAACTGCTGGAAGAATCTATGCCCGGAGGAATGATCGGCTGCTATCTGGAGCCACGGCTGCCGCTTTACTTCATCAACAAGAGGATGCTGGACTATCTGGGATATGTCAGCGAAGAGGAGTTCCAGGCTCAAATCCAGGGTTCCCTCCTAAACTGCATTTATCCGGAAGACCGGCAGAATATGCAGGCGGATGTGTTCCAGCAGATAGAAGAAAAGGGAGAGTATGCGGCGGAATACCGGATGCGGAAGAAGGATGGCACTTATATCTGGGTACATGATGCAGGAAGGGGAATGCAGACCGAGGATGACAGAGAGGTCCTCATATCGGTATGCATAGATATTACCCGGCAGAGGCAGTCGCAGGAAGAAGTGCTGAACATCTATAATAATATCCCAGGCGCAGTTTTTAGGTGCAAGTTTGACAATGTGTTTTCCGTGATTGACGCAAATGATGGGCTGTTTGAGTTCATAGGCTATACAAGAGAAGAGTTTGCAGCTATGGGGAACCATATGGCGTCAGTGATCTATCCGGAGGATCTGGAGATTATGGCTGACAAACTCAAGGATCAGTTAAAGCATGGGAATACGATACACAATGAGAATCGGCTGGTTTGCAAGGACGGGAGGGTGCGATGGATCTCCATCAAGGCCCAGCTCTTTGACGAGCCTGACGGGGAGCAGTATTTCTACTGCGTTTTCGTGGATATTACGGAAGAGAAGCATCTGCATGAGAGAGTCAGGGAACTGTACGAAAAGGAATTGGCCTATTTTGCGGAAATGCTTTCTTCTGGGGAGAGCATCCAGGGAAGGATAAATATTACGCAGAACCGTCTGGAAAGTTATGTGTCTTCCTCGGAAACGGCGATTGTCAGGGTCGGAGAAAATTATGACCAGGTTGTAGAACAGCTGGCAATGTCTGCCATAGATGAGGAGTCCGCAAAAGAAATACGTGCCACCTTGAAGCGGGAGAAGGTATTACAGGACTATGCCTTGGGCAGATGCGATTATCACTTCGAATTCCTGCGCAGGCGTAATGACGGCATGGCATTCTGGGGAAGCACGAATATGAGGACTTCCCAGAATCCGGAAACCGGCGATGTAATCATTTTCTTCTATACTTCCGACCTTACAGAGCAGAAAATGCAGGAACTGCTGCTTAAAAAACTTGCGACACTGGATTATGACGTTATCTCAGACATCGATATCGTGCGGGATACGCATCGGCTGATTTCCTTCGACAGCAGTCGCGCGGATACGATTCCCATGCAAGGGCGGTTTCAGCAGTCGATCCGCAGGATCGCGGAAAAATTTATGGACGAGGAAGCCAGAAAGGAATATCTTGGGAAGCTGGACTTCCAATATATGAAGGAACAGCTGGAACATCAGGATTCCTATACGTTCCTGGTGGAATTTAAAGATCAGCTTGGTATGAAGCGGATGAAGCATTTCCAGGTATTTTATATCAGCCGGGCTACCGGAAGGGTCTGCATGGCCCGCAGGGACGTAAGCGATGTCATCCACAAAGAGCAACGGCAGAAGGAGGAACTGGCTTCCGCACTGGTGGCGGCGGAACAGGCCAATGCCGCCAAGTCGGACTTCCTTTCACGGATGAGCCACGAAATCCGCACGCCGATGAATGCGATCATTGGCATGAGTACGATTGCAGCCCAGTCCATTGGAGATGATGAACAGGTGGCTGACTGCATATCCAAGATCGGGATATCCTCTAGGTTTCTGCTATCACTGATCAATGATATCCTGGATATGAGCCGGATTGAGAGCGGGAAGATGCTGCTGAAGAATGAGAAGATTCCAACGGAGGAGTTTCTGAATGGAATCAATTCCATCTGCTATGGGCAGGCAGCAGCCAAAGGCGTGGAGTATGAATGCATCGTAGATCCGGTGCTGGATGATTATTATATAGGGGACGCTATGAAACTGCAGCAAGTGCTGATCAATATCCTGAGTAACGCGATTAAATTCACCAATGAAGGCGGAAAGGTAACCTTCTCGGCATCCCAGAGAAAACGGAGCAAAAGCAGCGCGCATCTGCGATTTATCGTGAATGATACGGGAATCGGCATGAGCGAGGAATTTATTTCCCGTATATATGAGCCATTTTCCCAGGAATCCACAGGAGCCACGACGATGTATGGAGGCACTGGCCTGGGGCTGGCAATTTCGAAAAGCATCGTAGACATGATGGATGGGAGGATCGCCGTACGTTCCATCAAAGGCCTGGGCAGCGAGTTCACCATTGATGTGAAGCTGGGAATTACAGAGGAAGAGAAGCTGCGCCACAATCAGACAAAGACGAACCTCAATTTCTCGCATTTGAAGACTCTGGTAGTAGATGATGATGTGGCCGTGTGCGAAAGTGCCATGGCTACGCTAAAAGAGATGGGAATCAAGGCCGAGTGGGTGGACAGCGGCCGCAAGGCTATTGAGCGGGTAAAGGAACTTTGGCAAGGGAAGAAGTATTTTGACATGATTCTGATAGACTGGAAGATGCCGGAGATGGACGGAATCGAGACTGCCCGACGTATCCGTAAAATAGTGGGCCCGGATGTGACGATTATCATTATGACGGCCTATGACTGGATTGCGATTGAGCACGAAGCCAAGCTTGCGGGAGTAAATCTGCTGATGAGCAAGCCGATGTTCAAGTCCTCCCTGATCTCGGCGTTTACCAGGGTATTGAACGAGAAGGAAGAAGAGAAGCAGGTGGCGGCTGACGTTTATGACTTTACCGGCAAACGGGTGTTGCTTGCGGAAGACAACCAGATTAACACGGAGGTTGCGGTAATGCTATTGGAGAGTAAGGGCTTTACTGTAGAAACCTCAGAGAACGGATTGCGCGCGCTGGAGAAATTCAGCAAGTCCGAGGCAGGCTATTACGATGCCATCCTGATGGATATACGCATGCCATTGATGGATGGACTGGCAGCCACTACCAATATCAGGCATCTGAGCAATGAGGATGCCCGGAAAATCCCAATCATAGCGATGACGGCCAATGCGTTCGACGACGACATCGAGAAGAGCAAGGCAGCAGGGATGAATGCCCATTTGGCAAAGCCAATTGAGCCAGAACGGCTGTATCAGGTTATGTATGATTTTATATTTGGAGGTGGACTGGCAGAATGAGAACGTTCAAGGAGATATTTGAAGAATACGGGGCAGATTATCAGAAAACGATTGCCCGTTTCATGGGGAATGAGAAAATGTATATGAAGTTTCTTGGAATGCTGTTCCAGGATCCGAGTATGGAAAAACTGGGACAGGCGCTGAAGGACAAGGATTACGGGGAGGCATTTACGGCGGCCCATACGTTAAAAGGGGTTACCGCGAATATGGGGCTAACGCCTCTATTTGATCGTGTATGCGCGATCGTAGAGCCTTTGCGCCTGGGAGAGGCAAGAGAAGACTATCCGGATATGTACCGGGAGATAGAAGACGAATTCCAAAGGGTAGAGGGACTCAGGGACGAATTGTCAGAAGTGATTTGATTTAAAAAAGGTTCCAGTTATGGAAAATTTTGTTGAAACATAAATGAAGCATATCTCACAGGGGATCGTGTTCTGAAAAGCACGGAATTCTGTGAAATATGCTTCTTGTAGATAGTATCCTAAAAATCGGGTTTGTCTGACGCTCCCTTATGCTTATGCTGGTACATTTGCTGGTCAGCCATAGAGATCAGGCTTCGGATGGTGATTTCCGGCAGATCTTCCGGCTTTTGGGCAAAACCGCTTGAAATGGACAGAGGGATATTTCTGGACGCGTTGCATGCCTGGATAGACGTTTCAAGATTTACGCGATAGGTGTCAGGCGTCAGCGTACAATTTTTCAGAATGACGATAAACTCATCTCCGCCAACGCGGTAGCAATCGCCAATATCCCCGTAAGCATTCCAGATGCATTCAGCAGCGTCCCGGATCAGGGAGTCTCCCTCCCGGTGTCCCCAGGTATCGTTTACAATCTTTAACTTATCAATATCCAGCATGATAACGGCGGTGTTCTGATTCAGCAGTATGATATCGTCCAGGGTTTCCAGTTTTTCCTCATAGGCAGTCCGGTTTCCCAGGCCTGTAAGGATATCCTTATATGCCAGTTCCTGATATACTGCGGATTTGGCCGATTCTTCCGATATGCCGAGGAAGCGCCGAAACATAAGGAGCATTAGAATAATGATAAAGATAGTAAATCCCAGCGTAAAAAAGCGGGAGTTATCATTTCCCTTTGTTTTATAAAAAGATACAAGGGACAGGCAGGAAATTCCTACGAATAATCCCAAACCGATCAATGTCCACTTAGCATAAAGCGAGCGGCTATGATACAGTTCGACACACATGTATACAGCGCCGTAAGCGATATTCAGCAGCAGGATAGCATGGGTGAGAAGCAGCATCCGCATAAAATTGGCTGCGCCGAATATGTACAGCAGATTCTGTGCGATAAAATTCAGCACGCAGAGCCATTGCAACTTGCCAAAAGAGTTTTGGCTGCCACTAAATGTGCGGATAAAAGCAAGCAGCGGCAGCGGAAGCAGAAGGAAGGCTTCAAAAGAAACCACCATGACTAACAGGCTGTTGCCGAAGAAAAACTGTGGAAGGCCGGAATCAGTGAATACCCAAATTGCTGAATCAAGAATGAAAAGCGCCAGGTATAGCAGCATGTAAAAGTCGGGCCGGTTCTGGGATTTCTGACGGCAAAGGATGAGGAACCCTATAAGCATCGCAATGCCGAGGCCTCCGATCATGATGAAGAATAAAAATGGTCGGATGTTTTCTATAAAAAGAGTATTAACTGCTTCTTTGGGTGTCTGAAGCCAGACGGGAGACAGTTTGCTATATGGACTTAAAGAGTCGCTTTTTATTGATATCCGGACCTCCTTGCCACAGTACTCTGGCAAAATATCCACAAAGCATCGGATCTTAGAGGGCATGAAGCGAGGATTCTCCTTGTCCTTCTGGTATTGGTAAACTAGCTGGCTATCTATATAAACTTTAATATATTGGTAACTATTGTCAAAGGACATGACGTATCCGGTGTTATAGCCTTCAGGTATAATATTATAAAAGTCGGCTTTCGAGCCGGTAACATTATATGGAAGCGGGGAAGCCGGTACTTTATCCGTTCCTTCATAATAATACCAGCCGTCAAAAGAAGCATCCAGGGATTTGGCAGGAAAATGGATTCTATCCTTTATATCAGGAAAGCCGGTGATGATGATCGAAGATGCCAAAAGCAGGATGCTAAGGATTATTGCTGCCCACGATATATATTTGCCTTGCATTTTTTTACTGTGCTCAGCATTAGGTTTTCTCACAGATATACCTCCAGTCGGCAAGAGTTAAGTAAACATTATTGTAGCATAGAGGCTTATTGACTACAATGGAGAATGTTAAAATTTTTGCAGGAAGGAATATTACCTATGCGGCTGCCGCGCAGATAAAAAAAGAGATTCGTACTCCGGAATTAACTACCTTGGGGGAAAGCGAGAAAGGATGGATCCGGCAGATGAAATTTTAATGAAGATATAACCTTACAGAGGTTTTAGATGTATGAAACGGAGGACCCTTGAGTCAGATTTTATGACTTTGGGGTCCTCCGTTTCGTTTAGGTAAGATTTTTAATCACGATTGGAAGAAACCGTTCCTTCGTTATATTCTGCAATTTGATTGTTCCTTCAATCTGAAGCCAGTATGAAACACAGCCCTGGAACAAAGCCTGCATAAGCCATGCGGCTTCCTCAGCCGAATAACTAATTTTAAACTGTCCGGCATCTATTCTTTTCCTCAGAAATGGCGTAAGACAGCGCACCCCTGAATATTCATTATACTCATAATTACTCATCCATATATTGTTAAAGCGGTCATTGATATCTCTGCACAGGATATATCCGGCTTCATCAAGAATCGAAGATTTATAAATATAATATTCTGACAGAATCTCAACAGGGTCTGCACTTAAGTCACTGTCATCTAATATCTGATGTCCTTTTGTTCCCAGAGTCTTGGCATACTCCAGCAGAAAACTGTCCTTGTTTTTATAATAATGATAAATCGAACCTACCGGCACCTGGGCGGCCTCACATATATCACTGATTTTAGTATTTCGATAGCCTTTTTCTTTAAATAGCCTGATAGCGGCATCGTAGATATGCTGGCGGCGTTCAGCAGAATATTTATGTTCCATATAAAACCTCATTTATTAACATAGTAGATTTTTTGCAGTCCAAGTATACTACATCAAAAAAAATAAGTCAAACGGTCTGGAATAATATTACAGAGTAAAATGGTAACTTTTACTTGACTAAAGTTTCACAATGTGGTAGTCTCAAGTAAATAGAATAAGATTCTAGAATATAATTCTAAAATAAAAAAGAAGAAAGGAGGATGAGAGATGACTTGGGGGATAATCGGATGTCTGCTGGGGTTTGTTTTAATGGGAAGCCTTACATATAAGGGATGGCATATTGCCATAGCATCCCTTGCAGGAGCGCTTATTGTTGCCTTGACGAACAGTCTGCCTGTTACAAATGCTTATCTGGAATATTATCTGCCGGGAATGGGAGGCTTTTTATCTTCTTATTTTGGACAGTTTCTGTTTGGTGCAATGCTTGCGGAAATCTATTCCGCTACTGGTGCAGGGCTTACTGTTGCAGTAGGAATATCCAAGTTTTTCATCAGGGAAAACTTTTCCCAGAACAGAAAGAGGATGATGGTCATTTTCGTATTAATACTGATTAGTGCTGCCTTGGAATTTGCAGGCGTGGGCGCGTCTTTAATTGTCATGGTTATCTATCCTGTGGCGCTGTCTTTATTCCGTATGGCCGATATTCCTAAAAAATATATTGTGGCAGCAATTCTGGGTGGCTGTCTGGGATTTGCGAATGATTTGCCCGGAAGTCCCCAGCCAGGGAACACCATACCGATGAAAATTTTAGGAACCTCGTCTTCGGCAGGATTGATTCCGGGAATTATCGGTGCCGTAGTAGAAATATGCGCAATGGTATTTCTGCTGAATCTCGTAATAAAACATGGGATTGATAACGGGGAAGCGTTCCATCCGGAAACAGATATGGACAGGGATGTAGACGACAGAAAAATGCGACCCCAGATGTGGAAAGCGTTATTGCCAGTTCTGGTATTGTTCCTGCTATTTAACATTGTGAAGCTGGATATCAATATTTCACTGGCAGTTACCTGTATTTTCAGCTGTATATTATTTTTTAGGTATTTTCCGGGGAGGGATATTAAAGGAACAGCGGCAAGAGGGATTACTCAGGGAGTAGTGGCGACTATCAGCATATGTGCTGTGATTGGATTTTCTACGGTTGTGCAGAATACAGAAGCATTCCAGAAGATAATCAACAGTCTGGTGGAATTAAATATGAATTGTTGATAGTATGCGTGGCCTTTATGTGTATGTTGTGCGGTGGGTCTGCAACAGGACAGGCAATTGCCCTTCCTATTGTAGCTCCTATTATAAAAGGGGCAGGTGTCTCGGCAGAAGCAATTCACCGTATTTCATCATTTGCAGGGGCAATTTTAGATACGATGCCCTATGCAGGCACGGTAGTGATGGCACATGCCTATGCAAAAGTTAAGATAAGTGAAGGCTATCCGGCAGTATTTGTTATTTCAGTTATAGCTACTACAATCAGCACTGCAACAGTGACAGTTATATGTGCGCTGTTTCCGATGCTGGCATGTTGATTAAGGAGGAAAAATGGGAAGATTTGATTCATTGTTTACACCATATAAAATCGGAAATTTAAAGATTAAAAACCGTATCGTTATGTGCCCCATGGGTACAAATGCTGCTTATGGAGACGGTTCTATTTCGGAAAACCGTATTGATTATTATGCCCGCCGTGCGAAAGGAGGGGCGGGAATGATTATTCTGGGGTGCCAGTTTATCAGCCCTGAACTGGCATCAGGATGTATAGAAGGCACAATAGAACCAAATACATCGCTTCCCCGGCTATCAGTGCTCTGCGAAAAGGTACACCAGTACGGAACAAAAATATGTGCCCAGTTATCATGCGGTGTTGGCAGAAATGCATTTTTGGAGCGGTTTAGTAAACCTATCAGTGCATCGTGTATACCGTCGGCCCTTGACCCATCTGTTATGTGTCATGAGATAACAAAAGAGGAGATTGGCAAAATAATGGAAGCTTTTACAAAAGCAGCACATAATGCAGCCTTAGCCGGGTTCGACGCAATAGAAATTCACGCACATGCAGGATACCTTGTGGATCAGTTTTTGTCTCCTGTCTGGAATAAACGGACGGATGAGTACGGCGGTACTGTAAAGAACAGAACCAGATTTGCAAAAGAGATTATAGAGGCAGTTAAAAAAGGATGCGCAGGGAACATGCCTGTGCTGTTCAGGATATCTATGGACCACAGAACAAGGGACGGGCGCGGCATAGAGGACAGCCTTGAGATTATAAAGGAATTAGAAAAGGAAGGTGTAGATGCTTTTGACGTAGATGCGGGTTCTTACGAAACAATAGATTATATTTTCCCGACCGCATATTTGGGCGATGCCTGTATGGCATATACAGCACGGGCCGCAAAAGAAGCGGTGTCAGTTCCAATTCTGAATGCGGGAAACCATACTCCGGAAACAGCAAAGGAATTGATAGAAAATAAAGATGCAGACTTTGTAATGATAGGAAGGGGGTTAATTGCCGACCCGGACTTACCAAAAAAACTCAGAGATGACAGACGGGAAGATGTACGGCCGTGTATCAGATGTAATGAAGACTGTATAGGGAGAACTGCAGCGTTTAAAATGGCGATGTTAAGCTGTGCGGTGAATCCAGAGGCATGCCAGGAACGCTGGTTTCACCTGGAGAAGACAAAAGAGCCAAAACGCGTATGTGTTATCGGAGCGGGGCCCGGCGGGTTAGAGGCTGCATGTACTGCGGCCAGGTGCGGCCACATTGTAACACTTTTTGAAAAAGAAGATGAAATAGGTGGTCAGCTGACAGCGGCGGCAACGCCAAAGTTTAAAAGCCAGCTTAAAGCGCTGCTTGATTACTACAGAAAACAGCTCGACAAGCTGGGGGTGTCGGTTCATTTAGGCTATGAGATTAAAGCAGAAGATACAAAATTGGAACAGTATGACAGATGGATAGCAGCGACAGGAGCCAATCCATTTACGCCTCCCATCCCGGGTATGGATGGAGAGAATGTAATCAGCGTTCTGGATGCCCACCGTCATAAGGATATGGTTAAGGGAGAGCAGATAGTTATATGCGGAGGGGGACTGTCAGGATGCGACTGTGCGCTGGAACTTGCAATGGAATATGGCAAAAAGCCTGTTATCGTGGAAATGATGGATAAACTGGCACCTAAGATGATAATGATGAACAGGGCATCTATGCAGAGGATGCTGAAAGAACAAAATATTGAAGTATATACCGGATGCCGTGTAGAAAAGGTTGAAGATGGCAGAGTAAGCATTTTGGATAAAGATAATAACCGCAGTACATTAAGGGCTGATACAGTAATAAGTGCATTCGGAATGAGAAGTGATAATTTGCTGGCAGATGCTCTGGAGAAAAAATATGGATGGAGAGTCCGCACGGTTGGTGACTGTAACCAGATTGGCCGTGTAGGGCTGGCTATCCGTGAAGGATATTTTGCGGGAAGTACGATTGATGAGTAAGTAAAGATTTTGGAGGGATACATATGAAAGGATTCGGCATTATCATTCCAGGAGAGAAAATGGGATGGATAGAGAAAGATATACCAGAGCCGGGAAGATATGAGGCATTGGCAAGACCGGTAGCGATAGCCCCCTGTACATCTGATGTACATCTTTTTAGAAATCCGGCGATGCCCGGGAACAGGATTCTGGGACATGAAGTGGTCGCGGAGATTGTTAAGACGGGCGAAGGCGTGTCTTATGTGAAACAGGGAGATATCGTTGCAGTTGGCGCTGTCACACCGGACTGGAGAACCTGTGAGATACAGGATAATCTCCCCCAGAACAGCGGCGGGACAAATTCCGGGATGATATGGGCATCAAAAACAGACGGAGTTTTTGCAGAATATTTTATTATCCGGGACCCCGACTTAAATACAGTGGTCATACCTGAGGGGGTTACTATAGAGCAGGCATTAATGACCGGTGATATGGTAACCACCGGGTTCTACGGAGCTGAACTTGGGGAAGTCAAATATGGTGATACAGTGGTAGTCTGCGGAATAGGGCCTGTTGGCCAGATGGCAATTGCCGGTTCCGTATTAAGAGGTGCGGGAAGGATTATTGCAGTGGGAAACCGGCCAAATACATTTGCTCTTGCAGAATATTATGGGGCAACAGACTTTGTGGACTATAAGGAAGGCAGCATAAAGGAGCAGGTTGAGAAATTAACAAAAAGGAAAGCACCTGACTGCTGTATTGTTGCCGGAGGAAATGCAGACACATTTACAGAATGTCTGGATCTAGTAAAGGCGGGAGGTATATTATCGAATCTGGTTGCCCAGCCGGAACCGATTACTATAACGCCGGATAAATCAGGGAGATGGTGTTCGCATAAAACGGTAAGAGGCGGCCTTTGTCCCGGAGGGCGAAAAAGGATGGAGAGACTGCTTGATATGATAGCAAATCATAGATTTAGCCCGGAGAAACTTATAACTCAAAGATTTTACGGATTAGAAAAAATTGAAGATGCATTTGAACTGATGATGCATAAAAATGACAGCGTTATAAAACCGATAGTAAAGGTACGGGAAGATTAGGAGGGAAAATATGAAGAAAAAAACTATTTATTATGCAAGTGTTGCACTTGCCGCAACTTGTATTATGCAGCTGGTATTTACAGGTTTGATTTATAATCCGCTCAGTTTATATACAAGTTCCATACTGGAAGAAATGAATCTTTCAAGAACCAGTTATGCACTTACGCTTACAACAATGAGCCTTGTGTGTGCAGTGGCAAACTGGACGCTTGGATGGCTGAAAAAGAAAATCAATCTGCGGGGAATTCTTGTCATGGGCGGCGTGCTTATGACTGTATCCATGGTGATATATTCGAAAGCAAACGGCCTGGGGATTCTGTATCTTGCAGCCATACTTACGGGGATTGCATTCGCCTACCTTGCATCTGCCGTCGGCGGGACAATCATCAACGCATGGTTTTCGAAACACGCCGGGATATTAGTGGGAGCAACGATTACAATGGCGGCTATCGGCGGAACTATCTTCAGCCCTTTGGTCGGCGGATGGATTGCGGCTTATGGGTGGAGAAAGTCTTTTATGATTGCAGCCGTTATCAGTGCAGCTGCAACAGCATTAATAGGAATTTTTTTCCGCTCCGAACCTTCTGTTGTAGGAGTATATCCGGCATTTTATGATGGGGGTTCCGAAGAAGGGGAAAAGGATTTAAGCGTCAATGAAGAAGGTCTGACGTTAAAAGAAGGAATTAAGACAATCGCATTCTGGTCAACGATTTTTGTCTGGCTGTTAATAGGAATCATTGTTTATTCCATTATGAGTATTATCTCTATTTATGTCCAGGATCTGGGGTTTGACGCCGCCGCTGCCGGAAAGGCTCTGGCACCTATGTATACTGCGAATATGATCCTGCCATTTATACTTGGCTGGCTGGCAGACAGAATTCCTGTAAAATATGTTGTTTCCGGCGGTATGATATTATTTACCATTGCCTGTGTAATCTTATTAACATCGCCATCCAGTTTAGGGTTGATATATCTGGTCGCAGTTTTTACCGGTGTCGGAATTGCTACAGGCCGTTCTACGCTCCCAATGCATGTACGCAGAGTTTTCGGAAATAAAGAATATGCAGCATTCATTGGAATCTTCGTCGGTGTGTTCTCAGGCGGTATTGCAATTGGAAGCACTGTAATTGCTGCTTTTTATGATATGACAGGAACTTATGCATCTGCTATGAAAATATATATTCCGCTTATGATTGCAGCAATTATTGCAATGTTCTTTTTCACTGACCGGGTAAATGGGCACGGGAAATCAAATAAATAAGAAAGAGGGATTTTATTATGAAATTATTTGAGCCAATGAAAATTGGGAAAATGGAGGTAAAGAACCGTATTGTAATGGCGCCGATGGGCACCCAGAATGATGGGGACGGAGGCTATTCCACACGTACTGCCAGATATTTTGAGGAACGTGCAAAAGGAGGCACAGGCCTTATTATAACGGGGCGCAATGCGTCGACAACTATATTTGAAGAGTATTCTACAACTTTACTGGATAAGGCCCAGCATGTTCCACGGCTGAACCTAATGATTGAAAAGTGTCATCTTTACGGGGCGAAAGTCTGCGTACAGATTGGACCTGGACTTGGAAGGATTCAATGGACCAATCCTTTTGATCCGCCTTATTCCGCCAGCAAAATACCGGCGTTCTGGTTTCCGGATTTAATATGCAGGGAACTGACGGTGGAAGATATTCACCTGCTGACCGATAAAGTGGGATATTCTGCGCAACTGGCTATGAAGGCTGATGCAGATGCGGTTGAACTACATGCTTACGGAAGTTATCTGGCTGACCAGTTTCTGACTCCCCTGTGGAATAAACGTACGGATGAATATGGGGGAAGCCTTGAGAACAGGACACGCTTTTTGATTGAGAATATACAGGCAATTAAAAAATACTGCGGTGAGGATTTCCCTGTAATTGTAAAGTTCACGCCTGTTCATTGCTATGAAGGAGGACGCGAACTGGAAGAAGGAGTTGAAATTGCAAAACTTCTGGAAAAAGCCGGTGCTGATGCGCTTCATGTTGACACCGGGTGTTATGAGGTTTGGTACAGGCAGATACCTACTGTATATGAAAAGCCGGGGTGCCAGCTCTTTGCAGCAGAAGCTGTAAAGAATGCAGTCAAAATTCCGGTAATTGCCCAGGGGAAACTGAATCATCCCAAACTGGCAGAAGAAATTGTGCAAAAAGAAAAAGCAGATTTTATTGCCATAGGTCATCAAAGCCTTGCGGACCCTGCGTGGGCGAATAAAGTAAAGGAGGGGGATCTGGATGAAATTGTTCCATGTATCGGATGCAATAACTGTCTGCATATGGGACATAAAAGCCGGTATTATACCTGCTCGGTAAATGTCCA
>OGXS01001169.1_pt1 | contig 18792 bp, 15 predicted proteins | sample 1576371 | NCBI WGS metagenome assembly OGXS01 (sample SAMEA3541475, study PRJEB24748) | human gut metagenome | biome: human gut; feature: human-associated habitat; material: faeces | place: China | collected 2012
ACTGCGGGAGCGAGCCATCAGCTCAATGTGTTCGGCTGAGATCGGAAATCAACCATCAAATCGGGCTCGCTGCACCATTTTGCGGGCACCGCCTACCGTGCCCCGGAAACGCTGCTGAAACAATCGTATGGCACAGTGAACAGGTACGTGCGTGTACTGTGTGAACCCCAGTATTAGGGAGGACACTGGCTCATGGATCAGCAGCAGAACATCGATTTCGTTCTTCGCACCGTCGAGGAGCGCGGCATCCGCTTTGTGCATCTCTGGTTTACCGATGTGCTCGGCAGGCTCAAGAGCTTCGCCATTAGCCCCGAAGACCTCGAGGTCGCCTTCGAGGAGGGCGTCGGCTTCGACGGCTCTGCCATCGAAGGATTCACCGCGCCCGAGGAGGCCGACATGCTCGCCTTCCCGGACCCGTCCACGTTCCAGGTGCTTCCCTGGCGTCCCTCGCACGACGGCGTGGCCCGCGTGTTCTGCGACATTCGCAAGCCCGACCGCACGTATTTCGAGGGCGATCCGCGCGAGTGCCTGCGTCGCATGTTCCGCAAGGCGGAGTCGTCCGGATACATCATGAACGTCGGCACGGAGCTCGAATACTATTACTTCCCCGACGACCACACGCCCGTTCCCATGGACGAGGTGGGCTACTTCGATCTCATGCCGTCTGATTCCGCGCGCGACCTGCGCCGTGACACCGTGCTCACCCTCGAGAAGATGAGCATTCCGGTCGAGTACACCTTCCACTCGTCGGGCAAGTCGCAGCACGGCATCTCGTTGCGCCATGCCGAGGCGCTCACTACCTCGGATGCCATCATGACGGCCAAGTACATCATCAAGCTCGAGGCCTATGCGTCCGATATCCATGCCTCGTTCATGCCCAAGCCCATCGCGGGGGCGCCGTCGAGCGCCATGTTCCTCCACCAGTCGCTCTTCGATCGCCAGGGGAACAACGTCTTCTGGGGCGAGGACGACAACACGTACCATCTTTCCGATCTTGCCAAGCACTACATGGCGGGCATCCTTGCGCATGCGCAAGAGATCAGCGCCATCACCAACCCCACGGTCAACTCGTACAAGCGCCTCACCACGGGCGAGGGGAATACACCCGAGTCCGCCACGTGGGGGCTGCGCAACCGCTCCGCGATGATCCGCGTTCCCATCTACAAGCCGGGCAAGCAGCTCTCCACGCGTATCGAGCTGCGCTCCCCGGACCCGATGTCGAACCCCTATCTCGTAAACGCGGTGACGCTCGCCGCCGGCCTCGACGGCATCGAGCGAAAGCTGGAGCTACCGCCCGAGGCTACGGCCGAGATGCTCAACCAGGGCCCCGAGGCGCTGGCTGCTACCGGCTACGCGCCCCTGCCGCGCAGTCTCGACGAGGCCCTCGATTACTTCGAGGGCTCCCAGTTCATGAAGGACGCGCTCGGTGAGCATATCCACTCGTTCTTCCTTAAGAAGAAGCGCGCCGAGTGGGCGAAGTTCACCTCGACGGTCACCGAGTGGGAGATCAAGCACTACTTCGCAAATTCCTAGCGAAGTTCGGGTGGCTGCGCGGTAACGACCTTGTGCCCGCCGTGCAGCTGAGCGTGCCGTCTGGCCGGCCAATTGAAGGTTTTGGCAACGGGGCACGGGTCGGCGGAGGCGCGCAGGGCCGCAGGAAGGGTTTTAAGACCCCTCCTACGTGCGGAAATGCGCATCTGCGCTGCAAGTGGTAGGTGTTTTACGGTAAGATAAAGCAACGCGTTAGGAGGTGCTGCATGGCCGAGAAGTGCATTTTGTTTATGGCCAGGACAACGCGGTTCCACGAGTTTGCCCGGACCCTCACCCAATCGCTGGGTGTGGAGGTGAGCTTGGCGACTCCCGATTCTCCTAACGCGGCACACGATTTTGACCTGCTGATGCTCGATGGGGATGGCATTCGCAACGACCGCATCGACCAGATCGCGAAATGGCTCGAGGACCGCGGCGGCATCCCGATGCTCGTGATCGTAGACGACGAGACCCTTCCGTCGCTGCGCCTGCCCGCGCACTCCCGCTCCGACTTCGTCTGCTCTTCGGCGAGCCCCGCGGAGCTCGAGGCGCGTGCGCGTCGCCTCATGGGAGATGACGACTCCTTCAACCTCGACGACATTCTTCATATCGATAACCTCGTCATCAACCTCGCGACCTATCAGGTCTATCTCGATGACGAGCCCGTCGACCTCACGCTCATGGAGTACTCGCTGCTCTCGTTCTTGGCCACTCATCCTAACCGGGCCTATTCGCGCGAGGTGCTGCTGCATCGCGTGTGGGGCTTTGAGTACTGCGGCGGCACGCGTACCGTCGACGTGCACATCCGTCGCATTCGTTCGAAGGTGGGCCCGCAGATCGCGGCGCACATCACCACCGTCCGCGGCGTGGGCTACCTGTTCAAAGACTAGCGTGTGTTGGCGCCGGATTGCGGCGTGCAGCGCGGGCCGGCGTGCGATGGGCCGCGGCGGGCCGGCTTGCGACGTGCGGCGATAGGCCGGTTTCCGATAGCGCGATACCTCTCACGTGCCGTTACAATTAGTTAAAAATGACTGAAGCTCGCGTGTTGTCTCGTGCAAACGCGCGGGCTTGGGTACAACGCTTGCTGAACAACGATTCTGTATGGAAGTTGAAAGGAAGCAGCTACGATGGATGAGAAGTATCGCCAGCGTCCCGAGGGGACCGCGACGGGCGAGGGCACGGCGTCCTCACCGCGCATAGAGATCGAGCCCACACCTCAGGCGCCGCAGGGGGCAGCCCCTGCGAGTGCGTTTCCTACGCAGCCGACCGTGCCTCAGACGGGGAACGCACAGGCTGGCTCTCCGCGGGCTGGCGCCGCACAGACGGGCGCCCATGCGGCCCCATCCGGTGCTTCGTGGGCAAACCCCTCCGGCACCGCGGGCCAGGCGCAGCCAACGCAGCAGTACGCTGCCCCGCAGGCAGCAGCAGGCGCAGGCACGTCTGCCGCGGGCCGCGACCCTCGTTCGTCTCAGGCGCCCTCCGCGCCGGCCGAAACGGTCACCCATACCGTGGTGAAGACGAAGACCAAGAAGCTCCCGGTCTTCGTCTCGTCGCTTGCCGGCCTGGTGGTTGGCGCGGTGCTTGTGATCGCTCTGGTCATGACCGGCGCGCTTCGCATCGGCAGCACTAACGTAGATGCGCCCGCACTTTCGGATAGTGGCTCGAACCAGACGATTCAGATCGATGCCGAGGATACGACGCTCGCCGAGGCGGTATCTGCCAAGGCGCTGCCCTCGGTGGTCTCCATCACGGCGGTGAACGAGGGCTCCGGCGAGGGAGGCATCGGGTCGGGCGTGATCCTCGATACCGATGGCAACATCCTCACGAACTACCATGTCATCCAGGGTGCGACGACTATCAACGTCTCAACGAACGATGGCGCGAGCTACGAAGCCGAGCTGGTGGGGCAGGACGAGTCGAGCGACCTTGCAGTCATTCGCCTGCAGGGCGCGGACGCAAGCTCGCTCACGCCTATCGAGATCGGCGACTCCGACAGCCTCACGGTTGGCGAGTGGGTCATGGCGATCGGTAGCCCGTTCGGCAACGAGCAGTCCGTCTCCACGGGCATCGTGAGCGCGCTCTACCGCTCGACCGCTATGCAGTCCACTTCCGGCACCACGATCTACGCGAACATGATCCAGACCGATGCCGCCATCAACCCCGGTAACTCGGGCGGCGCGCTCGTAAACGACAACGGCGAGCTCATCGGCATCAACTCGATGATCGAGTCCTACTCCGGCTCGAGCTCGGGTGTTGGGTTTGCCATTCCGGTGAACTACGCGATTAACATCGCTCAGCAGATCATCGATGGCGAGACCCCCGCGCACCCGTACATCGGCGTGACGGTAACCACGGTGAACGCTTACTCCGCTCGCCAGAACAACCTTGCGGTCAGCGAGGGCGCGTACGTGAACTCCGTGAACGCCGGCAGTCCGGCCGAGGAGGCGGGGCTCCGCGAGGGCGATATCGTTACCGCGGTCGACGACACGCAGATTACCTCGGCCGACGGTCTCATCATCGCAGCGCGCGAGCATAGCATCGGCGATACGGTCACGCTTACCGTGGTGCGCGACGACGAGACCATCGAGGTAGATGTGACGCTTGGTTCCGATGCCGAGGTGCAGACCGAGAGCCAGGACGGCACGACGGGTGAAGGCTCCGGCAACTCGCTCAGCGAAGATGAACTGCGTCAGTATCTCGAGGGACTCATGTAATGCCAAGTGAGGGATAGCTCCTCATCTGACATGGTGAACCGTTAGGCCCGCTGCGGAACGCATCCGCGGCGGGCCTTTTATTGTTTGGACGTAGGCTGCGCGAGCCGCTCTCCATGTGAAATTGGGACAAAGAACCTTTTGCGCGAGCGAGATGTTACGCTATGAAAGCGACCAATAGGTGATGGGAGAACTATGACAGAGCAGCAGAGCCTGTTTGATTTGAGCCGCGTATCGGATGAGGCAGCCGAGAGCCATGAGCCAACGTCGGAGCGCGCAGGCGAGGAGCGCCGCGCGGCCGCAGCTCGGGCGGCGGAGCTCAACCACCAGCTGGAATACCATGCATATCGCTACTATGCCCTGGACGCTCCCGAGATTACGGATGCGGCGTTCGACAAGATGCTCCTGGAGCTCCAGCAGCTGGAGGCTGCGTATCCCGAGCTCGTGACGGCGCATTCCTACACGCAGCGCGTGGGCGGGTACGTGTCGCCGCAGTTCCAATCGGTCACGCACATGGCGCGCATGTATTCCATGGACGACGCCATGAACCTCGAAGAGCTCGATGAGTGGCTCGACCGCACGGAGGCAGCGCTCGGTGCGGGCCAAGCCGCCTATACCTGCGAGCTCAAGATCGATGGCCTGGGCGTGGCCCTCACCTACGAAAACGGGCTCTTTGTGCGCGCGGCCACCCGTGGTGACGGCACGACGGGGGAGGACGTGACGCTCAACGTGCGCACCATCAAGGACGTCCCGGCACGGCTTTCCGAAACGGCGCTCGCTCACATGGGGGCCGATGCTGCCACGGCCATCGAGGTGCGCGGCGAGGTCTACATGCCCAAGGGAAGCTTTCTGCGCCTGAACGAAGAGGCGGATGCCGAGGGGCGCGACCCCTTCGCTAACCCGCGCAACGCCGCCGCGGGAAGCCTTCGCCAGAAGGATCCCAAGGTCACGGCCCGTCGCGACCTGGCTACCTTCCTGTATGCCGTTGCCGATACCGCCCCTTTGCACGTGACGTCGCAGCACGACTTCCTGAGCTGGCTGCGCGATGCCGGCTTCTCGGTGAACCCCAACGTCGCGCGCTGCACCACCCCCGCCGAAGTGCACGAGTTCTGCGCGCAGGCGCTCGCCCACCGCGCGGACCTTGACTACGACATCGACGGCGTGGTGGTGAAGGTCGACAGCTTCGCTCAGCAGGACGAGCTGGGCTTCACGGCGCGCGCCCCGCGCTGGGCCATCGCGTTCAAGTTCCCGCCCGAGGAGAAGGAGACGGTGCTGCGCGAGATCCGCATCCAGGTGGGCCGCACGGGCGTGCTCACGCCGGTCGCGGAGTTCGACCCGGTGGTGGTGGCCGGCTCCACCATCGCCCGCGCGACGCTCCACAACATCGACGAGATCCGTCGCAAGGACGTGCGCGAGGGCGATACCATCGTCGTCCATAAGGCTGGCGACGTGATCCCCGAGGTTGTGGGCCCGGTGCTCGCGAAGCGCCCCGAGGGCGCTCAGGAGTGGGATATGCCCGCGACGTGCCCTGCCTGTGGGAGTCCCGTGGTGCACGAGGAAGGCGAGGTCGCCTACCGTTGCGTGTCCATCGATTGCCCTGCTCAGACTAAGGAGCGCTTGGCGCACTGGGTGAGTCGCGGCTGCATGGATATCGACGGCGTGGGTGACGAGCTCATCGATAAGCTCATGGAGGCGGGCCTCGTGCGCGACGTGGCTGATTTCTACACGCTTACCGCCGACACCGTCGCCGCGCTCGACACGGGCCGAACCTACCTTAAAGACGATAAGCGTCGCGGCGTGCGCGCGGGCGATTCCATCCCCGTGGGTGCGACCATTGCGGCCAAGGTCATCGATGAGCTCAACAAGTCGAAGCAGCAGCCCCTTTCGCGCGTGCTCTTCGCGCTGGGAATCAGGCACGTGGGCAAGAGCGTGGGCGAGGCCATTGCGCGGCGCTTCCTCACCCTCGATGCGCTCGTTGTGGCAAACGAAGAGGATATCGCGGCCATCGACGGCGTGGGGCCCAAGATCGCGGCGAGCGTGAAGCAGTTCTTCAGCGTGCCGGAGAACCTGGCGGTGCTCGAGCGCCTGCGCGTTGCCGGCCTTACGCTGGAAGAGGACCTTTCGGGCGAGGCGGCGCGTGCGGCCGAGGAAACCGGTGTTTCGGTTGACCTTGCGGAGGCGCAGCCGCTTGCGGGCTTGACCTTTGTGCTTACCGGTACGCTTGAGCGCCGGACGCGTGACGAGGCCGGTGCAGCGCTCAAGGCGCTCGGCGCCAAGGTTACGGGCTCGGTTTCGAAGAAGACGAGCTACGTGGTGGCAGGCCCCGGCGCGGGAAGCAAGCTCACCAAGGCTGAAAGCTTGGGCGTGCCCGTGCTCGACGAGGAACAACTTGAGCACGTGCTCGCCACGGGCACGTTGCCAGCAAAATGATAAAACGAACCCGGTTCGTTTTATCATTTTGAGAAGGAGATCGCAATGAGTATTGGCGAGCGGGCGCTTGAGCAGCACGCGGCGTGGCATGGAAAGATCGAGGTCGTGAGTCGCGCTGCGGTGGAGACGGCGGAGGACCTTGCGATTGCGTACACGCCGGGCGTTGCCGCGCCGTGCCTTGAGATTCAGCGCGATCCGGACCTCTCGTATACCTACACGCGTCGTGGGAACCTGGTCGCGGTGATTACCGACGGCTCGGCGGTGCTGGGCCTTGGCAACATCGGGCCGGTCGCGGGCATGCCCGTCATGGAAGGTAAGTGCGCGCTCTTCAAATCGTTTGCCGATATCGATGCCTTCCCGCTGTGCGTAGGCACGCAAGACGTGGACGAGCTCGTCGAGACCATTCGGCTCATATCCGGCAGTTTCGGCGGGATCAATCTTGAGGATATCTCGGCTCCGCGTTGCTTCGAGGTGGAACGGCGCCTCAAAGAGGTCTGCGATATCCCCATCTTCCACGATGACCAGCACGGCACCGCGATCGTGGCGAGCGCGGCGCTCATCAATGCGTGCCGCCTTACCGGGAGGGAACTCGCAACGGCTCGCATCGTGTTCTCGGGCGCGGGCGCGGCGGGCATCTCCATCGCATCGCTCATGCTTGAGCTCGGTGCGCGCGACATCGTGCTTTGCGACGTTGAAGGTGCGCTCTATGAGGGAAAGCCGGGCATGAACCCCGCACAGGAGCGCATTGCGGCGCAAACGAACCCACGTGGCGTTACGGGTTCGCTTGCCGACGCGCTTGCAGACGCCGATGTGTTCGTGGGCGTGAGCGTTGCCGGCGTGCTATCCCAAGACATGGTGCGAAGTATGGCTCCCCATCCCATCGTGTTCGCCCTCGCAAATCCCGTGCCCGAAATCATGCCCCACGAGGCGCGGGCTGCGGGCGCCGCTGTATGCGCATCCGGGCGCTCGGACTTCCCTAACCAGATCAACAACGTGCTCGTATTTCCCGGCGTGTTCCGCGGTGCGCTTGATGTGCGTGCGCGCGATATCAGCGACGGCATGATGGTTGCCGCGACACATGCCATCGCCGGCATGGTGGGGGAAGATGAGCTGCGGGCCGACTATATCCTCCCTTCGGCGCTCGATAAGCGCGTCGTGCCCGTGGTTGCCGCCGCCGTGGCCGAAGCCGCCCGTGCGGAGGGGCTCGCTCGTGCTTAGCACATCGTTGGTGGCGGTGCGGTGAGCGGGCTTGCTTTCATTTCGCATCTGTGTACGCAAGGGTTGTTGCTTGACAGCAGCTTTGCTCAGGATTATTACTTGACGCATCAACAGTTGATATATCAAGTAATTAAGGGGATGGATCGGCGTGGAAGATCCCGACCTGTTTGAATTCCGTGCATTGCTTTACCGCACGAGCCATGCGCAGCGGCAGCTCATGCATCCATTCATGGCGAGCATCGGCCTTGGCACCGGGCAGCCCAGGCTGCTTTCATATCTTGAGGAAAACGGTCCGAGTTCGCCCCGCGGCCTCGCTGAATACTATGAGCTCGACCCGGCGGGCGTCTCGCGCATGCTTGATGCGCTCAGCAAGAAGGGGCTTGTGGCCATAGCGCCCGCGGCCGATGACCGTCGCAGCAAGGTGGTCTCGCTCACGGCGGAAGGCAAGCGCGTTTCCCAATCGTGGAGTGCTGCGTGTCGCGAGGAGGCGGCGGCCATGTTGGAGGGTTTCACGCCCGAGGAGCGCGCCGCATTCGCGGATTACCTGGTTCGCGCGCATGCGAACCTGCGTGCCTACGGGCGGCAACTGGCAGGGGAGGAGCCCCGGCCCACCACGGAGCGGCTAGATCCCATGCCTGCGGGAGAGGAGCCCCGGCCCGCTTCTGCTCTTAGCCAGCCCTCCGCTCCTGAGGAGGCATCCCATGCATGAGCTCCGCCGCATCGTCGGTTTCCTTGGTCCCTATCGCCGCGACGCGATTCTCGGCATGCTCCTCGTGGTCATCGAGAGCGCGTTCGAGATGGTCATCCCCATCCTCATGGCCGATATCATCGATGTGGGCGTGGCTACCCGCGACCTCGACTTCATATTCCGCCAAGGCGTGCTCATGCTCGCGTGCGCCGCTCTCTCGCTCATCACGGGCCAGCTCTACGCACGTCACGCCGCCCGCGCTACGTATGGCCTCGGCGCACGGCTTCGCGCCGCGGAGTACGAGCACGTGCAGGAGATGAGCTTCACGAACCTCGATCACTTCGAGACCTCGTCGCTCATCACGCGCATGACCACCGACGTCACCGTAATTCAGAACGCGCTCAACGCGGGATTCCGGCCGATGGTGCGTGGTCCGGTGATGCTTGTTATCGGCTTCGGCCTGGCGTTTTATCTCAACATGCAGCTTGCACTCGTGTTCGTGGGAGTCTCACCGTTCATGATCGTGGCGCTTGCGCTCATTGTGCGTCATGTGGGGCCCCTTTACGGCGTGCTGCAAACCACGGTGGATAGGCTCAACGACGTAGTTCAGGAGATGCTTACCGCCGTGCGCGCCGTGAAGGCATACGTGCGCGAGGACTACGAGTGTGCGCAATTTCGCGCGGTCAACGAGGGCTTGGCGCGCACGAGCGAGCAGACGTTCAAGTTCGCGGTGCTGAATATGCCCGTGTTGTACGTCTCGCTTTACACAGCGACAACGCTCATCATGTGGTACGGTGGCCAGATGATCTTGGGCGAGGAGCTCCAAGTGGGCGAGCTGACCGGGTTCCTTTCATACGTCATGCAGATTTTGAACTCGTTCATCATGATCTCGAACGTGTTCCTGCTGCTCACGCGTTCGTTGGCGAGCATCCATCGCATTTGCGAGGTGCTGGATGAGCCGGTCGACCTCGTTTCGCCGGAGGCCCCCATCACCGAGGTGGCCGATGGGTCCGTGGAGTTTCGCGACGTGTCGTTCAAGTACCGCGCGGATGCTGCCGAGAACGCGCTTGAGCACGTGAACCTGAGCATACCCGCCGGCTCGACCGTCGGCGTGCTCGGTGGCACCGGTTCCGGCAAGACAACGCTCGTGCAGCTCATACCGCGGTTATACGATGCGAGCGAGGGCTCGGTGCTCGTAGGCGGGCGGGATGTGCGCGGCTATGATCTTGAAGCGCTCCGCAACGCGGTTTCGATCGTGTTGCAGAAGAACGTGCTGTTCAGCGGTACGGTTCGCGAGAACCTTTGCTGGGGGAATCCCAAGGCAACGACCGAAGATCTGCTCGAGGCATGCCGTCGTGCCTGTGTGGACGAGTTCCTCGATCGGCTGCCCGGTGGGCTCGAGTACGACTTGGGACAGGGCGGCGTGAACGTTTCGGGCGGGCAGAAGCAGCGCCTCTGCATTGCTCGCGCCCTGCTCAAGCGGCCCCGCGTGCTCATCTTTGACGATTCGACCTCGGCTGTGGACACGGCGACCGATGCCGATATTCGCGCGAGCCTCGCTGCGCTTACCGGCGTGACGAAGATCATCATCGCCCAGCGCGTGAGCTCCGTTGCGGATGCGGACCAGATCGTCGTGCTCGACGACGGCCGCGTGCATGCCGTGGGCACCCATGCCGAGCTCCTGGCGAGCGATAGCATCTACCAGGAAATCTACGCATCTCAAACGCATGGTCCAAATGGGGACGGAGTCAAAAGAGACCATCAGGCCGCGCCCGAGAACGCCGGATGGGCCAAAACGACCCCGTCCCAAAAGGGATCAGAAGGGGGTGAGCGATGATGGCTGCGCCTGGGAACAAGCCGCAGAACCTCATCGCAACGCTGCGTGAGCTCCTCGCGTATATGGGTCGCCATAAGCTGCTCTTCTTGGCGGTGGCGCTGCTGGTGAGCGTGTCGGCTATCGCCAACCTGCTCGGCACGTACATGATCCGGCCCGTGGTCGATAGCCTCGCGGGCGGCGCGTATGCGGACTTCGTGGCAGGCATCATCGCTACGGCCCTCATCTACGCTGCCGGTGTGGTGGCAGCGTTCGCGTATACGCAGGTCATGGTGCACGCTGCGCAAAAAGTGCTCGTGGACATCCGCCGCGATCTCTTTGCGCACCTGCAGAAGCTGCCGCTGAGCTACTTCGACACGCGCAATCGCGGCGATATCATGAGCTACTTCACCAACGACGTGGACACCGTGGCCGAGGCTATGAACAACAGCTTCGCCATGGTCATCCAGAGCGCCATACAGATCGTGGGCACGCTTGCGATGATCTTCATCTTGAATTGGCAGCTCTCGCTCGTCGTGGTGGTGGGCTATGTCTGCATGTTCGCCTATATTCGCTATTCGACCAACAAGAGCCGCGGTTTCTACCAGCGGCAGCAGTCGGCGCTGGGCGAGCTCGACGGTTACATCGAGGAGATGGTCACGGGGCAGAAGGTCGTGAAGGTCTTCAACCATGAGGAGGCGAACCTCGCGGGGTTTCGCGATAAGAACGAGCGCCTGCGCGTGGCGGGCACAAGCGCCCAATCGTATGCCGCGTCGATGGTGCCGGCGGTCGTGTCCATCAGCTACGTGAATTATGCGATTGTCGCCGTGCTCGGTGGATGGATGGCGCTCACCGGCCAGACCGACGTGGGCGTGCTCGCGAGCTATCTCGTGTTCGTACGCCAGACGGCGCTGCCCATCAACCAGTTCACGCAGCAGTCGAACTTCTTGCTTTCGGCGCTTGCGGGCGCGGAGCGCGTGTTCGCCGCCATGCGCGTGGAGCCCGAGGCCGACGAGGGCAAGGTGGCGCTCGTTGAGACGGGCGAGGACGCATGGGCCTGGAAGGTGCCCGACGGCTATGGCATCGGTGCCTGGGGCGCGCTCGTTCCGGTGGCGGAGCACAATATGGCCGCGGACGGCACGGTGCTCACGACGGGCCTCATTCCGCTCCGCGGCGATGTGCGCTTCCATGCCGTGAACTTCGGCTATACCCCAGAGCACGAGGTGCTCCACGACATCAACCTCTTTGCCAAGCCCGGCCAGAAGATCGCGTTCGTGGGGTCCACGGGTGCCGGCAAGACCACCGTCACCAACCTTATCAACCGCTTCTACGACGTGCAGCACGGCGAGATCACCTACGACGGGATCAACGTCAAGAACATCGCGAAGAGCGCGCTGCGCTCCTCGCTCGGCATCGTGTTGCAAGATACGCACCTGTTCACCGGCACGATTGCCGACAACATTCGCTTTGGCAAGCTCGATGCGACGGACGAAGAGGTGCGCGCTGCCGCGAAGATCGCCAACGCCGATAGCTTCATCCGGCGTTTGCCAGATGGATATAACACGATGGTGACCTCGGATGGGGCGAACCTGAGCCAGGGGCAGCGGCAGCTCCTCGCCATTGCGCGCGCGGCCGTGGCCGACCCGCCGGTTCTCATTTTGGACGAAGCGACGAGTTCCATCGACACGCGTACCGAAATGCTCATTGGGCGCGGTATGGATCAGCTCATGCGCGGGCGCACGACGTTCGTGATCGCCCACCGGCTCTCCACGGTGCGCGATGCCGACGCGATCATGGTGCTCGAGCAGGGGCGCGTTGTAGAGCGCGGCAGCCACGACGAGCTTATTGCCCAGCATGGACGCTACTACCAGTTGTATACCGGCATGCTCGAGCTGAGCTAGTCTCTGGGTTGCGCGGGCTCGCAGCACGCGGGGCTGGGCATCCGAGCTGATGGAGGTTAGCCTCTCGGTTGCGCGGGGCTCGCTCCTGCCACCCAGGGTACGCATCCGTTGTGCTAGAGTGGTGCCCATACTGGGGCCTCGGATGATGGGGGACGTGGCATGACACAAGGATTCGTCTACGAACCGTAGCGGGCGCACCGCGTTCGTTCTCTGCCCGCACCATCGCTCGAATCCAAGGAGCCCCTATGCTCGACCGTATTCTTGCCGAGGCTCGCGCGCTCGCACCGGCGGCGCGCCGTCTCGTGCTCATGCGCTTTCTCATATACGTAGGTATTCAGTCCTGCTATTTCATCGGTGTGCTCGGCACGCTCACCTACAGCATGGACGGCGAGGTCGCTTCGACCGCCGTCGTGGTGGCGCTGCTCAACCTCTTCCAAATCGTAGGGTCGTTTGCCGGCGGAGCGTATCTCGACGCGCGAGGCCCCCGGCTGCACTTCGCGCTGCTCGTCATCGTCATGCTCGCTGTTGACGCGTTTTGCATCGTGTTTGGCGGCGACATGTCCGCACTCACCTTTGGCGCGGCATGCTTGGGGTTTAGCCTGGGCTTTTTCGAGCCAGTGTCTCGCTCGTACCCGGCCTACCTTACGGCAGACGCCATCGAGCTCAAGCGCATCAACTCGGCGCTCTCCATCGTGTCGAATACCGGCGTGGTGGTGGGGCCGATTATCGGTGGGGCGATTGCCTCGGTGGCGCCAACGCGGGCGGTCTTCGCTTTCATGGGCGCGTGCGTGGTGCTCGCCGTGATTCCGGCAGCGGGGTTCCGCCCGGTAATCGGTGTTCGCGCTGAAGGGGGCGGGCAAGGTATAGAGCCGGCTGCGGAGTTGGCGGATGCTCCGGCCGGCGCTGGAACAGATCGCTGCGCAGGCGGTCCGAGCGGGCGCCCTGCCGACTCGAGCTCATCGCTTATCGAGGGCATCCGCGCCGTTTTCTCCAACGCGGCGCTTTCCTTCCTCTTCTGGGCGGGCTTTCTCTCGTATCTGGGCTATGGCGCACTCGACCCGCTCGAATCGCTCTACTACCGCGACGTCCTTCAGGTAGACGTTGCGTGGATGGGCTGGCTCTCTGCCGCGTCTGGCGTAGGCGCGGTGGCGGGCGCGCTGCTCGTGCTACGCATTCCGGTGCGCCGCGTGACCGTGCGGACGCTCCTTGTCCTGCTTTGTGGCATGGGGATCGGTTGTTTGGTGTATGTAGGCACGCCGTACGTGCTCGTTGCTCTCGTGGGGCAGGTGCTTTTGGGGCTTGCCTTCGGCATGATCGTTCCGCTGCAGAACACGCTGGTACAGATGCACGCCGAGGTTGAGGTGATCGGCCGCGCGAATTCCATGATGACGTTCGGCGCCAGTGCGGGAGGCGTTATTCCGTTGCTCATGTCGCCTTGGCTTGCCACGATGCTCGGGGTCCAGGGGACGCTTTTGTTGGCGAGCGCGCTCGTCGCGTCGTTTCCGATCCTTGTGCTTGTATTCGGACACCAGCGCATCGCGCGAATCGATGCCGAGGCGCATCCGGCATCGTAAAGGCTGCCTGCGCGCTTCCCGGCGATGCTAGGCGCATGTTGCGGCAAGGCGCTCGGCTGGCTTCCAAACGCCCGGCTGACAAGCCTCCGTCGCGGCCAAGCGCGCGGGCGGTTGACGAGCGCCCAGTGTGGGCAAGCCCCTGCCGGCTGACAAGACATCGTGGTAGTTAAGCGTCCGGCCGGCTGCAAAGCACCCGGCTGGCCATCAAGCGCCCGTCGCGACCAGGCGCCCGGCGAGCCGTCATGTGCCCCATACGTCTCGAGACCCCGTCGCGCTCCCCGTCAGGCTGCCAAGTGCCCCTAACCCCGGCGGGCGTCCCAGTGAGCTGGTGAGATTCCCGTTGATTGGGTACACTGGGAGGAACGGGGCGCTGAGGCCCCAGTTGATCGGAGGAATCATGAACGAAGTCGAGCGCTACGGGCAGCAGCCTTTCGATGGCCCCATCTATCGGGAGGGGCCAGCGCCCAAGCTCATCTCTCGCCGCCTATATAATGTCCTGCTCACCGGATTCGTGCTCCTGTCGTTCGTCATCATGGCGGCGTGCTCATACATCACGGGCACGTATGAGTTCATGCTGTTCATGCTGAGGAACCCGTTTGCCCTCACCATCGGTATGCTCGTGGGCAGCATCGCGGGCTGCATCGTGATGAGCATCGGGCGTAGCAAGGAAAGCCTCCCCATGGGCCTTATCGGCTATGCCCTCTTCACGCTGACGTTTGGGTTCTCCACCTCGCTGATTCTGGGCATGTACGACATGCAGACCATCTCGCTCGCGTTTTCGGCGACGGCGGGCATCATGATCGTGTTTGGTGCTGCGGGCATCATGTTCCCGCAATTTTTCCAGCGCATCCAGGGCGCGCTCATCACAGCGCTGATCGCATTGTTCGTTGTCCAGCTTATCTTGATGTTCCTGGGCGTGGGCCAGACGTTCATCGACCTTGCTGTCATCGTGATATTCTGCGGGTTCATCGGTTACGACGTGTTCCGCGCATCGACGGCGGTCCCCACGGTTTCGAATGCGCTGTGGTACGCCATCGACCTCTATCTGGACATTCTTAACGTGTTCATTCGCCTGCTCTCGCTCTTTGGCCGCAGGGATTAGACTTCTCGCCCCTCACGTGCCTTCGTAGTCTTTGCGAGAGAGTGCCATTTCAACTTTTGGGCACTTCGCGCCGCGCACCCGGAGTATCCAGGTGTGCGGCGCTTCTTTTAGCTGGGATTTTCTAAGCGACGGCTGCCCTATACATGGCAGGTCTTCCTTCAAGTGCCCAAAAGTTGAAACCCTAGTTTGCCCTTGCCTTAGAGCTGACTCCAAGTCTTAGGATAAAGGCGGCGGATGGCTTGAGCGCCGTCTATCGCGACGCCGAAAGGAGCTGATAGCAATGGCAAAGACGCTGGTAGCCTACTTTTCGTGTAGCGGCGTGACGCGCCGCGTGGCGCAGCGGATCGCGTCCGTGACGGGCGGCGACCTGTTCGAGATAGCGCCCGAAGTGCCTTATACACGGGTGGACCTCGAATGGACGAACAAGCAGAGTCGCAGCACCATCGAGATGAACGACCCTGCGTGCCGCCCGGCCATCGCGGGTACCGTCGATGATATGGGCTCATACTCCACGGTATTCGTTGGCTTTCCCATCTGGTGGTACCGTGAGCCTTCAATCATCGATACCTTCCTCGAGGCATACGATTTCTCAAACGCGACTGTCGTGCCGTTTTGCACGTCGGGCGGCAGCGGCACGGGGTCGATCGACGAGCGCTTCCGCGACGTGTGCGCGACGGCCGCGGGCTTTCGCCCGGCGCGTCTGCTCAACGGCGCGCGTGAGGCAGAGATAAAGCGCTGGGTAGAGGGGCTGTAGATTTGGCGCGAGCCCATCGGCCAGCCTGTTGTCTTTCAAAAAGAAGGGAGCGCGTTCATGCAGTACGCAACGCTCGGTCATTCCGGTATTGAAGTTTCCAGGATTTGCCTGGGAGGCATGAGTTTTGGTGAGATCACCGAGGGCCATGGCCATCGGTGGCTCATCGATCAGGATGGCACGCGCGAGGTCATCAAACGGGCGCTCGACCAGGGAATTAATTTCATTGATACGGCTAACTGCTACGCAGAGGGCACGAGCGAGCGCTATATCGGCCAGGCGCTGCGCGACCTTGGTATTGCGCGCGATCAGGTGGTGCTTGCAAGCAAGGTGTTCTTCAACGAGGGCTGCCTTTCGCGCGCGGCCATAGAACGCGAGATCGACGGTACGCTCGAGCGCCTCGGTACCGACTACCTCGACCTGTACATCATCCACCGCTTTGACTACACAACGCCCATCGAGGAGACCATGGAGGCGCTCGACAGCCTCGTGCGCGAGGGCAAGGTGCGCGCGCTCGGCGCGAGTGAGATGTATGCCTACCAGCTGCACAACATGCAGGTGGTGGCCGAGCAGCACGGCTGGACGAAGTTCACGAGCATGCAGTGCCACTACAACCTGCTGTACCGCGAAGACGAGCGCGAGCTCATCCCCGTGTGCCGCCAATTCGACATGGCGCTCACGCCGTACAGTCCGCTCGCCTCGGGGCACCTGGCACGTCCGACCTGGGATTCCGACTCCACGCGCAGCCGCACGGATACCGTGATGGTCAACAAGTACGACGGCGCGCGCGATAACGATATGGTCATCGTGGCACGTGTGGCCGAGGTGGCCGAGCGCCATGGCGTGCCGATGGCTCAGGTGGCGCTTGCGTGGCACAGGGCGCGCGGCGTTGAGGCGCCCATCGTGGGATGTTCGCGTCCGCAGCGCGTGGACGAGGCGGTCGCGGCGCTTGATGTTGAGCTCTCTGCCGAGGAACTGGATTACATGGAAGAGCCGTACGTAGCGCACGAGCTCGTGGGCCCGCTCGCCCGTCCCGGTGAGAAGCCCCTTGCCGGCACCACCGACCCCAACGTGCAAAAATAGGACAGAGGATTTTTTGCAATTCGTTTTGACCGATGCCGTCCGGGATGCTCTCGTGCGGTATCGGTCTTCCTCTATGTCCGGGCGGGATGTACGCAAAACGCGTGTTCTCGGCTCTATGATGCGAAAAACGCCCGAACGTCGGGGCCCGGCGATGGCGTGACACCGATGTCAGGCAAGCGCTCGCGTTTCTTACCGTTTGGCAATATGACCGAGGCACATGCCGATGAACCCGCTCATCTCGGCGCGGAAGTCGAAATTGCTGCGGCCTAGGTGCGGTCCTTCTCACCGTGGCATGGAACGCGGACGATTGGACCTTCGATGCGCTTGAGGCGCACTACGAGACACTCTGCCGCTATCTCAGCATGCACGACCTGGGCCGCGTGCTCGGGTATGGCTGCGGCACGCCGGGCATGACGCGTGCGTCGAAGCACCTGCGTGAGGCCTACGACCTCGGTGCAAGCCTGCAAGCGTGACGATGGTGCCGAATGTGACAATGGTGCCGGGTGCATCTGTCACATCTCAATAATTGTCGTAAGAATTATTGATTTTTCGCTTCAGTTTTCTATAAATAGTACGATGATTTTGGCCAGCAAGAGCCAGAGGCTCGGGAGGGACCCGGCTCGAAGTGAGAATCGTTAGGGTGCAAAATTAGGACAGAGGAAATTTTGCATCACGAGGGGAGCCGGCGTGGCAATCACGGTGAATTTGTATTACACGGGCAAAGAGGGCGCGGCGCGCGCATTTGCCGAGGAGATGGAGTCGTCGGGCACGGCCGATCGCATCCGCGCAGAGGAAGGCAACGTTGGCTACCGGTACTTCAGCCGCTCGATGATCCTGAGACCATCATGCTCATCGATAGCTGGCGCGACCAGGCTGCACTCGATGCCCACCATGCTTCGCCCATGATGGCGACCATTGCGGAGCTGCGCGAGAAGTACGACCTGCACATGCGCGTCGAGCGCTTCGTGACCGATACCGCCGGCGTGTCCTCGCAGGATGCAGCGTTCATTCGCGCGTAAGAGGCTTGCCGACTCCGCCCTGAAAAATCGGCGGCGGGTAGCCAGCCTCTCTCTGCGTGGCAAACTTACATGCCGATTTACGCAATAAGAAGGGGCGAATTCACACGGTGATTGCACCAGCCGCGTCCGTTCCCAGGAGCCCCGCCATCGCCTCGGCGGGGCTCATCCAGCCCAGCGTCTTCCTCGGCCTGCCGTTGAGCTCGTCCCGCGCGGCCTCCACCTCGGCGTCGGAGACCGCCGAGAAGTCCGTCCCCTTGGGGAAGTACTGCCTGACGAGCCCGTTGGTGTTCTCGTTGGTCCCGCGCTGCCACGGGGAGCGCGGGTCGCAGAAGTAGACCTCGAAGCCGGTGGCGTCGGCGAAGCCCCTCCAGCGCGCCATCTCGACGCCCCGGTCCCACGTCAGCGTCCGCGACAGCGCCGCCGGCAGCCCGGAGACCATCTCGGCGAGCCTCGCCGCCACCGTCTCCGAGGCGTGGGCGCCGAGCCTCGACATCAGCAGGAACCTCGTCGAGCGCTCGACGAGCGTCACCAGGCAGCTCGCGCCGTCCGACCCCACGACGAGGTCGCCCTCCCAGTGGCCGGGGACCGCGCGGGAGTCGGCCTCAGACGGCCTGAGGGCGATCTCGGCCCCCTCGGCCCAGGTCCTGCGCCCGCGGGGGTCCGGCGGCAGCGACCTGCGCCTCCTCGAGCGGCGCCCGCTCCTCAGGACGAGCTCCACCTCGAGCTCCTCGCGCAGCGACCCGCGCCCCTGCGCGTAGAGCGCCCGGTATACGGTCTCGTGGCTCACCCGCATCCCCTCCTCGCCCGGGAAGTCGCGCTCGAGGCTTGCCGACACCTGCGCCGGCGACCAGCGCAGGGCGAGCCTCCTGACGACCTCCGCGCGCAGGCGCGGGTCGCGCTCGAGCTTCCCCGCGCGCGGCCTGGACGCCCGCTCCCGGGCGCCGAAACCGCCAAGCGAGCTGGAAGCCGCTG
>OGXS01001186.1_pt1 | contig 18626 bp, 16 predicted proteins | sample 1576371 | NCBI WGS metagenome assembly OGXS01 (sample SAMEA3541475, study PRJEB24748) | human gut metagenome | biome: human gut; feature: human-associated habitat; material: faeces | place: China | collected 2012
TATTTGTTTTAATTGTTTATCTATATATCCTTCATATTTAGACATTATCACACATTGTTCTTTTACATCATAAGGAACTTCTTCTGATGCTGCTTTTCCTATTTGTTCTAATAACTCATAAGTTACTTCTGGTCTTTTTAAGAAATCATATAAAGATAATCCTACTTTTATTTCTGATGCACCTTTTTCAGCTAATAATTCATTTACTTCTTTTGGTGTAACTCTTTCAGTTTTTAATCTTTCTAATTCAGCTTCTACTAAAGCTTTTTTAGTTAAGAATCTATCATATCTTTCTTGGCTTGCAAGACCTATTTCGTATCCTTTTTCAGTAAGTCTCATATCAGCATTATCTTGTCTTAAGTAAAGTCTATATTCCGCTCTTGATGTCATCATTCTATAAGGTTCGTTAGTTCCTTTAGTTATTAAATCATCAATTAAAACACCGATATATGCTTCCGATCTGTCTAATATAAACGGTTCTTTTCCTTGTATTTTTCTAGCAGCATTTATACCAGCCATAAGTCCTTGAGCTGCTGCTTCTTCATATCCGGAACTTCCATTAAACTGCCCTCCGCTATAGAGGCCGCTGATATTTTTAAATTCAAGGGAAGGTCTAAGCTGTCTGGCATCAATACAATCGTATTCTATCGCGTATGCGTTCCTGACAATCTTAACATTTTCAAGCCCTGGCACTGTCCGATACATTTCATATTGAACATCTTCCGGCAGTGAGCTGGACATTCCCCCGATATACATTTCATTCGTTTCCAGGCCTTCCGGCTCGATAAATACCTGATGCCTGTCCTTGTCGGCAAACTTTACAACTTTATCTTCTATAGAAGGGCAGTATCTGGGTCCGGTTCCCTCGATCATACCAGAAAATAAAGGAGAACGGTCCAGATTCTTTCTGATGATCTCATGAGTTCTTGGATTCGTATACGTCAGCCAGCAGGATACCTGATCAATCTGCACATCTTTCGGGTCAGTGGTAAATGAAAATGGAATCACCTTTTCATCCCCAAACTGTTCCTCCATTTTGCTGAAATCCACAGAATTTTTGTCTATCCTGGCAGGCGTCCCAGTTTTGAACCGATACATTTTAATCCCTAATTCCTTCAGGCAGTCTGTCAGGTGATTAGCAGCCTGGAGCCCATTTGGCCCTGTATAATTGCTCACATTTCCATAAATACAGCGGGAGCGAAGATAAGTACCTGTACAAAGTATGACCTCCCTGCAAGGATATATCGTCCCGGAAAAAGTCTGAACTCCGGTAACTTTCCCCTCTTCTACTAATATCTTGACAACCTCGTCCTGCTTTATATCAAGATTCTCCTGATTCTCCAGAACCTGTCTCATCGTTCTGCTATACCATGCCTTATCTGCCTGGGCCCTGAGAGAATGAACCGCAGGTCCCTTTGACTTATTGAGCATCTTTGATTGGATAAAGGTCTGATCGATTACTTTGCCCATCTCTCCTCCAAGCGCATCTATCTCCCGAACCAAATGTCCCTTGGAACTGCCTCCTATATTAGGATTACAAGGCATTAATGCTATACTGTCTACGCTGACGGTAAATATCATTGTCTGATATCCTAGCCTTGCCGTCGCGAGGGCAGCCTCGCATCCCGCATGTCCTGCTCCAATTACTACTACATCATATCCATCTTTATTTACCCATACAGAATTTGCTGAATATTTCATTTACCAAATCTTCTCCTATCGTTTCGCCTGTAATGCCTCCGAGAGATTCATATGCATCCATCAAGTCAATGCTATAAAAATCCTCAGGCATTCCGCCATCAATACTTTCTGTTACTCTCTCCAGCGCATGATAAGCATCCTGAAGCGCAGTCTTATGACGAATATTTGTAATATAAATTTCATCATTAAATGAAAGATTTCCTTCAAAAAACATATCCTTTAGTTTTTCTTCCAATTCTTCAATTCCCTGGTTATTCTTGGCAGAAACCTCAATAATAGGTATTTGTTCGCCACTTTTTTTTGCAGGATTACTTGCAAAATATGCCTTTTGAACTTTTTCTTTTGTTACTATCATATCTAAATCCGATTTATTTAGCAATATGATAGAAGGTTTTCCTTTTATAAGACTTAATATTTCATGATCATTTTCATCTAATTCTGTTGATGCATCAATCACGTAGATAATCAAATCTGCCTTATCTGCATGACTTTTTGCTTTTTCTACGCCAATTCTCTCCACCACATCTTTTGTATCCCTGATTCCTGCAGTATCCATAATATTTAAAGAGATCCCTTGAAGATTAATATGTTCCTCCAGCACATCCCTTGTGGTTCCTGCAATTTCCGTCACTATAGCTTTATCCTGACCCAGCAGCACATTAAGCAAGGAAGACTTTCCGGCATTCGGCTTTCCTAATATCACCGTCTGAATTCCTTCCTTTATAAGACGTCCATCATCACATGTACGCAATAGTTTCTCAATTTCATTTTTTAATTTTCGGACAACAGAACCCAATTCCTCCCCATACCCATCAACGCTGATATGCTCAGGATCATCCAATGCCGTCTCGATAAATGCTGTATGGTAAATTATTTCTTTTCTTATGTCATTTATTTTATTCTTAATGCTGCCTTTTAACTGGTTTATTGAACTTTGCAACGCATAATCATTCTGGGATACGATTAGATCGCCGACTGCCTCTGCCTGGGATAGATCCAGACGCCCATTTAAGAATGCGCGCTTGGTAAACTCTCCGGGTTCTGCCGGTCTTGCTCCATTTTCAATCAGAAGTTCCAGAATCTTCTTTACAATATATACGCCGCCATGACAATTGATCTCTATTGTATCTTCCCCCGTATAGCTATGAGGGCTTCTCATAATCATTACGAGGACTTCATCAATCTCTTTCCCTCTATCTGTAATATATCCATAATGAATCGTATGGGATTGCTGCTGGGAGAGTTTCTTATTCTTCTTTCCCTTATATACCTTGTCCGCTATTTCAAATGCATCACATCCGCTCATTCTTACAATCCCTATTCCTGCATTACTCATAGCCGTAGAAATAGCAGCAATTGTAGTATCATAATGATTATTCATGATTTCCTCCAGTTCTAATATAGAAAAAAATAGGGGTCATATCCTAACCCCTACTTTCTTACTTTTATTTACGTACAAGAGTTACGACAACTCTTCTATAAGGCTCTTCTCCCTCACTATGTGTGGATACTGCCGGATCACCCTGAAGTGCGGAATGAATAATTCTTCTTTCATATGGATTCATCGGCTCTAAAGAAACGGTCCTTCTCGTTCTCTTTACCTTGCTTGCAATGTTCTTCGCAAGATTTTCCAAGGTTTCCTTTCTTCTTCTACGGTAATCTTCCGTATCAAGCTTGACACGGACATATCCTTCCTGCATCTTATTGGCGACTCTGTTCGTAAGATACTGAAGCGAATCAAGAGTCTGTCCACGCTTGCCAATAAGAATTCCCATGTTGCTTCCTTCCATATCAATCGAAAGGGCACCTTCTTCATCAACGACGGATGTCACCTTCACGTCCGTCATATCCATTGCCTTCAATACATCATAGATAAACTTTTCGCAAGCCTCGATTGTCTGACTCTCAACCTTTGCCAGATCTGCTTCCTTCTTAACGGAAGGCGCTGCTTCCTTGACTGCTTCTTCCTTTATGAATGTCTTCTTTGCCAGCTCTTTCTTTACTGTCTCTTTTTTTATAGTTTCCTTCTTCGTAAATTCTTTCTTAACAGGCTTGGGCTCTTCCTTTTTTATAACTGCAGGCTCTGGCTTTGCCTCTTCCACAATCTCTGCTTCCGGCTCTTCTACGACTTTTCTGCGGGCTTTGATGACTGCCTGCTTCATTCCTATACCAAGGAAGCCTGCACTGCCTTTTTCAATAACTTCATAATCCAGCTGATCGCTTGTTACGCCTAATTGAATCAATGCTTCGGTAATTGCATCATCCAACGTTTTTGCTGACACAGTAATGTATTCCATGATAGCCGCCCCCTAATCATTTTCATTAAATTTCTTAACCATGTTTGCTTTTGATGCAAGGCTTCCGGCTTTTGCATTCTTGGCATTTTCCTTTGCCTTTGCTACCTTTTCTTCTTTTTCCTTCTCGCTTACGCTTGATACGTTACGCTTAGCGGTTTCCTTTATGCTCTTTGTATTTGTCTGAGCCATAGCATTGATTCTCTCCGCCTTCTCGCCCCGCTTCTCACGTTTCTTAGCAGCTTTTTCCCTGTTCTTCTCAATTAAGTCATCCACGGACATCTTAGAAAGATGCTTGTTAATCATCAACTGCTGTACGCAACGTACTACCGCACTTATAATCCAGTAAAGACCAATACCTGTCGGCAGCGTGAATACCATAAAGATGGAAAACAGAGGCATAGTCATATTCATTGTCTTCATGGTTCCAGCCATCGGATTATCCTTGTCCAACTGCTGGCCTGAGATAGACTGTGAAAGCCTGATACTCAGATATTGCGTAAGACCTGATATAATTGGAAGCAGGATTGCCGTTACAATGATTACCGCGGCCGGGAGACCATAATCTCCGCTGTTCTTAATCATAGCTGTAGGCGAAACCGTCAGATTCGGAATGGTAATAAATCTATTTACAGCATCCGGAGCATTCTTGATTGCCGGCACATAAGACTGAATATCATAGATAACCGGGTACAAGGCAAACAGGAATGGCATCTGTATCAATAAAGGAAGACATCCGCCTGTCATTGATGTTCCATATTTATCATATACCTGCTGCATCTCTTCCTGCTGCTTCAGCATGGAAGCCTGATCTTTTTTATTCTTATATTTCTTCTGAATCGCCTGAAGTTCAGGATTCATCACAGAAGACATCTTTGCCGTCCTCTGCTGCTTAATTGTCAGCGGCATCATGCATGTATATACTAATATTGTATAGATAATGATTGATAATCCGACAAGCCCGCTGTCACTTGGCAGAATACTATCTAATATGGTATAGATAAAGTTCATAACTTTACCTAATAACCAGCAAATCTGACCGACAATAGGCCAGTTTGCAGCAGTCAGTAAACTAAACGTCATACTCTCTTCCTCCATTGTAGTTGTAAATCATTAAGGAACGGGGTCATATCCACCCTTTGCAAAGGGATTACAACGCAATATTCTCCAAGCCGCCATTAGTCCACCCTTAAAAGCGCCATATTTTTCAATCGCTTCTACAGCATACTGAGAGCAGGTTGGAAAATAGATACATGTAGAATAACTCTTCAGGCCAGATAAATACTTCTGATAAAACCTGATTAAGCCTAACATAATCTTTTTCATAATACGTTACCCCAAATCTATAATTTCATGAAGACGTCCCAGATGAAGCAATGCGCTCTCAATGTCTTTATAGGTTCTATCCTTTGCGCCTATTCTTGCTATTACAACGATATCTATTCCACATCTGAATCTGTCTTCTTGCAATCTATAGCTTTCTCTGATTAATCTAGTCAATCTGTGTCGTACTATACTATTTCCTACTTTTTTACTTACAGATATTCCCAATCGGTTCTTTCTGGTATTATTTTCCTTAATATACATTACCAGATACTTATTCGCATAAGATTTTCCACACTTATATACAAGTTGGAAATCCTTGTTTTTTTTCAGTGATTCGGAATATTTCATTGCCTGATTCTCCTAATTTTTAGAGAAGAAAAGGCCACATATATGCGGCCTACGCTGATAATCTCTTTCTTCCCTTTGCTCTTCTGCTAGCAAGTACTTTTCTTCCACCTGCCGTGCTCATTCTTGATCTGAATCCATGAACCTTAGCTCTTTGTCTCTTTTTTGGTTGGAATGTCATTTTCATAGATATCCACCTCCTTATATTTTATAAGGGAATACCCCTACTTTTTTTTCTAAGACATCAGTTTTGATTATATTAAAAAAATGGCTCTACGTCAAGCAAAACCTGGATTTTTATAAATTATTTTATCCACAATTTGTGGATAACCTGTTAATTTTAGGTGGATAATGTGTGGATATTAAAATATTTTTGATTTTATTTGTTTAAAACAAGCCTTTTTAAACTGTGAATAAAGTTATCCACATGGATTAAAGATTGCTTAAATTCCTATTTTGATGTAAAATATATAAGTGTGGGTCTTTATTTAAAAAACCACGAATTGGATAGATTAGGAGTTTGCTGAAATGAACATAGTACAGGAAAAATGGCCGGAAATTATCGAACATCTTAGAATAGAGCATGAATTATCCAACGTATCTTTTACAACATGGATACAGCCTTTAAAAGTATATGATGTAATTGATAATACGGTATTTATATTAGTAAATATGAATGCCAGTGTTGAATATATTGAAAAGAAGTATCTTCTTCCTCTTAAGGTGTGTATCGCAGAGATTACAGGGACTGAATTTGAAGTAATGTTCATTTCAGAAGACGATGACAAACTGGATGAGATCCAGAATATGGCTATTGAAGCCAGCCAGAAGAAAAAGACAAAGTCCGCGGCTGAAAAGGCAGGATTAAATCCCAAGTATACATTTGATACATTTGTAGTAGGAGGAAATAACAACTTTGCCCACGCTGCCTCCCTTGCTGTTGCAGAATCTCCTGGCGAAGTATACAATCCATTATTCCTATATGGAGGCGTAGGACTTGGCAAAACGCATCTTATGCATTCCATCGCTCACTTCATATTAGATAAGAATGCTAAAAAGAAGGTATTGTATGTTACAAGCGAGACTTTTACCAATGAATTGATCGAGGCTCTTAAAAATGGAAGGACTGCAGGTAATGAATCCGCTATGTCCAAGTTCAGGGACAAGTACAGGAATAATGATGTCCTGCTTATTGATGATATCCAGTTTATTATAGGTAAAGAAAGTACCCAGGAAGAATTCTTCCATACTTTTAACCACCTCCACACTTCTGGAAAGCAGATCATTATCTCCAGCGATAAGCCCCCAAAAGATATTGAGACGCTGGAAGCAAGGCTTAGGACTCGTTTCGAGTGGGGCCTGATCGCAGATATATCTGCTCCTGATTATGAGACTAGGATGGCTATCCTGCAGAAGAAGATTGAATTAGACCACTTAGAAAAATATAACATTCCGCGCGACGTACTCCAGTACATCGCAGAAAATATCAAGACCAATATTCGTGAATTAGAGGGATCTCTCAATAAACTGATAGCCCTTTATAAACTGAATAACAACGATGTAATCGATATCTCTCTCGCATCAGAAGCTCTTAGGGATATTGTATCTTCACAGAATAACCGCAAAGTGACGCCTGAACTTATACTTGATATTGTATCAGATCATTTCGGCATCTCTATCGCAGACCTTAAAAGTAATAAAAGAAGCGCGGACATTGCCAATCCAAGACAGATTGCCATGTATCTCATCCGTACTATGACGGAGGTGCCCTTAAAAGGAATCGGCATTATTCTTGGAGGAAAAGATCATTCAACCGTAAAATACGGCGTGGAGAAGATTACTAATGAAATGAAAAGAAATGAAACACTTTCCAATACCATTAATATTATTAAAAAGAAAATAAATCCGGCATGATGTTAATAAAAATGTGGACAACTTATGGACAACTCTTGGATAACTTGTTCTCCGAGAAATAAAATCGTGAAAAAGGAAAACTTATCACCAGCACGTCCACATCTACATCCAATACAATCCACACAATTTTAAAAGTCGGAAACACTGATAAATAGAGGGGCGGAAGTAGTTTTCCTCTTTTCCACAGCCCCTAATAAGAATAAGACGGAAATATTTAATATAAAGATCTATTCCCGCTTTGCGAAAGGAGTTATACACATGAAAATAATTTGCAGCAAATCTAATCTTGTAAAAGGAGTAAGCATCGTATCCAAAGCCGTTCCTTCTAAAACAACCATGCCAATACTGGAATGTATTTTGATCGATGCTACTACCGACATCATCAAACTGACAGCAAACGATATGGAACTTGGAATTCAGACCGAGATCGAGGGACAGATCACGGAAAGAGGAATGATTGCTATCGATGCAAGAATCTTTTCCGAGATTGTACGCAAACTTCCTGACAATGAAGTGACCATTGAGACTGACAGCAATCTTCAGACGGTGATTACCTGTGAGAAGGCAAAGTTCGATATCGCGGGTAAGCCGGGAGAAGAATTCTCCTATCTTCCAATCATAGAGAAAGAGGAGTCTATAGAAATATCCCAGTTTACGTTGAAAGAAATTATCAGGCAGACTATATTTTCTATTGCTGATACGGAAAGCAATAAATTAATGACTGGAGAATTGTTCGAGATAAAAGATAATATCTTAAGAGTCATTTCATTGGACGGACATAGAATTTCCATCCGCAAGATCGAGTTAAAGGACCAGGTGACCGATAAAAAATTGATCGTTCCCGGAAAGACTTTGATTGAAGTCAGCAAGATATTATCCGGAGAGATTGAAAGCATGGTCAATATCTCTTATACCAATAATCATATTGTATTTGAATTTGACAATACCATTGTGGTCTCCAGACTAATTGAAGGAGAATATTTTAAGATTGACCAGATGCTTTCAAGCGACTACGAGACTAAAGTAAGAATTAACAAGAAAGAACTGCTCAACTGTATTGACAGGGCGACCCTTCTTGTCAAAGAAGGAGATAAAAAGCCGATTATCATTAACATTGGGGATGAGCTTATGGAACTGAAGATCAAGTCCCAGGTTGGCTCCATGAATGAAGAAATATTTATCAGCAAAGAAGGAAAAGACCTGCTGATCGGATTCAACCCTAAGTTCCTTATTGACGCGCTGCGCGTAATTGATGATGAGGAAGTGACCTTATATCTGATGAATGCAAAAGCTCCGTGCTTTATCAAGGATGATGAAGAAAATTATATCTACCTGATATTGCCGGTAAATTTTAATGCGGTAGCATAGGGAGGCCTAGATGGAAGTAATTAAATTAAGAGATGACCACATTAAGCTTGGGCAGGCATTGAAGGCTGCCGGTCTTGTGGAATCAGGCGTAATGGCAAAAGAAGTAATTGTGGATGGCCAAGTAAGAGTCAATGGCGAGACAGATACGCGAAGAGGCCGCAAACTCTATGCAGGAGATATCGTAACTTTTAATGGGGAAGAAATAAGAATTGAAGATTGAGTCTTTAAAATTAAAGAATTTCAGAAATTATGATCTTTTAAAACTTGAATTTGATGAAGCCACCAATATATTTTATGGGGATAATGCCCAAGGCAAAACGAATATACTGGAGGCTGTATATCTGTCTGGCACCACCAAATCGCACAGGGGTGCAAAAGACAGGGACCTGATAAAGTTTGACCAGAATGAATCGCATATTGAGGCTATTGTCGAGCGAAACGGCATTAACTATCAGATTGATATGCATTTGAAAAAAAATAGCCCCAAAGGCATTGCGATCAATAAGATGCCTATCCGGAAAGCAAGCGAGTTATTTGGAATCGTGAACCTTGTATTTTTTTCCCCGGAAGATCTGAATATTATCAAGAATGGGCCTTCTGAACGACGAAGGTTTGTAGATCTGGAACTGTCCCAGCTTGATAAAGTATATCTGAATGACTTATCTAATTATAATCGGATTGTTAATCAAAGAAACCATTTATTAAAAGATATGGGATTCGGAAAACAGCAAGATCTAATGGATACTCTGGATATATGGGATTTGCAATTAATCCAATATGGTACTAGAATAATAGACAGAAGGAAAAAATTCGTGGAAGAAATAAACGAAATAATTTCTTCCATCCATAGAAAGTTGACTGGTGGAAAAGAGAACCTTCAGGTGATCTATGAACCAAGCAATGGAAGCCTTACATTGGAACAGGCGCTTGCCAGAAATCTGGAAAGGGATCTTAGGATTAAAAGCACGTCGGTCGGTCCGCACAGGGACGATATCTGCTTTATGGCAGGAGACCTCGATATCAGGCGTTATGGTTCCCAGGGACAGCAGAGGACGGCAGCCCTATCCTTAAAACTTTCTGAGATAGAACTAGTAAAACAGGCAATACACGATACGCCTGTTTTATTACTTGATGATGTATTGTCTGAACTTGACAAACACAGGCAAAACTATTTATTAGATAGTATTCATGATATACAGACGCTTATTACCTGCACGGGTGTAGACGAATTTGTAAATCATCGTTTTTCTATAAATAAAGTATTTCATGTCCAAAATGGGCAGGTAGCGAAAGAAAACTAGGAGGATTAGAATGGGTACAGAAAAAGTACAGCACGAATATGGTGCGGATGAAATTCAGATACTGGAAGGACTGGAAGCTGTAAGAAAGCGTCCTGGCATGTATATCGGCAGTACTTCATCCCGCGGACTTCATCATCTGGTATATGAGATCGTTGATAATGCTGTGGATGAGGCATTGGCAGGATTCTGTGATACTATTTTGGTAAGTATTAATAAAGACAACTCTATAACGGTTGTTGATAACGGACGTGGAATTCCAGTTGGAATCAACCATAAGGCAGGACTTCCGGCAGTAGAAGTCGTATTTACCGTACTTCATGCAGGCGGAAAGTTTGGAGGAGGAGGCTACAAGGTATCCGGAGGCCTTCATGGCGTTGGAGCCTCTGTCGTAAATGCTTTGTCTGATTGGCTGGAAGTTGAGATATTTAGTGAAGGAAAGATATACAAGCAGCGTTATGAACGCGGAAAAGTGGCACAGAAACTGGCAGTCATTGGGGAATGCGAGCCGGATAAGACCGGTACTAAAGTTACATTCTTCCCGGATGACACTATTTTCGAGGAAACCGTGTTTGATTATGATATCCTCAAGCAGCGTTTCCGCGAGATGGCGTTCCTCACCAAGGGACTGAAAATCATACTCAGGGATGAAAGACCGGAGGAAGAGCCAATTGAAAAGGTATTCCATTATGAAGGAGGAATCAAGCAGTTTGTTGAATATCTGAACCGCAGCAAGACTCCTTTGTACGAAGATATTATTTATTGCGAGGGAATGGCAAATGGCGTAGCGGTCGAAGTGGCAATGCAGCATAATGATTCCTACAGCGACAATACTTATGGATTTGTAAATAACATAACGACGCCGGAGGGGGGAACCCATATCGTTGGTTTCCGTAATGCATTGACAAAGACGTTTAATGACTATGCAAGGAAGAATAAGCTATTAAGGGACAACGAGCCAAATCTCTCAGGAGAAGATATTAGAGAAGGGCTTACCGCTATTATCAGCGTTAAGATCGAAGACCCGCAGTTCGAGGGACAGACGAAGCAGAAACTTGGCAATAGCGAGGCTAGAGGGGCTGTAGACAGCATCGTCAGCAATCAGCTGGTCGTATATCTGGAGCAGAACCCATCTATTGCTAAGATGACGATTGAGAAATCCGTCATGGCCCAGAGGGCAAGGGAGGCCGCAAGAAAGGCAAGGGATCTTACAAGAAGAAAATCAGCGCTCGACGGAATGTCTCTGCCGGGCAAGCTTGCAGACTGCTCGGATAAAGATCCGAAAAACTGCGAGATCTATATTGTTGAGGGAGATTCTGCCGGCGGCTCCGCAAAGACGGCAAGAGACCGTGCGACTCAGGCGATCCTTCCTCTTCGTGGAAAGATTTTGAACGTAGAAAAGGCAAGGCTTGACAAGATATATGGAAATGCGGAAATCAAGGCTATGATTACGGCATTTGGTACAGGTATACATGATGATTTTGATATCTCGAAACTTCGTTATCATAAGATTATCATTATGACGGATGCTGACGTGGATGGCGCGCATATCAGTACATTATTATTGACGTTCCTTTATCGTTTTATGCCTGATCTGATCAAAGAAGGATATGTGTATCTGGCACAGCCGCCTTTATATAAGCTGGAGAAAAACAAAAAGGTTTGGTATGCATACAGCGATGAAGAGCTGGATGGCATCCTGACTGAGGTAGGACGTGACGGCAATAATAAGATCCAGCGTTACAAAGGTCTTGGAGAGATGGATGCGGAACAGTTGTGGGATACCACGATGGATCCGGAACATAGAGTGCTGCTTCGGGTTACAATGGATGAAGAATCCACCTCAGAACTGGATCTTACATTTACGACGCTTATGGGAGATAAAGTAGAGCCAAGAAGAGAGTTTATTGAGGAAAATGCAAAATACGTTAAGAACTTGGATGTGTAGGAGGATAGAGAATGGAAGATAATATATTTGACAAAGTCCATGAAGTGGACCTGAAAAAAACGATGGAAACCTCCTATATCGACTATGCGATGAGCGTAATTGCTTCCCGTGCATTGCCGGATGTAAGAGACGGCCTTAAGCCGGTCCAGAGAAGAATCCTGTATTCTATGATCGAGCTAAATAACGGGCCGGATAAGCCGCACAGAAAATGTGCCCGTATCGTCGGAGATACCATGGGTAAATATCATCCGCATGGAGATAGTTCTATCTATGGAGCACTGGTAAATATGGCTCAGGAATGGTCTACCAGATATCCGCTCGTTGACGGGCATGGAAACTTCGGCTCTGTGGACGGTGACGGAGCAGCGGCTATGCGTTACACAGAGGCAAGATTGAGTAAGATTTCCATGGAACTGACTGCTGATATCAACAAAGATACGGTAGACTTCATGCCAAACTTTGATGAGACGGAGAAAGAGCCGGTTGTACTTCCGGCAAGATTCCCGAACCTTCTGGTGAACGGTACATCCGGTATCGCCGTAGGTATGGCAACAAATATTCCGCCGCACAATCTTCGTGAGATCATTGACGCAGTAGTCAGAATTATCGATAACAAGATTGCAGATAAAAGCGAGACAACAATGGAAGAAATCCTTGAGATCATCAAGGGACCAGATTTCCCGACCGGTGGAGAGATTCTTGGTACAAGAGGAATCGAGGAAGCATATCGAACAGGACGTGGTAAGATTCGTGTACGTGCCGTAACGAACATTGAGACGATGCCGAATGGAAAGAGCCGCATCATTGTTACAGAGCTTCCGTACATGGTCAATAAGGCCCGTCTGATCGAGAAGATCGCAGAGCTGGTACGTGACAAGAAGGTGGATGGAATCACAGACTTAAGTGATCAGTCCAGCCGTGAAGGTATGCGTATTGTTATTGAACTTCGTAAAGATGTCAATGCAAATGTATTGCTGAACCAGCTTTACAAACATACACAGCTTCAGGATACATTTGGCGTGATCATGCTGGCACTGGTCGGCAAACAGCCAAAAGTCATGAATATTTTAGAGCTTCTTGGATATTACCTGAAGCATCAGGAAGATGTTGTGACACGTCGTACAAAGTACGAACTGAACAAAGCAAAAGAAAGAGCGCATATCTTAAAAGGATTATTGATCGCGCTTGATAATATTGACGAAGTTATCCGGATCATCCGTGGTTCCAGTACGGTACAGGCTGCAAAAGCAGAACTCATGGAGAAATTCGAACTGGATGATGTTCAGGCTCAGGCTATCGTAGATATGCGTCTGCGTGCTCTGACCGGATTGGAAAGAGAGAAGCTTGAGAAAGAATATGCAGAACTTATAGCTCAGATTGAGAGACTGGAGGCAATTCTGGCAGACGAAAAATTACTTCTTGGAGTGATTCGTGAAGAAATCCTTGTCATTAAGGATAAATATGGTGATGACAGAAGAACATCCATCGGATTTGACGAGTATGACATTTCCATGGAGGATCTGATTCCGAAGGAGAATATTGTAATTACCATGACAAAGCTTGGTTACATCAAGCGTATGTCTGATGATACATTTAAGGCACAGAATCGTGGCGGTAAGGGAATTAAAGGTATGCAGACTCTGGATGAAGACTATGTGGAAGAGCTTTTCATGACGAATACGCACCACTACATTATGTTCTTTACGAACACCGGACGTGTCTACAGACTGAAAGGTTACGAGATTCCGGAGGCAAGCCGCACATCAAGAGGAACTGCGATCATCAACCTGCTCCAGTTAATGCCGGGCGAGAAGATTACTGCTGTAATCCCGATTGATTACTACCGCGACCAGGATTATCTTATTATGGCAACAAAGAAAGGTCTTGTGAAGAAGACATCTCTTCGCGAGTACATGAATGTAAGAAAGACAGGACTTGCCGCAATTACACTGCGTGATGAGGATGAACTGATCGAAGTAAAATTCACAGACAATAATCAGGAAATCATTCTTGCAACGAAGTATGGTCAGTGTATCCGCTTTAATGAGACCGACGTAAGAGCAACAGGACGTAACTCCATGGGAGTACGCGGAATCAACCTTGCAGACCGCGACGAAGTGATTGGAATGCAGCTTGTGACCCAGGGACATGACCTTTTGATCGTATCTGAAAAAGGTATGGGTAAACGTACAGACATCAGTGAATTTACAGCACAGAACCGTGGCGGCAAAGGAGTGAAGTGTTACAAGATTACCGAAAAGACAGGAAATGTCATCGGAATCAAGGCAGTTGACGAAGACGATGAGATTATGATCATAAATACGGACGGAATCATCATCCGTATGCTGTGTTCCGGAATCTCCTTACTCGGAAGAATCACATCCGGAGTCAAACTCATCAACCTAAAAGATAAAGAGACCGTAGCAAGTATCGCAAAAGTCAGAGACGAAGAAAAAGAAGAAGCCAAAAAGAAAGAAATCTTCGGCGAAGACGGAGTAGAAGTGGACCAGCTAGACGTAGAATCACTGGCATTAGAAAGTGACGAAGAATAAAAGTTATACTGTCTGAGAAAAGAAAACTTAATAAGACTATAAAAAAATCTGCAGCTGCAGGACATGAAAATCCGAGGCTGCAGATTTTTTTGTCTTGTATATCACTAAGGGACAGGGTAAAATGAAAAAAGAGATGAAAGGAGATCATTATGCGTTCAGTCGATGTAAGTATAGTTACGAGAAATATTAAAGAAATGTGTATTCAGGCGAATCATTTTCTGTCTGAGGATATGGATATAGCGATGAAAAAGGCTGTGGAGACGGAGGAAGCACCGCTTGGAAAGCAGATTCTGACACAGCTTCAGGAGAATTTAAAGATTGCAGGAGAGGATATGATCCCAATCTGTCAGGATACCGGTATGGCGGTCGTGTTCATAGAAGTTGGTCAGGAGGTACACTTTGAAGGTGGAAGTCTTACGGATGCCATCAATGAGGGTGTGCGCCAGGGATATGTGGAAGGATATCTTAGAAAGTCTGTTGTAGATGACCCGATCATCCGTGAGAATACGAAAGATAACACACCGGCAGTTATTCACTATAACATTGTGCCGGGGGATAAAGTAAAGATTAAAGTTGCTCCGAAGGGATTTGGAAGCGAGAATATGAGCCGTGTCTTTATGCTGAAGCCTGCAGATGGGATTGAAGGTGTGAAGAATGCAATTCTGACAGCTGTTCAGGATGCGGGACCGAATGCCTGTCCGCCGATGGTAGTCGGTGTCGGAATTGGTGGTACCTTTGAAAAATGTGCTCTTATGGCAAAGGATGCCCTGACACGTGAAGTTGGCACACACTCAGACATCCAGTGGGTCAAGGATCTGGAAGAAGAGATGCTTGAGACGATCAATAAGCTTGGTATCGGACCTGGAGGTCTTGGAGGAACAACAACAGCTCTTGCGGTAAATGTTAATACATACCCGACTCACATTGCGGGACTTCCGGTAGGAATCAATATTTGCTGTCACGTCAACAGACACATTGTGAGGGAGGTATAGTCATGGAGAAGCATATAAAAGCACCAATCAGCAAAGAAGTATCCCGTAAGCTCAGAGCAGGAGATTATGTATACATTACAGGAACTATCTACACGGCGAGAGATGCCGCTCACAAGAGAATGGATGATGCTCTTAAAAATGGAGAAAATCTTCCGGTAGATATGGTTGGACAGACGATTTATTACATGGGACCATCTCCGGCGAGAGAAGGGCGTCCGATTGGTTCTGCAGGTCCGACAACTGCGAGCCGTATGGACCGTTATGCGCCGAAGCTTCTGGATCTTGGCCTCACAGCCATGATTGGAAAAGGTAAGAGAAGTAAGGAAGTACTGGATGCTGTCAAAAGAAACGGAAGTGTTTACTTTGCGGCAGTGGGAGGAGCAGGAGCGCTTCTTTCAAAATGTATTAAGACTTCTGAGGTCGTAGCTTATGATGATCTTGGAACGGAAGCTATCCGCAAGCTTTATGTGGAAGATTTCCCGGTGATCGTAGTCGCTGATTGCGAGGGCGGTTATCTGTACGAAAGTGCCATAAAGGAGTACAAGAAGATATGAAACGAATCATAATGATGGTTCTTCGGAACATTTTACTTGTTCCGTGGATGTGGGCAAAATTATGTTATCATGCATCCCACGTAGACAAATACACAGAAGAAGAACATTACCGGATGCTCCAGTTCATCACACACCGAGCTAATAAGGGTGGAAATGTGACCATAGATGCCCACGGGCTTGAGAATATCCCAGAAGAAAACGGCTTTATGTTCTTCCCAAATCATCAGGGACTTTACGATGTACTGGCACTTGTAGATGTCTGCCCGAAGCCATTTTCCGTAGTTGCCAAAAAAGAAGTGGAAAATGTGCCATTTTTAAAACAAGTTTTCAAATGTATGAAAGCATATATGATGGATCGTAATGATATCCGTCAGTCACTGCAGGTCATTGTAAATGTGACAAATGAGGTAAAGAACGGAAGAAATTATCTCATTTTCCCGGAAGGAACAAGATCTAAGATGGGAAATGAGATGCTGGAGTTTAAAGGCGGAAGCTTTAAAGCAGCAACGAAAGCAAAATGTCCGATCGTGCCGGTTGCACTGATCGATTCTTTCAAGCCATTTGACACTAACAGCATCGCACCGGTCACAGTGCAGGTACATTTTTTAAAACCGCTGTACTATGATGATTATAAAGACATGAAGACGAATGATATCGCGGAACTTGTAAGAAGTCAGATCCAGAAAACGATCCATGATCCCATTTAGCCTGTCGGAGTGTGTGGAGTTATGATGGATACGAAGGTGATGTTGGAAATACATTTGAGCCAGTAGAGGACGATGAATTCCTGATATTTAATAACTATCACTTTATGACGATGAGCATGGATTATGCTCTTGCCACGATTACAGGAACTAAGACATTGACAGGTGGTAATCTGGAAGCCGGAGAATTCCGATTTGGACTGTATGATTCAAATGGAACATTGATTGAAACAAAAACAAACGATGCTTCCGGTAATATTACATTCCGTACAATTCCATATTATACAGCAGGAACTTATTCTTACACTGTAAAAGAGATTAATGAGCAGGGGGAAAATACCGTTAGCGATATTGAATATGATCCGTCTGTATATACCGTTATGGTAAATGTGGATGAAAACATGGATATGTCTATAACTTACATAAAAAATGGAACAAATGTGGAGAACTCATCCGAGAGTGTAGATGGAATCTCATTTGAAAATAAGATGTCTGTAACAGCAGCAGCTATTGATCCAGCGGTTAAGAAAGTATTAAATAATGCTGAACTTCAGCCGGGAGAATTTACATTCCAGTTATTTGATGAGAATAACAACTTGATCGATACTAAGAAAAATACAGACAATGGTTCTGTACTCTTTGATTCCATTATATTTGATGAAGTTGGAGATTATAATTACACAATTAAAGAATTGATTCAAATGGTTATATGACATTTGAATACGAAAGAAAATCATAATCAAAAACTTGTGGATGTAGTAAAAACTGTGAAAACAGGGGATACAGCCCAGATTAGATTATTTGCAATTCTTTCTATTGCAGCAATTGTGGTTATGATTATCGTACTTCGCAGAAGAAAAAATTTATAAAGTAAATGATTGAAGGGGCTGTGAAAAAAAATTAATAATATAATCTATTCTAACCCAAAACAGGCAGTTTTGCCAATGCTAATTCAAGATTATTTGGACATCTGTGATCCAGTGCTGACTTTTGACAGATTTATGGGAGAAATCGAACTGGAGAAATATCTGAAAAATATTCCTCAACATGATACAGGAAGACTCAGGTATGACCCGGTCAGCATGCTGAAAACAGTTTTGTTTGGATTTATGGCGAATGGCTATATATCATTGCGTGAACTGGAGGATCAGTGTAAAGTTAATCTCCGCTTCATGTATCTTACAACAATTACATCTTCTGTGAACAGCACGGAATGGAAAAGTACATGAAAATTTCCATGTTCAAGAAAGAGACTACCGACAAGAAGTATCGGGAAGATCCATTTCGTGCAGTAAATTTTTTAAATGACTCTGAATGCTATTTTTGACGAAACTTTTTTTTTCTGCTAGAATGGCAACGAAATCAAACGGATTAATTCAATTCGCTTTTAATATTGGCTAAAGTGGCATAGGAGGAACTTGAAATGTCTACACGAAATACAGCAATATTTGACCTTGATGGAACATTATTAAATACAATACAGGATCTGACCAACAGTGTGAATTATTGTATGAAAAAATATGGCGGTCCTGTTTATACATGCGAAGAAATCAGAGAAAAAGTTGGCAATGGAATTTATGTACTGATGGAAAAAGCATTGCCGGCCGGACGTAGCAATCCAAATTATGAT
>OGXS01001195.1_pt1 | contig 18493 bp, 21 predicted proteins | sample 1576371 | NCBI WGS metagenome assembly OGXS01 (sample SAMEA3541475, study PRJEB24748) | human gut metagenome | biome: human gut; feature: human-associated habitat; material: faeces | place: China | collected 2012
AAGGAAACGTGTGATAATTAACTTCCTAATTATCATACAAGGTAATAAAATGATTAGTAATAAGGAGGAACTGCATGAATATTTGCAGTATGAAAAGGAAAGATACGGAAGTCATACGAGTTTTATATATTATTTGTTGGGAAGTGAGAAAGCTATTATATGGTCTTATCAAAAAAGACTTAGAAAAACTGAATATTATAATAATACAAATAAAAAAATTCGATGTGCTTTTAGCAAAATTATATTACATAAAAAACAGAATCAATATGGACTTAATATTTCGGTTAATGTTTTTGAAAAGGGACTGAAAATAATGCATTTAGGATCTGTGCTTACAAATTCAAAAGTACGGGTTGGGAAAAACTGTACAGTTCATATAAATACTGCTTTAGTAGCACGAGGAACAAATGCTGGTGTTCCGATTTTAGGAGATAACATTGTGATTGGTGTTGGGGCTACTATCTTGGGAGATATTCGACTTGCGAATGGAATTGCCATAGGTGCTAATTCGTTAGTTAATAAGTCATTTGAGGAGCAGAACATTGCGATAGCAGGCTGTCCAGCAAAAAAAATTTCAAATAATGGAGATAGTACATGGCATAAAAAAATTTAAGAAAAAAATAAGTATATGTTATATGAAAATATAAATTATTTTAATAATAAATTAAGAAAAATATTTATAGTTTGATTGAAAAAGGAAGAAAAGATGCAAGAATCAAGAACTAAAAACACAAAAAGAAATCTTTACAGTGGTTTTATAAAGCAAATAGCAGGAATAATTTTGCCATTTATAACAAGAACGATTGTTTTGTATACTTTAGGAGCACAATATCAAGGAATTAGTAGTCTATTTAATTCTATATTACATGTATTAAATCTTGCCGATTTAGGTTTTTCAACAGCTGTTATTTATGTTTTATATAAGCCAATTGCAGAAGATGACAAAGAAGCAGTATGTGCAATTCTTAGATTTTTAAAAAGAATTTATACGGTTGTAGGGTGTACAATTTTTTTTGTAGGACTATTTATTTTGCCTTTTTTGCCTAAGTTGATTTCTGGAAGTTATCCACAAAATATAAATATATACATATTATTTATAATATATGTGCTGGATACAGGAATATCATATTTGATGTTTGGCTATAAAAGTGCTTTACTTACAGCGATGCAAAGAGAAGATATTGTTAGTAATATTTACACAGTAACATCTTCTGGTTTACGTATTGCGCAACTTATAATGCTGTTAATTGTTCCTAATTTTTATTTATATGCTTTGTTTATGCCAATATTTACAATATTGAATAATATTCTTTTGCAAATATATTCAAAAAAATATTTTCCGGAAATAATACCTAAAGGAAAGGTTTCCAGTGAAACAAAAGAGATATTAGTTAAGCAAATAAAAGGAATTGTAATAGATAAAATAGGAGATACAGCAAGAAATAGTTTAGACAGCATATTTTTATCAGCATTTTTAGGTTTAACGGTAGTTGCCATCTATGATAATTATTATTATATTTATTCTGCATTATATGGGACCTCTTTAACGGTTATTAGAGCTATGCAAGCTTCAGTGGGAAATAGTATTGCTAAAGAGTCTATTGATAAAAACTACCACGATTTGTTTAAATTTACTTTTATATTTGAATGGATTTGTGGTTGGGCAGCTATTTGTATGTGTTGCCTTTATCAACCTTTTATGAATCTTTGGATGCACAATAATTCTAAAATGATTTTTCCAAATTGGATTATGATTATGTTTTGTGTTTATTTTTATGCTATAACAATGAATAATACTAGAAATCTGTATACTGCTGGAGCAGGACTATTTTGGAATTTACGTGTATGGTATATAATTGAAGCGGTTGCAAATATTTTATTAAACTGGAGTTTAGGTTATTTTTTTGGTGTCAGTGGAATTATAATTGCAACAATTATTACTATTTTCTTTTTTAATTTCATAGCAAGAACAAGCGTTTTGTTCAAGCATTATTTTAAAAGAAAAGCAACGGAGTTTTATTTAAAACATGCACTATATGCGACGATTACACTTATTAATGGATGTATATTGTTTTTCTTATGCTCAAAGATACCATTAACAGGGATAGAAGGTCTGTTATTGAAGGGGGGAATGTGTTTAATTATACCTAATGTTATATATACAATAGTATATTGTAGAACAAAATTGTTTAGTGAGATGATAACTTTTGTAAAACATGTAATAAAAACTCGATAAAAAGTGGAGAGTGAAAATAAAATGAAAAAAATATTAGATTATATATTACATCCAGAGAAGGGTATTGTTTATTTAAATAATAATACATTTTTAGGAAAGATATTTAGTGACGAATTTTATTTGAAAAATTTGTATAAATTGCGTGCAGGAAAAAAATTAGATTTATCACATCCAACAGAATTAAATGCTAAGTTTCAATGGTATAAACTTAAATATAGAAATCCACTTATGACAAAATGCGCGGATAAAGTAAGAGTGAGAGAGTATGTAAAAGAATGTGGATTTGCTTATTTATTAAATGAACAATATGTAGTTTGCGATTCTGTTGAGGATATAAACTTTAATAAACTACCAGATGTTTTTTATATCAAATGTAACCATAGTTCTGGAGCGAATATGTTAATAAAAAAAAGTGAATTGACAAATGAGAAGAAAATCGAATTGAAGGAGTATTTTGAAAAAGCATTAAATAAAAATTACTATATTCAAAACCGAGAATGGGCTTATAAGGATATTAGCCCTCAAATTATATGTGAACGATATTTAAAAAGCGAGACGCCTTTGGTTGATTTGAATTTTTTCTGTTTTAATGGGAAATTTAAGATGTTATATTACAATATTGGTTTGGCTGACGATTTGGGACGTCATAGCGTTGGACATCGTGCTATATTAGATCAAAATTTGAATCTTATAGATAATGCATCTACACAAATGGAAAGATTGGTAAGAGAAAAAGTATCCTTGCCATCAAATATACAAGAATTGATTAACTGTGCTGAGACACTTTCAAAACCATTTCCACATGCGAGAGTAGATTTTTTCATAACAAGTGAAGGAACATATTTTGGAGAAATAACATTTTATTCTGCATCAGGTTTTATGTATTTAAAACCTGATGAACTTTATGATGAGTTAGGAAAGTGTTTTGTTATTTAATAGGTAATATGAGAGAGGAATAGTTATGAAAACAAAAGTGATGCAATTTATATTTGCTTTAAATGATGGTGGAGCAGAGACATTGGTTAAAGATTATGCTTTATTATTAGATAAAGACAAATTTGATGTGGATATTTTAACAATTCAAAGTGTGAGTAATACAGCAAATTATAAAACATTATTAGATAATAATATTAATATTATAAATATATTTCCTGATTTAAACATTTTTTATAAATTAATTAATAAATTTTTTAAACAGCATTATATACCATATAAAATAAAGAAAATTATAAAAAAAGAACAACCATCTTGTATACACGTTCACTTATCATTATTGAAATATTTAAAACCTATTAGTAAAGAACTAAAGGGAATTAAATTATTTTATACGTGTCATAGTTTGCCTGATAAATTTTTTGAAGTAGGAAGTCAAGATATGGAAGCTGCTAAATATTTGATTAATAATAATGATTTGCAGCTTATTGGCTTACATAAGTCTATGGTACAAGAGTTAGATAAAATGTTTAATGTGGATAATACTGTCCTTATTAGGAATGGCGTTGATTTTTCAAAGTTTGAAACTGTTGGAGAATCTAAATCAGATATTAGAAAAGAGATAGGTATTCCAATAAATGCATTTGTTATAGGCCACATTGGACGTTTTTCTTATGCTAAGAATCACAGTTTGTTATTGGATATATTTTGTGAGGTTTTAAAGCGTAATACATTAGCAACATTACTTTTAGTTGGAACAGGAGAATTAAAAGAAGTTATTCTAAAAAAGGCTGAATTGTTAGGAATATCAGATAGGGTTTATATGCTGGAGCATAGGACAGATGTAAATAGAATATTAAAAGCAATGGATGTTTTTGTATTTCCATCTCTATATGAAGGTTTTCCAGTTTCTTTAGTCGAAGCACAAGTTGCAAGATTAAAATGTGTAGTGTCAAATAGTGTGACACAAGAATGCTATTTAACAGAAAAAACTATTCCAGTAGATATAAATGCTCCGGCTTATGAATGGGCAGAGATTATATGTGATGATTCGGTAAGAAATTTGGAATACGGACAGATAGAAAACTATGATTTAAGAAATGAAATTAAGAAACTAGAGGAGTTATACATTGGAGAATAAATGATGGGAAAAAAGTATAAAAAGAAAATTTTAATTAGATTTGATGATATTTGCCCAACTATGGATTATAAGCAATGGAATAAAGCAGTTGAAGTACTAGATAAATATCATATTAAGCCATTGATTGGCGTAATACCAGATTGCAAGGACCCGGAATTATCAATTGAATCCCCACGAGAAGATTTTTGGGAATATATAAAACAACTTTCTGCAAAAGGGTATGCAATTGCTATGCATGGATATCAACATTTATATGATATTGAATGTAGAGGCTTGGTCAATAGTAGCAAGAATTCAGAATTTGCAGGTCATAGCTATGAAATTCAAGTTGAAAAAATAAAAAAGGGGAAAGAAATATTGGAAATGCATGGAGTGAAAACAAATATTTTTTTTGCTCCATCACATTCATATGATGATAATACGCTTCGGGCATTAAAAGAAAATGGATTTAAATATGTGTCGGATGGAAAAACTTTAAAATTGATTATAAGACATGGTATAATATGTGTTCCCTGTAGAACAGGTGGAGTTCCTAAAATTGGGAAAAAAGGTTTATATACGGCAGTATTTCATGCGCATGAGTGGAGTAGGCCGGAAAAAGCTAGAGGATATGATAATCTAGTTTTTCTTTGTGAGAGATATTCAGATCAAATTGTATCATTTAATGAATTTGTTAATGAAAAAAAAGGGAATTATTTTATTCAAAGTTTAGACGAAAAAATATATATTGCTTGGAGCAGATATTTGCGTCCTAATTTGTATAAAGTATATGAAAGGATAAAAAAGTAATAATGGAAAAATTTGAAAAGACAATTCTGCTTAGTAAAATGTTAAATGTGGTGGTAGTGTGCGGCGGAACATCAAAGGAATGAGAAATTTCTCTTAAAAGTGGAAGGGTCATATATGGGGCATTACGAAAGCTAGGTTATAGTAATATAACCTTATTTGACTTAAATGATAATATACAAGAATTGTTAAGTATCAATCCAGACATTGTATTTTTAGCTTTGCACGGTCAAGGTGGAGAAGATGGGTGTATACAAGGAATGTTGGAATTAGCAAATATTCCATATACAGGTTCTGGTGTTGATACAAGTGCTATTTGTATGAATAAAATACTTACTAAACAAATATTATCTGCAGCGAATATTCCAACTGCAAAGTTTATTGAAGTCAGAGCAGATGAATATAGAGATAAGGAAGAATTGGCAGAATATCTTATTACTCAAATAGGTTTTCCAATGGTATTAAAAGCACCAAGTCAAGGCTCTAGTATTGGAGTATTTATTGTTGACAAAAAAGAAGATTTACTTGTAGCGATTAGTGAAATTTTTAAGTTTGAAAATATACTACTAGCAGAAACTTTTTTAGATGGAATTGAAATAACACTTCCCATTATTGGAAATGATGAGATAATAATATTACCTGATATTGAAATAACTTCTGAAAATTTGTTTTATGATTACCAAGCAAAGTATACTGAAGGAATGTGTCATCATATAATTTCAGCAAGAATTAGTGTAAGTGAGCGAGAACAGATAAGGGGAATAGGGGAAAAAGTATATAGAAAGCTTAATTGTAAAGGAATTTCTAGGATTGATTTTATTATTGATAAAAAACAAGGACCTATGGTTATAGAGGTAAATACTTTACCAGGAATGACCGAGATGAGTTTGGTACCGGATTCTGGCAGAGCAGCAGGTATTTCATTTGAAAAATTGTGTGAAAAAATACTAGAATATGGATTCAGAGATAAAGCAAAAAGCAATCAGAAGCAAGGAGGGCATTAAGCTAGCCGTTTGATAAAAGGGATGAATGGGCAATTATGTTTGAAATGAGATAATACTTAAAGAAAAGAGAAAGGAATAAATGATACACTAAGGTAATCAAGTTCCTTCAAGAAAGAGTTGTTCATTATAGTTTGTGTTTATACAAAAACATGTCTGGTTGAAATAGATATATATATTGAGAATAGTAAGACTAAATAATCGAGAAGAGAAAGTTAGAAAATGTTGTCTAAATAATAGATGTATTTTTTGATATATAACTCATGTTTTAGTTTATACCAGTTTATAGAGACGATACACATACAAAAAGTGTAAGAGTTGTACAAAATAGCGAAAACACAGTTATAAGAATAATGAAATTAGTCATGAAGGTTATCTCCTAGTAAAATTGCAGTTAAAGAAAACATTTATACAAAACATTTGTATGGAGCTATTAATATATTATATGAATAGTAATGATGAGTTATGCAGATTATGCAGTGAAATTTTATGAAGACACGGATATCAGAAGGTGAATAGGAAAAAGAGTATGAAATTAAAATGTGTAGAAACATATGAGGAGTTGTATCATCAGGAGCCATTTGATGTGGCATTTTGTCCATATCGTATTAGCCCGTTAGGAGCACATATTGATCATCAGTATGGCAAGATTAATGGACTGGCTATTGATAAGGGAATACATATGGCATACCATCCTAAACAGAATGGTATTGTGGAATTACAGTCACTGAACTTTTCAAAACGTGCACAATTTTTTGTGAATGCTGTGCCGGATGAGAAGCAGGGAGATTGGGCGGATCATTTGCGCGGAGCAGCTAAGATGCTTGGTGAAAAGTATCGATTAAAAATAGGTTTATCCGGTATTATCGAGGGTAGTTTGCCAATCGGAGGATTATCCTCTTCTGCATCTGTTCTTATTTGTTTTTTATCGGCGTTATGCAAAGTAAATGACATTCATATGGAGCCGATGGAATTGATTTTGACGGCGAAGGCAGCAGAGAATCAGTATGTAGGAGTATCTTGTGGAAAGCTGGATCAAAGCTGCGAAGTACTTTCGAAGAGAAATCATTTATTATATTTGGATACAAAAGATGACAGCTATGAATTGATTCCGACAAGTGAAGCTATGAAGTCATATAAGATTGGAATATTTTTCTCAGGTCTGGAGCGTTCTTTGAAAAATTCGAAGTATAACCTGCGTCAGGATGAGTGCAAAGCTGCAGCGTACGCATTGATGGGATATGCTGGTCTGGATTATGGAACATTTGCAGAAGCGAGATTAAGAGATGTACCGTATGAAGTATTTATGGCTTATAAAGATCGTTTGCCGAAGCTGTGGTGCAGACGTGCGGAACATTTTTACAGTGAATTTACCCGGGCGGAGAAAGGCGCAGAATTGTGGCGCAAAGAAGATATGGAGGGATATGGACAGTTAGTATTTGAAAGTGGACAATCTTCGATATACAGTTATGAGTGCGGGTGCGATGAACTGAAGAAATTGTACGAAATTATGAGAGAGACAGACGGTATTTATGGCGGACGTTTCTCAGGAGCAGGATTTAAAGGATGCTACATGGCGCTCATAGATCCGGATAAAGTAGAAGATATCGAAGCAAAAGTAACCGAAGAATATTTGAAGGCATTTCCGGGACTGGAAGGGAAGTATTCGTTCTATGTGTGCGAAAGCGCAGATGGGGTGAGAGTGTAGGGGAGATGCTGTAATTATTCACGAGCCAACATTGGAAGACGGTAGTATATTTTTCGGAAGCAAAGCAGTCAATGATCTAGAAGAGTTTAAGAAACAAAGCCAGGCTATTGCTGCTAATAGATATGATAGTTGTCTGGACGATGTGAAAGAGAAAGTGTATACTAGAGGTATCTTTAAGAGAGATTAGAGATTAGATGGGGGACAAGAGAGAAAAAAGAATAATGTGACAGGAGATAAGGCAGAAGATGAAAATTTTCTGTCTTATTTTGTCGAAACTAGGTGAAGCTGTATATGGCTATTTTGTATTTCCTTTGTATAATGATGGAGAGAAAGATATAATTTCTTTTAAGTTTGAACAAATCGAAATTGCAGGGAAAAAACTTTTAACATCGTTCTTAACTCAATCGGTTGATGTTAGACCACATCAAACAGTATGGTGCGTATTTGCTATAGAAAAAACATTGTTTGAAAAATCCTTGTATAGGCTTACAAATCAGGGACAAATAAAAATGGATTTTTCCGTTAGCAATACTATTGGAGAAAATTTTATTTGGAGTTCAGCATTGACTATTGATGAAATAAACGAAGGTAATTGTTTCTTTTCGATAAATTATCTTGGAACAACGAAAATTGATTCATTGTATAAGTGGTATGAAGAAAATATGTAAAGATTTTAAGAAACACTTCTAGAAGTCCTCTTGTCATATTTTGAGGGCAGGGGCTCTTCATTTGTGGATAACATGGTAGTAATGCACTTAGGCATAAAAGGTGTTTGTTTCAAAAGTTTTACTTGATAGCAAATTCTTATTACATTCCATATAGAGTGTACTATATGGAGAGGAAAGTTTAAGTTTGTAAAATACATACTTAGAAATATAGTATCGTAAAATAAAAAATATGAATGGAGGGTAATATAATGAGTTATGACATAAATATCTGTTATCATTCAAGGGCTTATAAATATTTGAAAAAACTTAGTCAGAATGAGAAAAACCAAATGATGTCATTAATAAATAAAAAGGTAAGAGGATATATAGAAGATGGGGAACAGAGATATATTTTTCAAGAGAAATATTTTTCGAAATTAGGTCAGTTTGATTCGACGGTATATTGTTTGAGAGTAAATATGAAGATAAGAGCTATTTTGTCTATTGATGAAGACCCTATTTTTGGAAAAGTTATAGTGAATATTTTTTCATTATGCAGTCCTGTATAAATGTCAACATTAAAATGTACATTTTTGATCATTTAAGAATGTACATTTTTGCTATTCTTCCTCTTGATCGGTATATTTTTTTAAGCGATAAGATTTTCCTGTGATATTTACCACATGTGCATGATGTAACACTCGGTCAAGAATCGCATTTGCGATCACTGGATCAAAAAATACATCATCCCATGAATTAAAGTTGATATTTGTGGTAATGATCGTACTTCTTTTTTCATATCGCTTGTCAATCAGTTGGAAAAACAGCTTTGCATCATCTTTTTCAATCGGAAGATAACCAAGCTCATCAATGATCAGCAGCTTATATTTGAAAAAGTGTTTTAATCTTGCTTCTAGACGATTCTCCAGTTTTGCTTTTTTTAGCTGCATGATCAGATCATGGCATTTGATAAAATATGTACTGTAACGTTTTTTTGCTGCAGTTACTCCAATCGCAGTGGCAAGATGTGTCTTACCTACTCCGCTCGGACCTAAAAACACGATGTTTTCAGCATTTTCCAGAAATCTTAAAGTTGCAAAATCCTTGATCTCTTCCGGATTAACGGATGGCTGAAATTCAAAATCAAAGTCACGGATCCCTTTTTGATGAGGGAAAGCTCCGACTTTTACCATGGAACGGATCATGTTTGCTTCTTTAAAATCAATCTCATAATTCGTTAGTTTACAGAGTCCTTCCGTAAATGATAATGGTGACGAAGTGATCAGATCGATCACTTCATCAAGATGAAGATCCATCTGATTCAATTTCAGATACTCAAGGTTTTTCTTTAATTGTACATATGTGCTATTCATTTTTAAACATTGCTCCTATCTGTGTCAGGTTTTCTTTTGCGATCTTTTCAATATCCATTGTCTGTTCTTTGAACGTCTGTTTACTGATAGCAACATAATGATCGTGTGTATAATTAAGTTTTTTTGCACTGATCGGATGTATCACGATCAGTTCTGTGTTATAATACACATACAGATAATTATCATATACCTGTAATACCAGACGTTTTCCAAGATATTTTGGTGGTACGGAATATTGATTGGAACGATAAGTGATCATACAGGATGAATTCACTTTTACAGTTGTATGGATCATCTGATAAGGCTTTCTTATCACATTACGTGGAAGTGGTGATAAGTGAGCCTTTTCTTTTTGAAGATACATTACAGGGATCCTTCCAGTTCCTGGGTGTACCGCATGATTGATACGTTCATTTAGTTTATATACCAACTGATTGAGTTCATGATAATCGAGAAGTCCGTTATAAGCATAAAGTTCATCGAGTAGTTTCATCGGAGCTTCCACTTTTGCTTTTGTCTGAGGGCGTGCAGCCATGCAGGGTCGTACCTTAAATCCATAATCTGAGGCAAACTGGGCAAAGCGTGGATTCACTTTTCCTTTACTGTAAGCAGTTCGTGGCTGATCCATAACCGTCTTCATGTTATCTGTCAGAAGTTCCTCAGGAACTCCACCGAATGTTTCAAATGCATCATCAATAAAGGAAAATAAGATATCCTGTGTTTTCGATAGAGATAATCTGTAAACACGAAACCGTGATGATGAAAGCAACAATACAAAGATGTTGATGTCGACCCATTCCCCAGACTTTAACAGAAACTTCATGGATTCTTTCCAGTCCAGCTGTGCTTGTTTTCCAAGTGGTGTTTCAAAGCGCAGATGAGATTTCTTTTTGATGTGTCGCTTCTGCCTTCGTTCAAAATAAGACTGGAATTCTGAATGCTGGCTGATGTATCTGCGGAAACTTGACTGGGCACAGGACAATCCGTGATTATCTTTTAAGAATTGCCATAAAACACGTTTATAATAAAAAATCTGCTGGTTTTCATCGGAAAGAAGTTCTTTGATGATATCATAATAATCATCTATACAGGATGAGCGCTTACGAGCTGTTGGTTTTTCATATCCTTTTAGATATTTATCAACCGTCCTTCGATCCTTACCTAGTTCTCTGGCAATCTGGCTTTTATTAATTTTCAATGTGCTATCCTCCAAAAAAGGTTTTAGTTTTACCAGATCTTTTAAAGAGTTGATCTGAATGTCACTAGTAATCTTTGGTGTATATATCATAATAATTCCTCCGTAGAGAATTTATTATAATGTGATTTTGTACATTTTTAAATGATCATTTCTGTACATTCTTATATTAGCATTTATAGTCCTGAAAAAATGAATATAGAGATACAGGGGATTATGGAATCTCTTTATCAAAAGATGATAAATGAAGAATCGTATGATGAGGAGGAAGAATGATGGCGGAAATAAAGGGCTTAATAGATGATAAGGGAGTAGTTTATGAATGTAATAAAATTTTACCAGAAGAATATAAAACGAAATTAGTAGAGGTGTTAGCTGAACTAGAAGATAATGAATGTCATAAATGTAAATCATTTCCAAAATCTAAACTACATAAGGTAACGGGAGCCAATAAAGTATATAGAGCCTATATCGACAAAATATCTGGATGGAGATTACATATTCAATATGGCGAAGATAAAAGAATTCATTTGTGTGAAGTCTTAAAACCTGTTGAACATGACAGAGGAACGAAGAAAAAAACATTAAAAAATAAAAAGGATAAATATTTATAGTTAATCAGGATTGAACAGCGCAAGGGCAGTTATAGACCGTAAAGGTTTGTAGCTGCCCGCCCTTTTTGGCGTTTAAAGAATTTTTGGACGTAAAGTACACGGTAAATGTACACGGTAAATGGCTAGTACCGTGTCTTTTCCCTAAAACCATGAGATAATCTCTTTATAAAACTAAAAGTTTTTTGAAGGAGCAATCTTATGGATAAAATCGTAAACGGTAAATCTTGAGTACCTTTTTATACGTTCAGTTCATGACATAATTATACTCAACAAAAACTACAGAGTCAAAAAAGTTAAGTACTCAACTTTTTTGACCGACTATGCGAGGAGTGGTGATTATGGCTACACAAACTAGTCTGATTGCACAGCAGACTAGAATCCAGGAATGGGCGGAACAGATCCGTGACTGTCAAAGCAGACCAAAGGGAATGGACGTTGAAACATGGTGTGCTCAGAATAATCTTACAAAAGCGAACTATTATTATCGGCTTAGCCTCCTACTCGATTATAATTAATTTATGACAAAAAATAATAACATAATCTATTCTAACCCAAAGGGGCAGAGAAGAAGTTAAGCTTTTCAAGCGTAAAGGTAGCGAATTAGAATTTTATGGCTAGTTTCCATGTGACGACAATGGTGATCCGGTAATGAGGTGGATTGGGATTGATATTAGAAATCCTAAAAAAGTAGAATGCACTGATCATAATGGATTAGAATGTCATATGAAAGTAATGTTGGATCCTGATACAGTTATAAAGATATTGATGCATGAGCACGACGAAATCGGAAATGTAATAGAGGAAATTGATCCTGAATGGATTCAAATATATGCGGGACCTCAAATGATGAGTTTTAATTACATAATACTAAAAGAGAAAAGAATTGAGCTTGGATATACTCAGCAGGAAGTTGCTGAGTATATCCAAGCAAATGTTAGAACTTATCAGAAATGGGAAAACGGTGAAACTAAGCCGGATGGCTATTATTTATTACGCATATTAAATTGGCTTGATATAAATGACATTCAATCATTAACAGAATGGTTAAAACGATACTTTCTAAAAAAGAAAAAATAATTATTGACAGTCTATGGCGAAAGTAGTATATTATTTTTAGAAAGTTAGAAAGAAATTTTCCGAGGAGTGACAACAATGCTTGAAAACTCAGAATACATAATAAATAATATATTAAAGGCAATGACTGACAAAGGATATAGCAAATCTGATCTGGCAACAAATCTTGGTTGGGCGCCTTCGAAGGTCTCAAAAATTTTCTCAAAAAATCAGGGACTGTCAGTTGATGATTTGATTTCAATCGGTATGGAATTAAAAGTCAACCCCGCTTCGTTTTTAGTTAATCGGGCTATGGAAATAGAGCAGCAGAATAAAGCTATTCGTGATATTTTTGTTTTAGCAAAAGAAGCAAAGGAAAACTATACAACCTTTATCGATGCTATGAAGGATGAGCTTCCGGGAATTATGAGTAGCTATCTTAATCTTGATAAGGAATCAACACATGTTTATGTGAGAATTCGAAAAAAAGGTGCACGTCGAGATCAGATTTGCGGAGTTGTTCCTTATTCTGCTCCAAGAGTGATTGTTTTTGATACTAGTGAAGGAAGTCTTTACGGCCAACAATTATCAATAGGATATTGGATTAAAGAGGATTTAACAGGAATATATCTTGCTATAAACTATAATGCTGATGAAGGCAAAGCTGCGAATGACCAGGAAACTATAAAAATGATATCTACTAATGCACGCGTTTTTAGAAGATGGGTTAACTTGCGCATTAGAATAAGCAATAAACCGGTTCTTTCAAAAAATCCGGATGCACAAACATCGAGATACGAAGCTGGAATGGTCTATTTTAAATATTACAGTTTTGATGATATTCCTTCAGAAGGTGTCTTAAAGGATGATTTAATAACTTATTACAATCTGTACAAAAAAATGCTTGCAATGAGTGTTGATACGTACAGGCGAGTATATTCCATCGAGAAAACATTTGAAGCTGATAAAGCAATAAATTCAAGTGTCGAAGAACCGGAGAAAACAATAACGAAAAGGCTACGTCCGTTAAGGTGTTCTATAAATGCTATGGAGAGAGAAAAATACTTGTGTGAAATTGATAAATCACATTCCACATTTATTTCAGCTCGTACAGGTAAACCGTATATTACAACACATTTTCTGGTTCCATTAAAGGCAGAGAATGACTTTAAGGTTTCAATACGAACAGAAGCTAATGTTGTATGTTTGTGTCCAAACTGTGCTGCAAAACTGGAATATGCATCTGATAAGGAAAGACAAGAAATGTTGATGCTATTGTATATGAAGCATAATGAGCAACTGAGAGAAATGGGGATTGATATTTCTTTAATGGAGTTATTTAAATATTATGGAATGAGCTAGGAGGTGAAGGGATGGTTGGACCTGGAGAAAATGAACTTAGAACTGATGAAAAAGGAATGCTGATGTTTACTTATAAAGAGCTTCCTGATAATGATTTTGATCTTATATGCCGTAAAGGGAATAAGGAAGATCATATGACTGTAAATGACATGCTAACTAAGATGTACGGAAGAAAGGTTCATGTCGTGTTGGTATAAATATTTATATGGTTGAGGCGTCACGATTCGTCCGGTATATGAATGATAACTTAATATGATATAACTCGGAGGAGCTGTCCATGTAATATAGATTACATTGAGAACAAGCCGGGGTTGATAAAAGTTTACAGTTTATTTTTGCTGCAGGTTTTATCAACTCTGGCTTTTGTTATTTGCGGAAAGGATGATATAAATATGGAAGTAAATTTTGATATTGATACAACTGAAGAAGGAATCAAAGTTGTGATTGGCTTCAGTGTTGAATCCATTGGTGTTAATTTTCATGCTTACAAGGATAAGAGTAATAAGTTCAAAATTACCGCCTGTATGACAAAGTTGCTATGTGAAAATAATGATTAGAATTGTTTTTTGGCCTGCGTAATAATAGCGTCAATGGAATGAAGGTATGCTTCCTCTGGTAAACTTCCATTCTTATAAATCTTAAAGAGGTCAATAAGCTGATTTAAGACTTTATTTATGCGTATGTTTTCAGTAAGTGCATTACCAGAATAGTTGATTTCGGACATAAAATCGGAATAATCATCATCATTATCGAACGAAGTAGGGACTTCGTAGTAGTTAGGATAGAAGATAGCATTGTACTTACTTGAAGTAGTGTCAGTTCCGAGGACTCCTTTCTTCTTAACGAACTGACGGAATTGCATTCCATTTTCTCTATATATTTGTTCTTCATATATAGTCTCGATGTGATCGATCTCTTTGATGTCAAGCCTGTGTAGCTTGAAAAGAACAGCAAGAGCATCACAAGTGTCGTTAAATGCACTAGCTTTTCTTAGAGCACGAGTCCTTCTGTCATTGCCATCATCACTGGTGGCTGCGGAAGCATCTTTTGAAGAGCAGAGTGAATCTATGGATACATCAAAGTACTGAGCGATGCTATAAATCAAGTCAATAGAAATGGACTGTTTACCATTTAAGCATTTACTGATACTTGGCTGTCCGATATGTAAATCGTCAGCTAACTTAGGTTGGGTAACATCATGTTCTTTCATAAGTCTTTTGATATTCTCAATTAGAATATCTTTATCTAAATTATGCATATTGTAAATTCCTCCTTGGAATATTGCGTATTCTTGTTTGGAATAAATTATAACACGAACCCGTTTTTAAAGGAATAGGAATGTAGAGTACATGAATTAGCTTATGCAAGAATAAGGGCCTATACTTGTATTATGAAAAACAAAATAGTTGTAATTTCGAACTACATTATTTCAATTTTTCACGTTTTCGTTGTTCACGTTTGGCTACGCAGAGTGCACATTCATTACAACAGTATTTCTGTGTTGGACGACTAGGTGTCCAGGTGAAGAAACCATCACAGGATGGATCAGCACAACGTTTTACCTGACCGGTCGGAGAAAACCTAAAAAACAGTTCTAGATACATGGCATCAGGTAATGTAGGAATACGCCAACTTGCGACCTGTTTTCCATTTTCGATTTGGATTTCAGGATAAACAGTATGTAGTTTTTCCTTGAAGAGGTCGGAAAGCACCGCCTTGGCTAAGTTAAGAAGATTCTTTTCTTGCAGTTGTTTAAAGATTGTTATTTCTGAAAGTGGTTTAGAGAACTTTACCTCTCCAAACGGTTCAACAGTAATAAGTTTGGTTTGAGAAAGGATATCTTCAAAAAGCCCTTTAATATGGCGCCATTCGGTAAAGTCATAATCTATATGTCGACGCCGATAAGGTTGGCCATTTGCATGCCAGAGGTTTTCGATAAATTCATCACGTTCAAGTTCAGAAAGAAAAGAAGTTACTGCAAGAGTGAAATTTTCTTCTTGGTAGTTGAATGCTTCATAACCGCATTCATCACAGTAACAACGAAAGTCTCGATTAAACCTGTATAGTTCAGTTGCGCATAGTGCATCCGGACTAGAAAAGTGATTTGTGAGATTGAAGCAGAAATATGTAATGATTTTGATTATTGTTTCGAAGTCACGATTATTAATTGCTTCACTAAGGCTTAATGTGTAGCGCATTGCAATGATGGATTTTTTTATATCGGTTAAACGGTCTTGTTCTTTGTGAACTAATGGAATTCGTTTAGTGAATTCATCTTTCTTAGATTCGAAGAATAGGTAATCGTTTCTGAAGTTTGCAAAGTTGAGTTCTGACATTATTAGCCCATATCGTGAACAGAAATCTAGGATTTCATTGTTATGCGAGATATTTATCTTGGCGAACTTAAAAGCAATGGAATCAGAGTCTTTTGTTACAACTTTATCTTCGGAATAAATAGTTACTAAGTCACCGACTTCGTCACAGACTATGGCTTCCGAATACAATGGATCCACATCATGGAAATCTGTTTTTTCAATAGGCACGATTTTATATTTACCATTTATGTTGGTAAATGAAAAACCAGGATTTGATACCAAATTATCACCTCATTTCACATATGTCATAGGGAGTGACCATACTCGATATGACAAAAACTAATATATACTAAAATAAGAAAAATTACAAGAGAGGGGGGCCAAGGCCATGGACAATCTAATACCTATTTATTGTCAGGAACACTGCCCTTTAGGAAAGAGATGCTGCTTCGGAGAAGTGTATGCAGATTCCATTGGGGACAAACCAATTCGCGAAAGACACAAGTGCGAATATCATAAGAAAACAGGTAAGAAGTATGTTGATACTGAAACTGCTTCGCCGGCAGCATAAATATAGGCACGATAACATAATAACTTAGGTTACTCGCGGGAGATGCCTCTCAGAAGCGCATGAGCTGCAGGACCTACAACTAGTGGAAAACCACTGGTCGTAGAGCCTTGCAAAAGTGCACTTTCTGGGAGGCTTTCTTTAGTTACGCCATTTTTAGGGTTTTCCACTTAACAAAACGAGTAAAGGAGAACCTTAAAAATGAAAGCATCAAAGAATGAAAGTCGTTACATAATCCAAGAAACAGCAGATGTTAATGCAGCAGGAGATATCGTAGTAAATAAGAAGAAAATTGAGTGTTCTGAGGAGATCTCGGAGTATTACATGCATGAGCGTTGGAAAGAGGATGATCAATGGAAGCGAGATCATTATCACCAGCCTCTGTAGTTTATGAGGACATCGGAAATGAGCAATAGAGGTGTACGAAAGAAGGTGAGACTAGTGTCTAATCGAAAGAGTAAACCCGAAATATTTGAAGGGGTTAGAGCAGAAGAATATAAAAAATTAAGAAATAAGTGGATACGTTTAGCAGTAGTGGGCACTGGATTACCTTTTATTCTTGGAATTCTTATCAGTATATTTAATGACACATTTAGCATATTAGATTTATTTGGAAATGGCGAGATTATCTTATTGCTATTTTCATTAAATCTCCCTATGGCATTCGATTTGTTTGATATAAAACATTGTGATGATGAAACATTGTCGTGGGCATTTTGGCTTTGCGTTATTATAATATGTCTTCAAATAGCTTTATATTGTTTAATTAGGACGAATAATTCTGAAAGTGGGAAGGTTAAAAGCATTATTGCTTCAATATGTATGATGGGAGCTTCCAAAATAACATGTGGCTTTTCAATAAAAGCAATATTTCAACATAGTATTACAGAAGATGGAGGTGAAGAAAATAGTGCTAGATAATATTAAGAATGGTAATGGGAACATATGAAGTATGCCGGGAAACACAAATGTAAGTGGTAAGAGGTAAAGGTTATCATAAGTATAATTCAAAAGAAAATATAATGTCTCAAGTATTTGTTATAAATACAGAAGAAAGCAATATTAAAACGATAGATAAAGATAATGATTTCCTGAATAATTTATATATAACATTATTTGAACAGTATGATTTTAATGTAGATAATGCGGCAATTTATTATTTGTTTGACCGTGATTACCAGTCTAATACAGATGTTTTATTTATCAATAAGATGATTAGTACGTTGGGGAATGCAAGAGATAATGGAGGGTATGACAGACAAGGACTGTTGCTGTTGAGTTATCCGGCAATTGAAAGCTTTACGTTGAGTAATTTTGAGCATCATGTTTTTGAAGAGAGAAAAGAGACGGGAAAAGAACTTAAACAGTATCTTCATAGTAGACATATAAACCATCAAAATATAACCGAAGAGAGTTTAATGTGTGCTGTTAGAGAATTGTGGGAAGCATTACAAAAAATAGGAAAATTAAAATTAGATTTGGATGATTTCAGGGAAGTTAACAAGAAAATATTTGATTTTGAAGAGAAAGAAATGGAATCGAATAAGGCATATAGAATACT
>OGXS01001218.1_pt1 | contig 18044 bp, 14 predicted proteins | sample 1576371 | NCBI WGS metagenome assembly OGXS01 (sample SAMEA3541475, study PRJEB24748) | human gut metagenome | biome: human gut; feature: human-associated habitat; material: faeces | place: China | collected 2012
TCAACAACTCCAACGCCTTCGACGTGCCCGTCTCCATGGAATTCGAGCATATCGAGATCGGTGACCGCCAAATCATCAAGATCGACGTTCCCAACAGCCCGCAGATGCACAGCTACAAGGGCAAAGTATACGAACGGCGCGGGGATGCCGATGTCGTTGTGCGCGGAAGCGCTCCTCTCGCCGAGCTCTGCATCCGCAAGCAGGGAATCTATACCGAACAGCGCATTTTCGAGCATGTATCCCTGAGCGACCTGCGAGAAGACCTCATTGACGAGGCCCGGCGACTCGCTCTCGCGAAGAGAAAAGACCATCCGTGGGGAGCCATGACGAACGCGCAGCTCGTTGAATCGGCCGGGCTCTTCGGCAAAGACTACTCAACGGGGAAGCAGGGCTATAACTTGGCGGCCGTCGTTCTTCTCGGCAAGGACGAGGTTATTCGATCGCTGTGCCCCACCTACAAAACCGATGCACTTGTGCGCCAGCACGACACGGATCGCCACGATGACCGGCTTGTGGCTACCACCAACCTCATAGACGCCTATGCCCAGATCGCCGGGTTCTGCCGGAATCATCTTCCAGACCGCTTTCTTTTGGAAGGCGACTTCGCCCTCAGCCCCCGCGATACCATCGTGCGCGAGCTGGTCGTCAACTGTCTCATTCATCGCGAGTTCACCAGCCCCTTCCCGGCAAAAGTCATCATCGACAACGAGGGCATTCGAACCGAGAACGCCAGCCGGGCTTCTTTCGAAGGGCCCTTGGAGCCTGACACCTTCAGCCCCCTCCCGAAGAACCCTCTCATCGCTTCGTTCTTCGTGCACATCGGTCTGGCCGAAGAACTCGGCAGCGGCACGCGCGAGCTGTTCAAGAATTCTCGTCTCTACACGGGCCGCGACCCCGAGTTGGAAGAGGGTCTGATTTTCAGAGCATTCGTACCAACCATTCCCGCAATCCAGGCGGTGAGCAATTCGCCCGACAAACAGAGCGCCCAAAAGGACGGCATTGACGAGGTTGCCTCTCTCGCCTTAAAGCTGGCCGAGAGCAATGGTGGGGTGCGAACTGCTGACCTGGTTGATGCGGGAATTTCCCGCCGTACAGCCCAGCGCACCCTAAGCGAGCTTGTCGAACGGGATCGGCTCACTCCGCAGGGCAACGGCCCGAGTCGCATTTATCGCCCGAATCGCAGATAAAACGATTCGGGAAGCCGAAACGTCACGACCGCAACAGCCGATTTAACTACGCAAGCACGAGAAACCAGGAGCGCCACCATGACAGACCACGCACTCGCAAGTTTCGAAGCGAAGGACGGCACGGGCCGGTGGGAGGTTTTCACCTGGGGCATTATCGCCAACGGCCAGCGCTACCACTTCACGAAGCAGTCCCATATCGTGTGCGCCGGCCTGCCGGGGCGCACCGAGAAGCACGTCTACCAGACCGAGGAAGATGACGGCTTCGGGCTGTGGGCGGCGCTTGCCGTCTACCAAGAGACCGGCAGCCTTACCGACGCGGGGCTCGCTGCCTGGGCTTTGGGCGGTCCGAGCATTGAAACACACATCGACACGCGGGAGATCCCCGGCAACGTGACGCTCTCCATCGGACACTTGCGCCGCGGCCGCGATGCCAACCTCTCCCTGCGCTACCGCGAGGACGGCCGCTGGGTTCAGGTCGGCGCCATCCAGCACTTCGCCGACATCACCCTCGCCGCCATCAATGCCTACCGCGCGGGCGCGCTATAGGAGCGCTGCTGTCCAAGACCTCTGAAGCTTTACAAAAATGCGGAACGAAGAATCGCAAAAGTGTCAGAATCAGCGATCTGAAGATGCCAAAAAATGTAACGGATGCCCTAGCTACACCTCAACGACCTCTAAAGAGCCGGACGCTCCCCCGTTTCAACATAGCGATCAATGTCGGCAACCATCAAGTCGGGCGACTCTATGTGATAGAGGAAGTAATTGTCCAGCACATATTGCGAGAGCCCTTTCTCGCGAAAGAGAGCCGCCACCTCCGGGCCCGTCAACCCCTTCGCCTGCCGATAGTACTCGATGGCAAACACGAGAAACCGCATTTCCTTGCTCATGACTGCTCCTCCGGGTCGTCGAAGAAGCCGCGTTCCACTTCCTGCCGGTACAAATCTGCCAGAGCCGCCGAGCTGAGATGCCACAGCCCGCTATCGGGATTGCGTAGCAGCTCATAGAAGTTCGACGCGTAGAACTCCTCTATCTGGCAAGGCTCGGTGAAACCCAATCGCTCAAACAGGCCGGGAAGCGTCGCCGTGCCGAGCAGCACGGATAACTGCTCCGGAGACTTAGCCATTCACCCTCACCTCTCTACAATCCGCGCCGACTCAAAGGCCAGCATCTCTAACGCCCTATCGTTGCAGAAAAGTATCTGAGTGAAAAGCTCTTTGATCTTTAGCATTTCCAAAGCAGCACGAGCCGTGATCTGCCCCTGCTCGTAGAGCGTTACCGTTGTGAATACGTCATCGTTCGCCACGGGTCCGATGATAATATCCACTTCGAGAGCTTTATCGCGACCTTGCTTTCGGTTGTGCAGGACGAACTCCAGCCACTCTTCATTAGGTTCGGAAAATTCGAGAACGCGTAGCTCGCGCCCGGCTCGCTCCATATCACATTCGTAGCTATTCAGCGTCGGAGCCCCCTCCATGCCGCGGCGTACAAAGGCCTTGCGAGCGAAATCCTCTGCCTGTGCAAGATTTGTCGTGGTGTAGAAGCCTGTTCCGAAATCTAGGTAGGGAGAACGGTTCACAATCTTCGGCTCACTGACCGTTTGAGTTGAAGCATGGTATAGCCGCATGAAGTTCTCGCCTTTCGGATAGCACCTCTTACACTGGCCGAGACGGGTTAAAATAAACCGCATCCCATGATGACAGAATAGCACGCCCCAAGGCTTCAGCTCGCCCGAGAACGCGCCGATTCTCTACGCAGACGACGCATCAGCCGGAATGCGCATACTAGGGAGCTATCGAACCTGCTCGTCAAGAAAGAAAGAAAGCGGATCTTGAAATCACAGTCCGTGATTTCAAGTGACAGAGGATGGGGCCTCACACGAACGCCTCCGAGCAATCGGCAGTCAATGGGATCACCATCCTCTGCCCGAAGTGCGGCGCTCCCATGGTGAAACGCACCGCCCGCAAGGGGCCCCGCGCCGGCAAACCCTTCTACGGCTGCAGCAACTACCCCAAGTGCAAGGGCATTGCGAACCTGGAAGCACAATACCTGTCCTCCTTCGTGTTGACACCTTTCGACGCTTCTCCAACGAGTCGGTAATGGTTGGCGGCTGCTTCTGACGCGGCAGCGCCGGGGGCTTATAAGATGGCGGTCGCGCCTGCGCCTGCGGGCGTCCATCGAAGAAAGAAGGCTCATCATGAGTGAATCGACTCAAGTTCTGCATCAACTGAAAGTGGCGACCAATTACAGCAAGCTGGCCATGCACAAGTGCGGCCCGCGCAGCTTCAAAAGCGGACAGGGCGCCATGTGCAAGGTGCTCTACAAGTTCGGCGACGGGAAGCTGTCGCTGAAGAAGCTGAAGGAGCATCTCGGCTGGGACGGGCACGAGGTCATTCGCGTGGCCGAGAAAGCCCAGGAGAACGGCTACGTGCGCTTTGTCACCAGCAAGAAGGGCAAGCTGTCCGTGGCGCTGACCGACAAGGGCACCATGGTCGTCGAGAAGCGCCTGGCCGCCGAGGACCGCGCCGCCGACGAGGTGCTGGAGGGCCTTTCCGACAAGGAGCGCGAGTGCCTGCTGAAGCTGACCGGCAAGGTGATTGAGAACTGCAAGGCCATGGGCGTCGACTATAGCACCATCGCCGTCAAGGGCTGCCGCGACCGCAAGCCCGGCCACCATCACAGCCACAGCTGCTGCCGGCACTAAAGACAGCGCAAAAGAGCCGCTGGGCGAGTTAACTCGGCGGCTCTTTTATGGTCGCGATGAACACTCTTTTAGACAACAACTTCTGTTGCACCAGGATTGGTTATCCATTTCTCTCATATTGGACATAGTTGCCACCCACTGCCAAAGCCCATGCGCTTAAGATCGTCTTCGCTTCTTGTGCTAAGTAATTCAACGGTGCTCTTGTGCCAAGAGGTGCTCGGAGCAATAGGTTCGAGCAGGAAACTCAAAATGGTGAGCAGGGTAAAAGTCGTGCTGTTATTGACTTTGTAGGGCACATGCCATTCGGGATATCGAGGCTCACGCGGAATCTTCGCGCGATTGCCTAAGCGCCTATTCCATAAACGATCGTGATGCGCGCAAATGTTTCTTGCAGTATTGAGAGTCAGGAGCCACGAGTCCAGAACTTCAACTGGGACTCCAAGCTCCTTAGCAATCCCTTTCTTAACTTCCTCGGGGGCTGCGCGGAACAAAGTGAGCATCATTCCGAAATCCATGATGTTAACGAGAATCCAATAGGGGGGAAGACCGTGTTCGTCTCCGTACTCTTCTTTGAAGTGCTCGACGAACATGGCCTTAGATCTGTCGTACGCAGTAAAACAGCGCGACAAGAAGTGCCCATACTTGCTTTGATCGATATTGGGCAAAGAGGAGCGCTCGAGAAATCCGAAAGGGCCCGATATCTCCGCCAGCCTATAGGCAAGTTGAGAGCGCATGTAGATTTCAACGCGCTCTATCGCATTAAGAACAGAGAGCCTGAGCTGTCGGTCGAAAGTATACAAATCCCAAATATCGGAAAAATCAGTACCCTCGACAAAAGATTCATCGCCAGGCTCTTGGTTCCGCTTGAAGATATACCAATAGCCGCTCAATCGGTAGTAACCAACTTCAGACAGGCGCATGATTAGGTCAGCGCGGTCAAAGGCAAGCCCCCTCTTTTCAAGAAGATTGGCCTGCTCCTCGTACGACAACCATGGCTTTACGTATTCCATGCATCTCCTAAAATGAAAACACCCGCCAAAGTTTGCTTCATCCCGTAAAGGGAGCTAGGCATGGCGGGTTCACTGAAAGGTATCTTATCATAGTATTACGGGGACCAATTGGTGAATCACTTAACGGTTTACAAACCCTGCATAGATGGAGACACGGAGCCCTCGACATGCGCCTACATGGTTGGGCAGTTGTCTGCGACGAAGCGGGCGTGAAAGTCGAGTACCTCAACTGCGACAACGGAACCCACGTGGTCTTCCACCGCAACGACCCCTTTGCGGAAAGCACCAGTTCCGAAGAGTTCGCAAGCGGTTCGCAAGCAGTTCGCAAGCAGTTCGCAAACGACAACGAAAACGCAGCCTACGCATACCTAGTAGCTAACGGACCCACCGGCCCAACAGCAATTGCCAATGTTTTGGGCATGACAAGGCGCGGCGCACAGAAACTTCTACAACGTCTCGTAGAACAGGGGCATTTGGAGGCGCGCGGAACAACAAGCAACCGCGTCTACTACGTGCCCAACAAGCCGTAAGAAGATTATCCCTCGCCTCGCCATAGCTCGTTCGGAGCCCATCTGCCGCCCAAGCTGCGTGAGGCTGGGAGAGCGGCTATGCGGAAATCACCGGAACAAATGGCCTCAACGCCTCCAAGACCTTTTCTCGGGCTTCACCAGCCAGAAGCCCGACGACTTTCTCCTTGTATTGCTTATTGTCAACACCAAAGAAATGCCCAATACCACTCGAAACATCCTTTGCGTTGAAAAGCTGCAGGACCTCGTCGTAGTCTTGCCGATTTAAGGCCCCCTCGAAACGCGCTTTCTGCCTTTCGAGTTCTTCTTCAGGAGCAATGCTGGCTACAGCCTCTTTGAACCGATCCGAAACAGAATCATTATCAACATCGCCAAAGTCTAGCGCGCTCAGCTGAGCTTTCAGCGTTGCTACCGTTGCCTGACAGATTTGGCGCCCAATTTGCCCCCGAAAGCGCTCATTGATAATGTGGTCAATGACCTTGTTCACTGCCTCGTCAACGTTGCAGCAGGCAAAATGCCCCGCCACCACCCGTAGCAGCGGTTTAACTAAAAACAGGTTTTCGACCTCAGCAACAGATATGCTGAACACACCCTTTCGTTTCAGAGCCTCTAGCTCCTCCTCACTTCGGTAGTCTCGGTCGATGAGACCGTAGGCTTTTAAAGAGTGAAGACCTTCAGTGCTTGCGAAAGCCTTGGTATTGGCGATCACCTGGGTGCACCCGCCGCTTGGAACAACATAGAAGTCTGGATAGAGCGAGGAGTAAAGCTGCACGTCATAGCTGTTACTCTCGCCTTCAACGAAGAGAACGTTTTTACGGTTCCCCAGCAGCTCCAAAAGCAGCTGTTCTGGCAAATCGCTATTCGGAATGAAGCCCCAATCCCAGTTAGCGCCATCAAAGCTCTTAACCCATATCCGCGGCGAATCCTTATGAAGCGCCGCAAACTGCACATCATGCGTTATGAAAACGAACAAACAATCAGGTCGTGCGCTTTCCAGAGCGCGCCACAATCGACCCATCAAAGACGGGTGAAGATGAACCTCAGGCTCATCGATGATCAGAGTCTTGCTTTCAGGAACGCAAAGCACTTGTGCGGCAAGATAGAGAACAGAGCGCTCGCCATCGCTCATTTGAGTGCCCGGATAGAGTTGTTTCTCGCTCCCTTGCTCAAATACAGCAGAGAACCTCGCGTCCTTTTCGATGAGATCTCGATGGGGAAAGACGGCATGCCAAACAGCATAGAGCTTATCGATGGCCGTCTGAGGCGTGTGTGGCTTCTCCTGCCTCCGCTCTTCTGCTTCACGACAATCTTCGAAAAAACGTTGTCTATCATTATTCTGCTGCGCCAAAAGTGCCGAGAGGACGGCGTCGTAGTCGTCAATTAGTTTTGTCGTCTCCTCTTTTCCGCTTACCCCCCAACGAAATAACTTTTCCTTGTTCCAATAATTGCTGTTATTGCCACCGTAAAAGAACTCCCCTTCTGCTTCTTCGTAGCTTTTCAGGGGCACATGCTCAGAAAAGTTAAGGCTACGCTGAGCCCCAATGCGATGGACGTCTTCGCCATTTTGTCGCTCCATCCAAGCACCAAGTTTAGATTTGCCCGAGCCATTGGCCCCGATGATAATGAGCGAGTTAACGCTCGCTTCAAATTCTTTGGCACTGTTGTTCTCGCCTGGCAAATAGTAGACGTACTTTTTCGCACTAAGTATCAACATGCACCTGCCCATTCATAAGCATTGGCAGCAGCCAATCACGCAAGGAAGATAGCTGGTCAACTGCCTTTGCAGCCAAAATTAACTGATTGAAAACTGGAGCAACTTTATCGTAATACCGCGCCAAAATCAATTCGGTCGGAATGCTGAAACAAGTCTCAGAAACGGTTTCCTTATTGATGTGCGGTTGCTGAGCGCCAGTTCTCAGCGTGAGATATCGAGGGACTTGAGATTGCATGAACGGATACAAAAACTCTGTATGCAAAGCCTGACTCTCAAGAATTGCAACGACTGATTGGTTGAAACACGCGTCTATGGCAAGGATAGAAGGGCGTATATAACGAGTTATCGAGAGCAAGACTGACCCAGCTGGAGCGAAAGACGTTGCTGAGCCCTCTACACCAGCCTTCGTAATACTTTTTTCGGCCCCAAGAATCGGAGACGTTGCAACCTCGGCCGAACTCAGCCAAGACATGTCCCCACCCCAAAACTCTTGAACTGAAGTATCGGGGGTTCCACCCAGTCTAAGTTCGCACTGCTCCCCAACCGTTGTTACCTCCCACCCCTGGGGGATTTCGCGTTTGAGAGTTCCGTTGTAGATCATCTTGCCGCCGCTGGAGCGGTAAGGCTTGCCGTTCTCGTCGGGGAAATCGAACTGCGTAAACCAGTAATCGTAAATGAGGCGGCTCGTCTTCTCCAGCTCTGTCATTATCTTCTTGTTCAACGCAATCTTGTCATCGATAGAGCTAAGGACATTCGCGATGAGACCCTGCTCGTCGTGGTTCTCGATATAGGGAATCCCCATTGCATGCAACGCATTACGGTCAATCCCTGGAACAGTGCTTTTATCGCCGCCGTTAATCACCGGTGAAGCGAGAATTGCTTCCAGCAAGTAAGCAACATAGCGCGCGTTATTGCCGTGAAAGTCCTCCACGTAAAGCGTGGTGTTAAGCGGCCAACATGGCCCATCGTGATAGAAGACCTTGCCAATAGTGCCGTATCGCCCAGAGATAACGTTTTTGTCATGTAGTCTGGCAACATTATGAAAGCCCGAGACGCCAGACGATCCAATGATAGGGACATCGCCATCGATTCGTTGCGCATTTGGTAGGTCATAACCCCTATGCAGGGTCATAACATCCCCCAGCTTCACTTTACTCATAGCGCAGGCCCTTCAGTTGTTCCATAATGTTTGCTTGCAGCTTCTCACTTTGAGCAAACATATCCTGCAGGTTGGCCATATGCTCGGAAAGCTTTGCATCAAACTCCTCTGGCGTAAGATCAACGTAATCAATCTTCACTTCGAAATATTGGCCCGCACTGAAGGAGTAATTCTTCTCCTTGATTGTGTCGTAATCGGCGAGCACGCTGAAATCCTCCTGCACCTCTCCGGCGTTGAAGACCTCCACAATACGCTCGACCTCTGCGTCAGACAGGAAGGTACGCTGATTCTTTCCGTCCACCTTCTTCTTCTCACCCAGCTTGGAAGCGTCCATGAGGATTGCTTTCTCGTGCTCGATGGAAGCGTCCAAAAACACGATACTCACGTTAGTGCCCGTGTTGGCGAAGATATTGGAGGGCATACTCACCACGCCGCGCAGCATCCCCTCATCCACCATGCGCTTGCGGATGGCCAGCGGAATCTTGCCCTTAGCCGTAAGAAATCCCGTGGGCACAACCATGGCAGCCCGGCCGCTGTCCTCCATGCTCGCAACGATGTGCTGCAAGAACATGAGATAGATTTCCATCTTCTCAGGCTTGCTGGTTATATTCGGCACACCCGCCCAGAAGCGTTTCTGATAGGAGCCGCCTGCCAACTTGTCGCGCGTGTCAGAGAAGTCGGCCTTGAAGGGCGGATTGCTCACGATGTATTCGAACTTGCGGATACCGCTTCCATCGATGGCAAGATGGCGCGGATTCTCCAACGTATCGTCGTGCACCACGTTGGGCAGGCTGTGCACCAGGTTGTTCAGGATGAGATTCAGGCGCATGAACTCATTCGCCTTCTGGCTGCGATCCTGCGTGTAAATGGTGCAGTTCTGCTCACCGATGCGATGCGCCGCCGCCAGCACCAGCGTACCCGTGCCGGCAGCAGGGTCGTACACCGCCACATCGCGGACGCCTTCGGGCACCAAGATACGCGCAATAATGGTGGCGATGGAATGTGGCGTGAAGTACTCGCCATAGGTGCCGCTATCCTTGTTGTAGTCGCTAATGAGGTATTCGAACACCGCCGCAAAGAAGTCGTACTTCTGGGCGAAGGCGCGCTCGAACGAGAACGCTGCCAGCTTGGTCACCAATTGCGCGCAGAAGCTGTCGCGCTTGCCCTCCTCCACGACGAAGCGCGAAACGCCTCCAAATAGGCGAATGGACTGTCCTTGCCCAGTCTTCACACTGAACACGTCTACGTTGTCGTCAGCGATGCCAACCAACGCGCTGTCGAGCAGCTCAGCGAAGCCGCCATTCTCGCTGCGCGCCATGTCCTTACGCCGGAACAGACAGGAGATCAGGTATTCGGGCCTGAGCACTGCCGTGCCCTCGGGGAGCTCCATTAGGGCGAGCTCGCGCTCATTCTCGCCCATGGCGCGATAGGCGCGCTCCACCTTCTCCACATCCTTGAACTCGTCGAGCTTCTTCAGCTCGTGCAGGAACTTGTCATTTAGGAACTTGTACAGGAACGCCTCGGTGATGATCTTGTACTCCGAGCTGTCATTGGCCAGACCAGCATTGGCGCACACCGTTTTCAGGCCATCGATCATGGCCTTGGTGTCGGCCAGGATGTCGGCCCCGGGAAGGTAGTTCTCTTCTGCCATCTAGGCGGCACGTCCTCTCTCGTCTATGTATTCCTTTGAAACATATTCAGCAACGCTCTTTACTTGGACGGGGTTGCATTTCACGCCTGCGTTCTTGCAAGCAGCTGCCACCAAACGGAGCACCCGCTTAGCAAAGAAAGCGGCGTTGCCCAGCATGTTGCGGTTGTTCATAACGGCCTCGTCAGCTCCTTGCTTCACACTGCTCAAAATGCTGTACATTGTGGTGGGACTCGTGGTTAAGGGCGGCGGCGTGCGCATGGCCCGCTTGTGGGCTCGCGCGAACTTCTCGTCGCCGCCGTACTTCTTGGCAAGCACGGCGTTACGCCGGTTGAGGTCTTCCATCTTCGCGCGCAGGGAGTCGAGCTCTTTCACGCTTTCCGCCATGTCGGCGCTCGTCATCTCCTCGATGTTCACCTTCTCGAAACGGCTCCTCAGCTCTTCGAGCAGGTTCACATACTCGGGATCTTTCGCATCGAAGTTGAGAGCGAAAGACTCGTAGGTGCGTTTAAGCTTGTCCTGGAATTCGTCGGCCACTTCTAGCTCTTCGCTGCCGATATTGCGAAAGTGGAATTCCATCTTGCTCAGTAGCAGATTCACCGCGCCGGTCGACATATCTTGAAGCGTCAGGGCCTCTTTGTTGTTGATGGCTCGGATACGCAGGCTCACCTCGCCCAGCATCTCACGGGCGCGTTCCACGTCAAACTTGTCGTAAAGCTCTTCGTAGCCCTGCTGCTTGACTACGTTTCGTAAGTCGCTGTAGCGAGTCAATGCGGCACGCAACTCATAGAGCGCGCCCTTGTCGTCAATGGCGTTTATCTCGGCCTTGAACTCCACCATATTGTCGGTGGTGTAGGAAAACAGTAGGTCTTTGATCTTCGCCAGCTCGACCTTGATGGTCTCGGGATCCTCGAACAGGCTGCTGTAGTCTTTGGTGACGTCGCCCAGCTCCTCGGTGAGCTCGGCCAGGTAGGCCCGGTTAGTTTTGTCGTACTCCTCGGTAATGTCGGCGAAGTCCACCACATAGCCAAAAGCCATATCTTTGTAGGGGCGATTCACGCGCGTAAGCGCCTGCAAGAGATTGTGCGCCCTGATAGTTCGGCACAGGTAGAGCTTTTTCAAGCGGTGCGCGTCGAAGCCCGTGAGCAGCATGTTGTACACTACGAGGATGTTAATAGGACTGTCGTCTTTCTTGAAATTTTCGCAGATAGAACGCCGCGTCTCCTTGGTGCCCTCGTCATGCAAGATCAGCTCGGAGTCGAGCCGGCGACGCGCCTCGGTTTCGCCGCTGATCACCAGCTCGGTGGAGACATCGGGATCGAGTTCGGCCAACCGCGCGTAGATGGCACGGGCCTGGGCAGAGCTGTGCGCCACCACCATGGCGCCGATGCTCTCGTCGCCCAGGGCGATTTGGCTTTTCAGATAGTCCTCAACGATATAGTCGCACAAAGGATCCACGTAGCTCTTGTGCGCGTACACCTTCTCCATGTCGACGAGCTTCTTGACCTCTTTGAGATCGCGCAGAACCTCCTGCATCCTCAAACGGAACTCAGTCTTCACGGGCTCACGCAGAAGCTTCAACGTGTAGCCATCAGCGATGGACTGGTTATAGAAGTACTTGTGGATGTAAGGCCCGAACACCTGCTTAGTATCGTTTCGAGCATCCTTGGTATTCACCAACGGCGTACCCGTAAGGGCGATGCGCACGGCCTCGCGATCGGATGTGACCAGATTGGTCAAAAACGTGCCACCGCGCTTGTAGTCGCGGTGCGCCTCATCGATGAAGTAGACGCGTTGCACGTCCAGGTCGTAGTCGAAATAGGTCGCGACGGCTCCCTCATCGAACTTCTGGATGTTCACCACCGTAATCGTAGGCACGCGCTCAGCGCTCACCACACTTGCGTCATCGCCGATGCCCTTGAGTGCGCGGGCAAACTCTTCCCTGCTATTCGCAAGGGTCACCACCGCGCCGCGCGCCTCGAACTCACTTTTGGCCTGATCGGCCAGGTCGAGCCTATCGACGATGAAGAAGAACCGGGCAACGCGATTTTTCGTCTGATAGTAATCGCGCAGATAGCGCGTTAGGAAGAACGAGAGCGCCGTCTTGCCACTGCCCTGCGTGTGCCAAATGACGCCTTTAGTGCGCCCCCCCCCCCGCAGCCAAAACGCGACCTACCGCCATGGTGGCGAAAAGTTGCGGGTAGCGCATGACGTGCTTTTCGGTGCGCTTGATGCCCTCGTCGTTCACCTTCTCCACATAGGCGATGCCATAGTGCAGCAAGAACAGAAATCGCGCAGGCGAGAAGACGGACGTGATGATTCGGTTCGCGGGGGCCGTAGGGTTGATGGAGCTCTCAAACTCTACCGTGCCGTAGAGGCTCGCCATGTTTTTGTCGCGCAGAACGAGCTTTTCCATCGCAGAATCGCGATCAGCCACCAGGCGCGCCACCCCATCGGGATCCTCCTCGCGAAAATGGTTAAACGCCAGGCGCCCATAGGCACTCGCCGCATAGAAGGAGCCCTGTATGGGTTTTCGTTCCTCGTCATCGTATTCCTGATTGTTGGAGAACGCCATAACCTGCACAATGTTCGCGAAGCGACGATAGACCTCGTTCTTGAAACGCACGTGCATCCGGTCGTGCTCGGCCAAGATGCCATCCTTGTTGTTCTCGCGCTTCACTTCCATGAAGCCCAAAGGCATGCCGTTCACCAAGAACGTGATGTCGGGTCTGAAACTATCCTCCCCATTAGCATAGGGCAGCTCGGTAACCACAGAGAAGTCATTATTAGCGGGATTTTCGAAGTCGATGAGGCGGTAGCCCTCTATGCTCGAGTGCAGGCAAGCGAAGAAAGCGCGGCCCAAGTCGTTGCCCGAAAGCTTGAGCTTCAACTGGCTCACAAGGTAATGGGCCTTGTCGGCGTCAACTGGCTTACCGTTGATGCGCTCAAGTACTGCGCGAAAAGGCTCGAAGAAGATGTTCGTGTCGGCGTCGTAATCGATGCCTGAAGCATCGCTCTTGATGGAACGATAGCGGTACCCGATGCGCGTGGCATGAATAATCGCAGGAAGCTTTACGTATTTGTCTTCCGACCTGCCCATAATTTCACCGCCTCCCTGCAAACCCTAACTCACAAATTATATAGCTTGCGGTCAATCATATGCAGCAAAGCTAACGTGGTACCCCGATGAACACACCCAGTATCGGCGAATAAGACAGTCTCAAGACAACTAGGTACTAGCAATTTGCACTTTTTGCAAATTGCAACAGGTTCCTACTTGTTGCAATTCTAACTTGTTCCAAATCGGAACAAGTTGGGATGGCCGGCGAGCAGGTGCGTCTGGTTTTAATTAAGGTTAGATGGCACCGATGGAAAGCAGCAAATCCAGCACCTTTCCAGCCACTTTGCTTGAGGAAAGAAAAAAGGTCAGCCACTTGCAAGCGACTGACCTGGTGTTTCTTGGTCGCGGGGGGCGGATTTGAACCACCGACCTTCGGGTTATGAGCCCGACGAGCTGACCAGACTGCTCCACCCCGCAATGGGTTGCCTCAAAGGGCGAAGAGATATATTACTCTCCTGAGCGCGAATTGCAAGTCTTCGATCACACTTCACCTCATTCGGCACAATTCCTGCACATGTTTGCCGTCCCAATAGCCTCCAGCACGATTTGTCGCATCGCACACGGACGATCACCATGCCCCGTGCTATGATGCCGCCTATGCTTTCCCAGATCAGACAAAACGGACTGCCCTCATGGGCCTACAAGGCGGCGCTGCTTTTGGCGGCCGCCATTTGGGGCATGGGCACGGTGGTCATCAAGTCTACCGTCGACGAATTCCCGCCCGCTTGGATCGTGGGCGTGCGCTTCACCTTTGCCGGCATCATCCTCGGCATTGCCACGGCGCCGCGCATCTCCCGCGCCTTCGCCCGCAACAAGCGCGGACATCTGCGCGACGGCGCGGTGCTGGGCGTCTTTCTATTCCTCTCCTACTGGTTCAACTCCACGGGACTCACCGACACCACCGCCTCCAACAGCTCGTTTCTCACCACGCTCTACTGCGTGATCATCCCCTTCCTCGGGTGGATCATCATTCGGAAGCGACCGACCCGCTACAACATTGCGGCGGCTATCCTGTGCGTCACCGGCGTGGGCTGCGTGGCCTATGCCGGCATCGGCGAGTTCTCGCTGCGCTTCGGCGACTTCATCACGCTGGCCTCGGCTCTCTGGCTGAGCTTCCACGTGCTGTACACGGCGAAGTACGCGCCGGGACGCTCTATGATGCTGCTCACGGTCATTCAGTTCATCGTGGCGGGCCTGCTGGGACTCATCACCGGGCTTATCACCGAGCCCGTACCCAACTTCAGCCAGTTGGGCGCCGACACTTGGATGAGCCTCATCTACATCACCGTGTTTGCCTCTTGTGTGGCCCTAGGATTGCAAAACGCCGCTGTGGCCCGCGTTGATCCGGCCCAGGCGGCGCTGTTCCTTGCCACCGAATCGGTGTTCGGCGTGACGTTCTCCATCCTGCTTTTGGGGGAGGCGCCGACGATTTCCACCTACCTGGGATTTGCCCTCATCTTCGTCGGCATCGTTGTCAGCGAGTACTTACCCCTGCGAGCCGAAAAGATCGCGGCCCAGAAGGCAAAAACGGCCGCCGAAACGGCCGTCCTCGATTGCAAGCGGGCCGAAACCCAAGCAACCGACCTCGAAGAGGCCGACGCGTTCATGCGCTAGTTACTCGCAGCCGTCCCAGCAGTAGGTGCAGATTTTCTCCGGATCGATGCCAATGGCCTCTATCATGCCCTGGAGGCTCTGGTAGCTCAGGGAGTCGAAGCCCATATCCTCACAGATGGTCTTCAGCAGGCACTGGCCGCGCTCGGTGCGGGCGTCGGCGTACTCGTCCAGATGGGCCACGCCCTCCTCACCTTCCAGCTGATCCACTACGCGCCGCGCGATGAGGTCCATATCCGACTTGCTGGACGAGAAGCTCAGGTACTTGCAGCTGTACATGATGGGCGGGCACGCGCTGCGCATGTGCACCTCGGCGGCACCGGAATCGTACAGGAAGTTCACCGTCTCGCGCAGCTGGGTGCCGCGCACAATGGAGTCATCCACGAACAAGAGCTTCTTGTCGCGGATAAGCTCGGGCACCGGCACCTGCTTCATGTTGGCGATCTTGTTGCGCAGATCCTGGTTCGCCGGCATGAACGAGCGCGGCCACGTGGGCGTGTACTTAATGAACGGACGGCCGAAGGGCATCTTGCTCTCGGTCGAGTAGCCGATGGCATGGGGAATGCCGGAATCGGGCACGCCGGCCACAAAGTCCACCTCGGGGCACGCGCCACGCGCTGCCTCGTCACGGGCCATGATGGCACCGTTGCGGTAGCGCATCACTTCCACGTTCATACCCTCGTAGTTGGAGTTCGGGTAGCCGTAGTACACCCACATGAACGCGCACATTTTCATCTCGTCGCGTGCCGGCGAGAGCACCTCAATGGCATCGGGCGTAAGCCGCACGATCTCCGCCGGGCCCAGCTCGTACTCGTCGTGATAGCCCAGCTTGTGATAGGCAAAGCTCTCGAAGGCAACGCAGCGACCGTCATCGTCGGCGCCCACGAGCACCGGCAAGCGGCCCATGAAGTCGCGGGCCGCAATAATATCGCCGTCCTCGGTCATAATGAGCAGCGTGAGCGATCCGTCGATCTTCGATTGGGCATACTGGATGCCGGCGACCAGGTCATCCTTCTGGTTGATGAGCGCCGCCACCAGCTCGGTTGAGTTCACCGCGCCAGAGCTGAGCGCCATAAACTGCGCATCGTGATCCTCGAAATACTCTTCCACCAAGGCCTCGGCATTGTTGATGGCGCCGATGGTCGTGATAGCGAAGGTGCCCAAATGCGAGCGCACGAGCAGCGGCTGCGGGTCGGCGTCCGAGATGCATCCGATGGCGCTCGTGCCGTGGAAGCGCACGATGTCGTCCTCGAATTTCGTGCGGAACGGCGTGTTCTCGATAGAGTGAATCTGACGCTGGTAGCCATCCTCGTGGTCAAGCACGATCATACCCGCTCGACGCGTGCCGAGATGCGAGTGGTAATCGACGCCGAAGAAAACATCCATCACCACGTCGCGCTTGGAAACCGCTCCGAAAAAGCCGCCCATGAAATCCTCCGTCTTAGTGTTTCAACGATAGGTCAAAGTATAAATGGTGCGCCTGAACGATTGTTGCCTTGCGGTTAATTGGCTCAAAATTCACGATTTTAGGGACACGGCCTGCCAGATGAGCCAGGTGCGTCCGCGCCTACTCGATGACATAGCGATGCTGCCGAACGGCGGCCACCGCCGCGACGTTCAGCGAGCAGCCGATGCCCGTCTCGTGGCCCGGGGCGTTCAGCGTGATGATGCCGTCGGGGGCGGTATAGGCAGGCACCGTGAGGTCGGCGTCGAAGTAGCGCGCCGTGGCGCCCAGATCGCCGGGGATGACCACTCCGGGCAGCGTTTGGAAGGCCGCGTGGGCAAACCGCGACACGCCGGTATCGTACATGCCGCTCATGCAAACCTCGCGGCCCTCGGCCAGCGCTCGGTGCACGAAGGCGAGCGACCGCTCGATACCGCCGAACTTCCCGATCTTCACCATGGCGCAACGCAGTTCCGGATGCTCGAACAAGCCGGCGGCCTCTTCGGCGTTCACGAAGGATTCGTCCACGCAGATGGGCATGGCCAGCGTATGCTGGAACGACGCGAGTCGGGTGAAAGGGTCTCGCAAGGCCCGCTCGCCCCCGGCGGCGGCCAGGTTCAGCGGCTCTTCGATCCAGCCGATATCCAGCTCGTCGTAGGAGCGCAGCTCGGCCAGGTTGTGCAGGCCGAAGCTCTGGTTCGCGTCCAGGGTGATAAGCAGATGCGGGAACGCCCGGCGCACCGCGCGTACCGCCGGAAGCCCGCGGCCCGGCGCCACTTTCAGCTTGATGCGCTGGTAGCCAGCGTCTACGCACTCGCGCACCTCGGCCACCGTTTGAGCGGGAGTCCCCAGGCCCACCACCGCGCCGCTGTACACCTTGCGCGTCGCCCCGCGCCGGTCGCCGGGACACGCCGAGCCCACCGCAACATCCTCCCCCTCGAAAGCTGTCGCGACGCGGGTCATGCGGTCGAACTCCTCGCCGAGCAGCTTCCAGAGGGGCTTTTCCGTGACCTTGCCGTACAAGTCCCAGCAGGCCATCTCCAAAGCGCTCACCGCCATGGGGAACGCCCCTGCACCTTCCAGCGAAAACAGGTCGGCCGCCACTTCGCGCGGATGCAGATAGGTGCCGGCGATGACCCGGGGCGCCAGCGTCTCGCGCAGCACACGCAGATCGTCACCGAGGGTCTCGGGCAGATACCAATCGGTGTCGAAGGCCGTGCACTCCCCTAACCCTACGCGGCCCTTGCGGTCGATCACCTCGACAATGACCGTATCTCGGTAGGTCAGCGTCTCCTTCGGCGTTTTGAAAGGCTTGGAAAACGGCAGGCGCCCGTGGTGAAGCACCACGCGCCGGATGTCGATGTTCTCGCTGAACAGCGCCTCGCAAGCAGCGCGGTCGATCTTGCCGATGCCTGACCGCGGCAGCTCGTCCACAATGGATATTTGCTCGGGAACGTAAAGCTTCGACAGCCGCTGGGAAAGCGCCTCCCGCAAGGCCCGGGTGCTGATGAGCGGCGCATCCGGCGTCAGCTCCACCACGGCCGCCGGACGACGACCCCAGCGGGCGTCGGGTAGCCCGAACACATAGGCATCGGCCACGCCGGGAACGCGCACGAGAGCGTCGACGATTTCCGCCGGGTACACGTTCTCGCCGCCGGAGATGAACATGTCGCCGGTGCGCTCGCGCACATAAAGGCAGCCGTCGTGTAGCGCCGCCGTATCGCCCGTGAGGAAGAAGCCGTCCACGGTGAAGGCCGCCCGGGCGTTGGCGTAGCCGCCGAACACCCCCGGCCCGCGCAGGGCGAGGCGCCCGAAACCCTCCGCATCCGGCTCCACAATGCGGGCCGAATAACCCGGCAGAAGCCGCATACCTCCACAAGGTTTCCTGAAAGTCCGTACGAAGAGGAGAGGAGGTCCCTGAG